>JAESGE010000119.1_pt1 | contig 62144 bp, 57 predicted proteins | sample 9269601 | NCBI WGS metagenome assembly JAESGE01 (sample SAMN14515569, study PRJNA621662) | algae metagenome | isolation source: Tolypothrix brevis GSE-NOS-MK-07-07A and co-occurring heterotrophs from wet... | place: USA: Grand Staircase Escalante National Monument, Utah | collected 2006-04-16
TGACAGTGGGAAATAGGGTGCGATCCGGCGCATCTGCGCCTCCGACAGAAGCATCAAATCACTCATAACAGCGTCTCCCTTCGATCCCAGTGAATCAAAGAGAGCAAACCACCGCAAGTGATTTAATAGGTCCTGAGCCTAGTTCTTTTAATACTCCTCCCCAACATGGTGAGGCTGCAGCCGACTTATCTTACTTTCCTTGTACCCTGGCCAGCGGGAACCCTCCACCTGCCGAAGCGCAGCCTATGCTACTGGCAAGTCGTTCTCAAACGGCTTTCCAGGATCGTAAGGAAAGCTCGTAACTTTTTCGGCACGAAACGGCTTTTTGGGTAAAAGGCCTTAATGACACGCCGGGAGATGATCTCTCCTTCGAAGATCGAAACCAGTTCGTCGGAACGGAGTTCGCGGGCAACACTATAGAATGGCAGCCGTGCGACGCCTGCCCCTTGAACGGCGGCAAGGACGATCGCGCTTTCGAAATTGGAGTGGAAGACACCATCCACCTGCACTGACACCTCCTCCTCGCCGACACGGGCGGCCCACAGCCTCGGGTCCGGCTTTTGGGTCGTGTGGATCAGACAGTTGTGGCGCCGTAGGTCCTCAGGTCGTGCGGGGCGGGCGTGTTTTTCGAGATAGGCGGGTGCGGCGCAGATCACATAGGGAGCATGACCGAGCTTGCGCTCGAACAGGCCGGTGTGGAAGGAATCGTCATCATCGAAGTCACGGCTCCCGATAACGACATCGACGCCTCGCTCCATCAGGTTGACCGAGCTTGCCGACACCGTCAGCTCGACCTTCACTCCCGGATAGAGGGCGTTGAAATCGATGATAGCAGGCGCCACCAGGGCTTGGCCGACGCCGGGCGTCGAATGCACCCGCAGGGTGCCGATCAGTTCGCTTCCGAGACCGCTTGCATCCGCCTTCGCCGCCTCGATCTCCGAGAGGATACGGACGCAATGATCGAAGAAAACGGTGCCCGCATCGGTCAGGAACACATTGTGTGTCGAGCGGTTGAGTAGGGTCAGCTTCAGAGCATTCTCAAGCTGGGTGACATGCTTGCTCATATAGGACGGCGACTTGCCGAACAGCTTTGCAGCCGTGGTGAAGCTGCCGTGCTGCACCACACGGGCGAAGATGACGATATCGTTCAGATCGAGCCCGTCGAAGCTCGATCGCGTTGTGTCAGAAGAACTCACCATCGCCAACGTATTGGCACAAGCCGGCCCTTCCGGCAATTCAGGAGAAGAGCAGAGATTTGATGACAACGGGAATAACGCCTGGCGGATTCATGAATTCACCCAGATCGACGAAGTCGAGATCCTTGAGCCGGACCCCGTCGATCGAGATCAGGTGCGTGTGGATGCCGAGCTCCCGGTCGAGGATACGGCCGATTGTCAGTCCGACGTCGCCATCAATCATCAGCACGAGCGGTTCCGTGCGCGTGCCGTCGGGTGCGGCAACCGCCTTGATCGCCTGTGCCACCGCCAGCAGCCGCTGATAGTCCGGCGATCCCGTCCACGTGAAGGCAAAAGCGACCGTGGCCGCAGTATCGCGGTCCTGCCGGTCGGCGCTCTGGCGGAAGGCGGCGGCGATCTCATCCGCGTCGACCAGATCGGGAAGTACGCGACCAAGATGGACCACGGGAATATTGTGGCGCGGCAGGGCATCGGCGCCGTTCATATAGAGCGTCTTACCACTCACCTGCACAGTGAACTGCGATGCGCCGATAACAGTTGCGCGGATGCGTTGTCCGGCATCAACAATGGGGATGGTGATGCACGGCGTCAGTTGAGTGACAATCTCGTCAGCCAGCAGCCGGGCGATATCGCCGTGGTCCTGGTCTTCGTAGCCGAAGACATATTCAGAGACGCCCCCCGAGAACGTGATGTAGCTCGGCTCGACACGTCGATCGAGCGGCTCGGTCAGGAGGAAGCGCTGGCCAAGCTCATCGAGCGGCCGGCCCAGGATCTGGTCCACTGCAAGGCCGGCAAGGCGCCTGGCGATCGCGGCGCGGTTGGCGGGGTCCGTCATCGCGGCGGAATCGGTGGCGATCCCCAGTTCCTTGGCAACGAGGCGGGCGGAATCGTCCAGCCGTGACCAGATACCCTGTTTGTCCTGTGCAACGAGCCGGCCGCCGACGGCAAAGGCGGCGACACTGATGATCTCGCCCTTGTCGATCAGGGCAAGTTTGGTCGTACCGCCGCCAATATCGACATGCAGCCCGCAAGCATCTCGCTTCTTCGACAGCGCCGAGGCACCAGAACCATGGGCCGCAAGCATGCATTCCAGCTTGTGGCCAGCCGTTGCGCAAACGAAACGGCCGGATTCGTTCGCAAAGATCTCGTCGATCGCCCGCGCGTTGGTCTTCTTGACGGCCTCGCCCGTCAGGATCACCGCGCCGGTATCGATATGGCTGCGGCGGTAACCGGCATCCTCGTAGCAATGCTGGAAGAAATGGCGCAGTTCTCGCGCATCGATGGTACCGTCCGGCAGGAAGGGTGTGAGCAGGATCGGTGAGCGCCAGACGATCTGACGATCGATCACCACGAAGCTGCTGGAAAGATCGTCCGTCTCCCGGCGCATCACCACGCGGGCAAAGAGCAGATGGGAGGTGGAACTGCCGATGTCGATACCGACTGTAAGCAGTTCCACGGTTTCCTGTTTCCACAGCCAGTCGGCGATCTCCTGCCGCTCGGTGTCGGAAAGGTCTTCGTGTTCGTGTTCGAAATCGAGATCGTGCACTGCCTCCCCCTCCCTTGGTAATGTCCTGTCTTGCGAGCCCGATCAGCTTGCCGGGCCTGCGAGGATCGGTGTCTTGATGACACCCGTCAAGCTTTCCGGCGGCAGAGCCAAAACTGCATCCTCATCGAAGAGGTCGCCCATGGCCGAGGCAACGCCGGTCTTCTGCAGTTCCTCCAGGAACTTGCGGTGTACGCGCGGATCCTGATCCTCGTATTCGATCTGGCGACCGCCGTCTTTCACCGACGTCGCTCCGCCGCCCTCCGCGCTCTTGCGGCGCAGCGAGATGAACGGATAGCGGCGGCTGCCGAGACTGCAGGCAACGTAGCGTGCCGGCTGATCGCAAGTATTGAAGTGCTGGTGATACATCCAGAAAGGCGGTGTGTACATAAAGCCGTGCCGCCATGGGATTTCCTTGAACTCACTGTCGCCCTCGTACCACATCAGCGAATAGCCCTCGCCATCCACGGCGTGGACGTGGGTGCCGGCGGCATGGCGATGGGCCTTCTTGTAGCGGCCGACCGGCATCTGCGAGACGTGAGAGTGCATGGTGCCGTCGGCAAGCACGAAGTTAACGTTGAGCGACCCCTTACCGCGGCCTTCGAATTCGTAAAGCTTGAAGCTCGTCAGGTCGTGAACGAAGTTCGTCTCCCAAATGTTCTGGACCTTGCGGGCCGAACTCAGGCCATAGGAATAGAGCGAGCCATCGCCGTCGAAATGTTTGGTGCCGCCGATGCGGTCCTCGAACACGAAGTCGTTGGCGAAGACGAAATCGAGGTTGTGGTAGAGGTTGATGGTGAGCGGCGCGTCGTTGGTGCAGGACAGGCGAACCGTGTCAACGCCGGAACCGTTGTTGAACTGGTATTTGCAATTGAGCGGAATGGCGAACAGCGCCTTCGGGCCCCATTCGAAGGTGCGGGTCTCGCCGCTCGGCAGCCAGACCGTCGTCGAGCCGTAACCGGAAAGCACGTAAAAGAAAGCCTCGTAGAGATGCTTCACCGGTCGCGTTTTCTTGCCCGGCAGGACTTCGATAACGTAGTTCGCCATAAAATCGCCCATGCCGTGGGTGTGGGCGAAGCAGCCACGCGCTTCGTACCGGTCCCATTCGCCGGTTTCGAGCGCCAGCAGGTCGTGGCCTAGATCGAGATGGATCGGGATGCCCTCGCCCTTCGACCAATCCTTGTAGGGATCGACCAGGAACTTCCGGTTTTCCGGATCAGGCGTCACCGTCGGTTCAAAAGGCGATGTGCTGGGGGTACTGGTCATCTCACTCACTTTCGCTGTATTTTTCGGCGCTGTGGTCTTTTACGCTCCGTCAGCTGCCGAACTATGGAACTTCGGGCCGGGTACCGGTAGCCCGCTTTCGGAAAAGGCATTTTCCCAGGAGAACAGTCCGGCTAAGCGAGGCTCTCAGACGAGGCCACCTTCACCGAGCCCGAGTGGCCGCACGGTGCGGCCCAGATACGTGGCTTCCGGGCCGTAGAGCAGTTCCTTCACGTCGGCGGCCTTCAGCGTCTTGATGATTTGGTCCACCTGACCTGACAGCGGTAGCATCAGTCCCGCCTTTTGGGCGAGGTCCATGGTCACGTCCATGTCCTTTTCCTGCCAAGTGAAGCGTGTCGTATCCCAGCGAGCAAGCGTGCCGTTGGTTCCGGGGCAGGCAAGCAGGATTTCACGCATGCGCTGCGCGTCGAGCCCATATCTTTTGGCGATCAAAAGCGTCTCGAAGTTAGCAACGCAATGAATCCAGTGGAGAAGATTGTTGCATGACTTGGCGATCTGCCCTGCGCCGAGTGGGCCAACATGCAGAACATCACGACTGTAGCAGGAGAGAGCCTGGCGCACGCGGTCCACATCTTCTGTCGTGCCACCGCACAGCGACAGAAGCGTTCCGTCGCGTGCGCCCGATGCGCCGTAGACAACGGGCGCATCGACAAGATGTTGTCCCCGCGCCTCCATGCGCGGCTTCAGCATCAACATCGTCTCGGGACTGATGGTTGCAGCAACCACGATCGTCGCGCCGGGCGCACTGGACAGTCCCTCGCAGACATCGATCACCTGCTGGTCCGTCGCGACGACGAGCAGGAATACATCTGCGGAGCCTGCGGCGTCCGCAAGGCTTTCCTTCGGCTGCAGTCCCTGCTCGCTTGCCTGCTGCAGGCGCTCCGGGCTGATGTCGAAGGCCGAAACCTCGAACCCCTTTTTCCTGATATGACTGCCCATGGCGAGACCCATCTCGCCCGCACCGATGATTGCAATCTTCATATTCACCTCGAAACGTCGTGGCCGGACCGGGCGAGTGTTACTGGTGCCGGCCCTATCCTTGCCAAAAGCGATAAGCAGGCGACCGTAGGAGGTCGCCTGCCAATAGGGTCGAAAGATCACTCGGCCTTCAGCGTATCCTTGAGGATGCTGACAATTTCCGGCGACTGATCGAGGGCGGCTTTGACGACGCTGGCGACGTCGTCACCGACCTTCGGGTCGATCGGCAGGCCGAGCGATTCCGCCTTCTTCAGGAAGTCCGGATCGGAGGTCGCCTTGGCATAGGCGTCACGCAGAGCCTGCAGACGATCCGCAGGGATGCCGGCCGGGCCGGCCGTCAGCCGCGAGATGTTGCTCTGGGACGCTACCAGCGCGATGACCTTTTGGGCATCCGGCTTGTCGCCGACCAATGCCGAAAGCTGCGGCACGTCAGTTTCCGAGCCGCCGATCTGGGCGATGATCTTCGCGTTGCCTTCATCGACGAACTGCTGGAACGAAGAGCGTGAGGCGATGATGCCCTGTACTTCGCCGCGGCGCATGGCAAGCTGGTCGTCACCGCCATTGTAGCCGGAAATAATCTCCACCGGCAGGTTGAGCGCCTTGACGAGCATGGTCGTCTCGATCGTGGAGGCGCTGCCCACACCGGCGGATGCGAACTTCACTGGTTCCTTGCTGGCCGCCAGTTGCTCGAAGCTTTCGATGCCCGAATCCTTCGTAACAACCATGACGCGCGGATCGGATGCAACTTTGCCGATCCACGACATATTGCCGAGATCGAATTTGATGCTGGGATCACCGGCCAACTGGCCATAGATGAGGCCGGTGTTGAAAGTACCGAAGGTCAGGCCGTCCGGCTCGGAGGCGTAAACGTAGTTGGCACCAATTAGGTGCCCGGCACCTGGCATGTTCTGGACGACGAAGGTCGAGCCCGGCAGATACTTCTGCATGAACTCTGCTACGAGGCGGGCATTGGTGTCGTAACCACCGCCTGGGGCTGTTGCGACAATATAGCTGAGCGTCTTGCCGTTAAAGAAGTCGGCGCCTTCCTGCGCCATTGCCGGGCTTGCCGCGACCGCGGCGACTGTTGCCACACCGATGATGGCCTTTCGGATGAAATTCATGCTCATTGGGTTCCCTCCCTGTTGCAGTCTCTGTGAAGAGCGAGCCTCAGCCCTCGCTCAAAGCTTCTTTCAGTGCTTCGATGACATCAGGTTTCTGGTCGAGAGCTTTCTCGACCAGAGCACCGACGTCGTTGCCGACGAGCGGGTCGACCGGCAAGCCCAACGTGCGGGCCTTCGCGATGAATTCCGGGTCGGATGTGGCGGCGACATAGGCATCGCGGAGCGCCGCGAGACGGTCTTCAGGTATGCCCGCCGGACCGGCGGTGAGCCGTGAAATGCCGCTCTGTGATTCGATCAACGCGACCACCTGGGCGGCGGTATCTCCCGCGATCATCGACGACAACTGCGGTACATCCGCATCGATGCCTCCGACTTGTGCAAGGATGCGCCCCTTGCCCTCGTCGACGAACTGCTGGAATTCCGAGCGCGAGCCAATCACACCTTGCACCTCGCCACGCATCATGGCGAGTTGATCTTCGTTGCCGTTGTAGCCCGAGACAATCTGAATCGGCAGTTTCAGGGCCTTCACGAACATCGTTGCCTCGATCATCGAGGCGCTGCCCTTGCCGGCAGTGGCAAACTTGACCGGCAGCTGCAACGCTTGCAGTTGGGCAAAGCTCTCGATACCCGATTCCTTGGTCACGATGATGACCCGCGGATCGGAGGCTACCTTGCCGATCCAGGACATCTTCGTCAGGTCGAACTTGATGTTTGGATCGCTGCTAAGCTGGCCGTAGATCAGGCCCGTGTTGAACGTGCCGAAGGTCAGTCCATCCGGCTCTGAGGCATAGATGTAGTTGGTGCCGATCAGGTGGCCGGCGCCCGGCATGTTCTGGACGACGAACGTTGAGCCGGGCAGATGCTTCTGCATGTACTGCGCCACCAGCCGGCCGTTGGTGTCATAGACGCCGCCCGGCGAGGTCGCGACTATGTAGGTCACGGTCTTGCCGTCGAAAAAGGCCTTTCCATCTTCCGCCCGGGCGATGCTCGATCCAGCCGTAATAAGTGCGGCGGAAAGCGCCAATGCCGAAGTCCATCCGTTCATATTTTTGTTCCTACTCCCAATTGGGATGCCGTCCGAGCGGGCGGCGTTCCAGATTTACGCGCAAGAAGCATCCTTCACCGTTGGCCGAACCAACCAGTGCCTCCGTGCTCCCGTTTGCTTATTCCGCAACGCCCCGGCTTCGGGACGCCATTTCTCTAAAAGGTTGGCCTCAGACCACACCGATGCCGATCGACCTCAGAAGCCACGGCGTGACAAAGCCCGGGAACAGCCGGATATGCAGCAATGCGCCGAACATCAGGTAGAGGACAACGGGCGCGCCGATAGCAAGCAAGAGGCTCGTCCTCCACGACGCCTCCGCCTGCCGGCGCAGGAATGTCACGAGCATGATCGGCGCGCTCACATAGAATCCGACGGTCAGGATGCCCGCCACGAACACCACGAAATAGGTCCACATGGTGATTTCCTGGCGTACCGTATGCGGGCCGAACTCCGGCAGTTCCGGCTCGATGCCGGGCACATCATGGGCGATGCCTGCGCGCGGTGCCCCGTGGAAGGCGCCCTTCGGCGAATGAAAGAGGTCCATCGTTAGTTGGACGAGACAGAGGACAATGCCAGGGATACCGATGATGAGCGGCATGAAACGTGCCTTTGCCGGGAATTCCACCGCCAGTCCGACCATCACGCAGAAGAAAACGAGCATGACGATGGTGAGCCATGTGCTGAAGGAATAGTGTCTCATGTGTTCAGCTCCACGCCGGCATCGGGCTTGCCCGGCCGGAAATTGCGGTAGAAGGCGTAGACCATCAGGGCGACGATCATACTGATCAGCACGAGCGACAGTGGACGCATGAAGAAGGAGTAACCCCACAGCTGCAGCGCCTGATGGAGCGAGGCTTCCGCCTGTCCGCCGAGCACCAGGCCGATGACGAAGGGCGAGCGGGGCCAACCGGCGCGCTGGAAACCGTAGCCGAGTGCACTGAAAAGAACGAGCACCACCAGATTCTGCCATTGGACGTCGCTGACGAAACAACCGATCGTCACGAAGATCAGAATGAACGGGGCGAGCATCCGTCCGTTCACGAAGGTCAGGACAGCGATCCAGCGGCAGGAGACCAGTAGGATGCAGACGGCGATCAGGTTGCCGACCACGAGTGCCCAGATCAACGTCCAAACGAGGTCGAGATGCTTGGTCACCATTGTCGCACCCGGTTGAATGCCGAGAATGAGAAAAGCGCCGAGCAATACCGCCATGCCGGAACTTCCGGGAATGCCGAAGAACAGGGTCGGAAGCAGAGAACCGCCTTCCTTGCCGTTGCTGGCGGTTTCAGGTGCGATGACGCCTTCGATCGCGCCCTTGCCGAAGCGTTCCGGCGTCTTCGAACTCTGCACGGCATGACCGTAGCAGAGCCACGCCGCTGTCGAGCCGCCGAGACCGGGGATCATGCCGATCATCGCACCGATGACCGAGGTGCGGATGACCAGCCACCAATGGCGCGGCACTTCCATGACACCTGATAGAAGCTGGCGGTAGGAGAAGGCCTTGTCCATGGCGACGGCCGAGATCGAGCCACCCTTTGTGGCGAGAGACAACATTTCCGGCACCGCAAACATGGCAAGCACCGCGGTCACGAGGCTGACACCATCCCAGAGGAACAGCATATCGCCAGCGTAGCGGGGCGTGCCGGTGATCGGGTCCATGCCGATGGTCGACAGCATCAGGCCGTAGAAGCCGACGATGAGACCCTTCACGATCTTGCTGCCGCTGGCAAGGAAGGCGATGAAGCTAATGCCGAGCAAAGCAATCAGGAAGAATTCGGCCGGGCTGAACATCAATATGACCGGCTCAAGCACGGGGATCATGATGGCAAAGACAATGGCACCGATTATGCCGCCGACGCCTGACGCCGTGATGCTGGCACCGAGCGCGCGCGCAGCCTGCCCCTGCTTGGCAAGGGGATAGCCGTCGAGCGTCGTCGCAGCGTCATCGCCATCGCCTGGAATCCCGAACATGATGCTGGATATCTGGCCGCTGGTGCCGTTGACGGCGTGCAGCGTCAGAAGAAAAACCGCACCGGCCACCATATCCATGCCGTAAACGAACGGAATTGCCATGGCGATGGACAGCTTTCCACCGATGCCGGGCATCACGCCGACGAGCAGGCCGAAGACGACCGCTATCAGCATAAGACCCATGATGTGGGGCGTACTCACAAGAGTGAAGAGCGCCCCGAACATAGTGTCGATCATTTCCTGTTCCAATCCTCCCGTACGACGGGGGAAAACGCCGTCAATCCGGCGGGCCCCATCGGGCAATCACTTGCGATATCCTCCCGCAAGCTCAGCGACTGCCACTACTTTGCGTCGGCTCCCTGCCTTTCGCTTGTGTCAATTAGTGCCACCAGTCAGACCTTTGTCCAAAGCAAAAATTTATGCTTAGTCCAGCAGTTTTTACGCGGACAGACATTTCGCAATAACCGGCTGCCTGCCCAGCTGCTACGCCGGGTGGATACGCATCCCTATGAAATTTTTAATATTCGCCGACCGGCGCCAGGAGGTAGGAACCGCCGGATTGCGCCTGCGCCGTGGATCACACCGGGTCCGTTAATGACTTAGCCTGTTTCACAATTCCGAAATACGGAGGGCTCGCATTAAGTTTTTCTTACTTCCGCGCTAAGCCGAAATGGCATGGACTTGATACCTGCCTGCCCCATAGCATCCCACTTGTTGCGCAACGCACGGAAAGTGGTGCTTTCCGGTCGCGATCGCTGTCGCCACCCGACCTGCAGCAAGCAAACGTGCGCCGCCGGAGGAAAAATGGACAAACCCGTCGATAAAACCGAAACTACCGAGATCCAAAAGGTCCCGGCGTTGGACTTGCTGACGTCTTTCCTGCGGCTCGGGGCTTCCTCCTTCGGGGGCGGCATGACCGGCTGGACGCACCGCGAGATCGTCGAGCGCCGCCGCTGGCTGACGGACAGCGAATTCCTGCAAACTCTGACGATCGCGCAGATCATGCCGGGCGCCAATCCAGTCAACCTTGCCGTGTATATCGGCCTAAAACTCTCCGGTTTTCGCGGTGCGGCGCTTGCGCTGTGCGGCATGATCATGCCTGCTTTCCTCGCGATCCTCGCGCTCAGCCTCACCTACCAGCAACTCCGCTCCTATCCGGAAGCACAGGCAGTGTTGCGTGGCCTAGCCTGCGTGGGCATCGCCTCCAGCCTGACTATGGGCATCAAGACTGCCCGGCGGCTAGAGGCACATTTGGTGCCGATCGGCATCGCGGTTTTGGTGTTTCTGCTGGTTGGCGTGCTGCGCTGGCCGCTTGTGGCTGTTGTCATCGGCGCCATTCCACTCAGTGTCGCCGCCACCTTCTGGCGCGAAAGGAAGAAGCCCCGTGGATGACGGCAAACTCCTTAACCTGATCATGATGTGCATCCCGCTGTCGCTTGTGTCTTTCGGCGGCGGCCAGACGATCGTCGCCAGCCTGCAGCACCAAACGGTCGATGTGCAGCATATGCTGTCCGGCGCGCGCTTCACCGATCTCTACGCGATATCGCGCGCCGCTCCCGGCCCCGGCACGATGATCGTCTCACTCATCGGCTGGGAGGTCAGCGGCCTTTTCGGCGCGGTGCTGGCGACACTTGCGATCTTCCTGCCTTCCTCGATCCTGATCTGTGCCGTCGGCAGCTACTGGCACCGCCACCGCGGACAGCCGTGGGCGATCGCGGCGGAAAAAGGCCTTGCGCCGGTTGCCGTCGGGCTGATCTTCGCCGGCGTCTTTGCCGTCGGTCGTTCCGCCCAGTTCTCGCCGATCGAACTGGCGACCACCCTTGCCGCATGCGCCATCCTGCTCCGCACCAAGGTCGGACCCTACCCGCTGCTGGCCGCTGCAGGCGCGCTCTACTTTGCCTTGAGCATCGCCGGACAGGTCTAACCCTACCCGCTCTTTAGACGACGACCGACAAAATTGCCGCGGCGAGATTGACCACCCACCGTTTCACAGTATTATACTTAAAAACGAACGTCGTTCCATATAACGGAACAACTCTGGTTAGGAGGAAGACAGCATGGCTAAGTCCTTGGTGCTGAAAACAGCGCTTGGAAAGCATGATCACGTCAAGCCGCTGAAGGATGGACGCGTCCGCTCAAGCCGGGTGGAGCTGGTATTCGAGGACTTCGAACCCCTGCCGAAGGCTTTCCGCAGCATGGTTCGCGGCGGCGATCTGGATGTCTCGGAGATGGCGATCGTCACCCATCTGCTTGCCCATCACTACCGCAAGCCGATCACCGGCCTTCCCATTCCGCTCTGGAGCCGCCTGCCGCATACCAATCTGGTCTGTCCGGTCGATTCGCCGGTCAAAGGCCCGCGCGATCTGGCTGGCACCAAGGTCGGCGTGCGCGCTTACGCCCAGACTTCAGGCGTCTGGGTGCGCGGCTTTCTCCAGCACGAATACGGCCTCGATCTCGACGGAATCACCTGGGTCACCATGGAAGGCGCCCATCTGAGCGAATACGAGGACCCCGCGAACACTGAGCGCAACACAGGTGAACTGGCCCTGAGGCCGCTGATGATGTCAGGTGCACTGTCCGCGATCATGGGCGAACGCGAGGTCGATCCCTCGGGCATCCGCACCGTGATCCCGGATGCGCAGACGACCGCCGAGGCCTGGATCGCCCACACCGGTATCGTGCCGATCAACCACACGCTAACCGTCAAGACCGCGTTGATCGAGGACCATCCCTGGCTCGCTGGCGAGCTGATGGAAATTTTCGAAGAAGCGCGCCGCATCGCCATCGCGGACGGCGCTCCGCCACCGCCGGCCTACGGGCATAAGGCTAATCTCACTTCGTTGCAGTTGGCATTCGCCTATTCGGCCGAGCAGCGCATCACGCCACACGTCTACGACGCGAACGAACTCTACCCCGCGATCTGAGGCCGCTGTCGGCCGTCAAGGATAAAGCCATGATCATCGATATTCACGGACATTACACCACCGAGCCGCAGGCGCTGCATCAGTTCCGCGACAAGCAGCTTGCCGGCCTCGCTGACCCAATGCGCCAGCCGCACACCACCGATCTCGGCATCACCGACGAAATGTTGCTGAAATCCGTGGAGCCCCAGCTGGCGTTCCAGAAAACGCGCGGCAGCGACCTGACGATCTTCTCGCCGCGCGCTGCCGGCATGGCCCATCATGTCGGCACGGAAGCCGTCAGCATGCAATGGTCGACGATCTCCAATGACCTGATCCACCGCATCTGCACCCTGCGGCCAGACAATTTCGCCGCCGTCGGGCAGCTGCCACAGCATCCGGGCGCACCGCCAAAGAACTGCATTCCCGAACTGGAGCGTATCGTCAACGAACTCGATTTTGTTGGCGTCAATCTCAATCCCGATCCTTCGGGCGGATACTGGACCGATCCGCCGCTCACCGACCGGCAATGGTATCCGCTGTACGAGAAGCTCTGCGAGCTCGACGTGCCGGCAATGATCCACGTCACCTCGTCGTGCAATCCCTGTTTCCATCACACGGGCGCACATTACATCAACGGCGACACCACGGCCTTCATGCAGCTGGTCCAGGGCGACCTGTTCAAGGATTTCCCGACGCTGAAATTCGTGATCCCGCATGGCGGCGGCGCGGTCCCCTTCCATTGGGGCCGTTATCGCGGTCTGGCGCAGGAAATGAAGAAGCCGCTTCTAACCGAGCACCTGCTCAACAACGTCTTCTTTGATACCTGCGTCTATCACTATCCCGGCATCGAACTAATGGCGAAAGTCATCCCGGTCGAAAACATCCTGTTCGCTTCCGAAATGCTCGGCGCGGTCAAGGGCATCGATCCGGAGACGGGCCATCACTACGATGACACCAAGCGTTACGTCGACCAGCTGACGACACTGGACGAAGACAGCCGTTACAAGGTGTTCGAGGGCAACGCGCGCCGCGTCTATCCGCGCCTTGATGCGCAGCTTGCCAGGCGTGGTCGTCCCGGCCGGGCGGGGCATTGATCATGGCCACCGCCTCAGCAGCAGGAGATATCGCCGTCGGACAGGATCGCGTCCTTCATCCAATAGGGCGGCAAGTCGTCTTCCCCGACTTCAGCGACACGCTTGAACACCTTGAACTGGTGACGGCGGTCGGGCGCGGTCCAGAAGGCGACGATGGTTTCGAGCGGCGGGCATCCGGGCAAGCCGCAGGCAATCTCCGAGACCATGATCGTCACATCCTCATCCAGCGAAAAACGCGCCCGCGTCCAGCCTTTAATCTGGCGGATGGCGACGAGGGCTTCAGAACGGTCGGCAGAGGATTTGAGCATGATCTTGATCCTGGCCTGCGGGCATCTCGGCCAGCAGCACTCCGACACTTAAAGGCCCGGCATCTGGCCTGTCAAAAACCAATTCGGAAAAACCGACCGGACGGCATGCCATCCCCGGCGGTTCAGCACTTGAAAGGATGAAGAGATGACGCAGCAAGTACTCGCAGCGGTCCGCACCGGACCGGGTAAGATGGAAATGCGGGAATTCCCGATGCCCGACATCCCAGAAGACGGAGCCCTCCTCAAGATGGAGGTCGCCGGCATCTGCGGCACCGATGTCAAGCTGTTCAAGAGTCCGCCGAACAACGCCCCCACAATCATGGGCCACGAGAACATCGGCTATATCGCCAAAGCCGGCCGGGAATTCACCCGCCGCAAGGGCTTCAAGGAAGGCGATCTCGTCTTCGTCGAGCACTATGTCATGTGCGGCAAGTGCCAGTGGTGTCACCAGGGCCAGTATCGCCATTGCGAAAACACCGACTGGCGCAACAACCCGGACGGCATTCGTTACGGCTACACCTCGGCTGAGCGCGCGCCGCATCTGTGGGGCGGTTTCGCGCAATATGTCTACTTGCCGTGGAATGCGGTCGTCCATCGCGTGCCCAAGGGCGTTTCACCGGAACTTGCCGGTCTCGTTACCCCGATGGCAAACGGCGTGGAGTGGTCACTGTTCGACGCGGGCGTCGGCTATAATTCTACAGTGCTGATCCAGGGGCCGGGCCAGCAGGGCCTCTCACAGACCGTCGTCTGCAAGCAGGCGGGCGCGTCACTGATCATCGTCACCGGCACTACCAAGGACGCAGCCCGGCTTGAAGTGGCAAAGCAACTCGGCGCCGACTATGTGATTGACGTGCAGCAGGAAGATCCCCTCGCCCGCATCATGGAGATTACCGGCGGCAAGGGCGTCGATATTTCGCTGGATTGCACCGCTGGCGCCGGCACGATCCCGATCCTCCTCGGCGTCGAGGCCCTAAAGCGGAAGGCGGGCACCATCCTCGTCCAGGGCGAGATGAAGGAATTTCCGAACTTCCCGCTGGAAAAGGTCACGACCAAGGCAATCACCATCAAGAGCGCCCGCGGCCACAGCTATCTCGCCTGCGAGCTTGCGCTGGAGCAGATAGCCTCCAACCGCTTCCCGCTGGAAAAAATCACCACCCACCGCTTCAGCCTGCAGGATGCCGACCTCGCCATCCGTTCCGTTGGAGGCCACGGCGTGCCGGACGTGATCCACGCCTCATTGATGCCGTGGATGTGAGCGGGGAGAAAAACAGATGACCATCGGTTTCAGGATCCTCGAACGTCAGCGCAAGGTTAGCGCCGAGACGATCGAGAAGTTTCGCGAGATCCCCGTCGCCAATGTCAGCGATGTCATGTCCCGCATGGCGGCGGCCGGGCCATCGCTTCGGCCGTTGCATGCTTCGGGCGTGCTGGCTGGTGCGGCCTTCACGGTGAAGACGCGACCGGGCGACAATCTGATGATCCACAAGGCCCTGTTGATGGCCGGGCCGGGAGACGTGATCGTCGTCGATGCAGGCGGCGATCTCACCAATGCACTGATGGGCGAGCTGATGCTTTCCCATGCCCGCGCCATCGGCACCCACGGTGTGGTCATCAACGGCGCGGTGCGGGACTACGGCTGGATCAGGAGCAATACCTTCCCGGTCTTTGCCGCCGGCATCACCCATCGCGGCCCCTACAAGGACGGCCCTGGCGAGATCAACGTGCCGATCTCGCTCGGCGGCATGATCATCGAGCCCGGCGATCTCCTGCTGGGCGATGAGGACGGGCTGGTCTGCGTTCCGTTCGAGGAGACAGACAAGATCCATGCGCTCGCCAAGGCCAAGAACATAGCCGAGGCTAAGACCTACGAGAATACGATGGCCGGCAAGCTCGATCCGAAGCTCTGGGTCGACGAGGCCCTGCGCCAGCTCGGCTGCGACGGCGTGTAACCAAACGGGCAGCCGGGGCCAGCCTCGCAGGACGGCAGGCATGGCGCGCACCAGCCGGGCATGCCGACGGTTTACAGCCGCAGAGAATAGAATGTGAGGTTTGATCATGGCAACGACGACGATCGATGAAATTGCGACCCGATACGAGGTGCTCGGTTCGGGACCACCGCTGTTGATGTATTCACCGGGCGGCTTCGATGCGACGCTGGAGAAATGGCGCACGCAGGGGATCTATGCCGAAATCCAGTTTCTGGATCAACTGCCGAAGCATTTTACCTGCATCATCTTCGACAGGCGCGAGACCGGGCAATCAGGCGGCCGCGTCGAACGGGTGACCTGGTCGGATTACGTGCGCCAGGGCAAGGGCCTACTGGATCATCTGGGCTTCCACAAGGCCTTCCTGATGGGTGGCTGTATGGGCTGCAGCGTCGTCGCAGCTTTCGCCGTCGAGCATCCCGAAACAACCTTGGGCAACGTGCTGTTCTGGCCGGTGGGCGGCGCCCGCTACCGCATGACGGGCCACCAGCGCTTTGCAGAACATCTGGCCTTCGTGCACCAGAACGGGCTGGATGCGGTGGTGAAGCTTGCGAAGGAAAGCAACAAGGCCTTCGGCGCCGACCCGCGCGGCGGTCCTTGGGTCTCGGTGCTGCGCCATGACAAGGATTTTGCCGAACGTTATATCAGCCAGAATATCGATCACTACAAGGCGATCATTGCCGGCATGCCGCGCACGTTGCTCGACCGCGACACGGCTCCCGGTGCCGAGCCGGAAGATCTGCTGCGCCTATCATGCCCAACCCTGATCATCCCTGGAGCTGATGCTTCGCATGCCACTTCGGCGGCGCGTTATTTCCAAGAGTGCATCCCTGGCTCGGAATATTGGGATGTTCCGGTCTCCGCGCAGAATTCGGCCGACACCAATGCCCGGGTGATCGAGTTCCTGCGCAAAGTTGCCGAAACCGTCTGAGCAAGACAGGACGCATCCGTCTCAGGCGGATGCGTCATCCGGCTCGACGAAATATGGCAGGAACTTCCTTCCCTCCGTTGCGAGGAAACTTTCGAAGGCCGAGATCAGCGGCGTCATCGCGCGGTCGGTGCGGCTGATCGCGAACCATTGCCGACGGATCGGCAGTCCCACGACATCGAGGATGGCAAGTTTTCCGGCCTGCACCTCCGCTGCCACGCTATGGGTGGCGAGAAAGGCGACACCGTTATCGGAGAGGATCGCCTGCTTGATATCCTCGATCGACTCCATCTCTGTGTTCGGCCCATTCGCTCGGCCAGGAATTTCACTCATGAAACGATCGAAGAAGACGCGCACGCCGGAATCTGGGCTGCGCAGATAGAAATGTTCCCGCGCGATCTCCGCTTTTGAAATCCCATGCTTTCCAACCAGCGGATGATGCCGGGCGCTGACGGCGACGAGAGAGTGCTCGCCGAAGATCGCCGCACGCACGGAAAATTCCCGCGGTGGACGCCCGAGCAGCGCCACATCAATTGTCCGGTTGCGTAGTCGCTCAATCGTCTCCGCACGCCGCTCGATAAACAGCTCCAGGTCGATATTCGGATAGACCGCGGCGAAGGCCGCCATCATCGGTTGGGCAAAGTACTTCACCGTCGAGACGGCACCAACGGCGATGCGGCCGCGCTTCACGCCCTTAAAAGCATCGAGCTCCTCTTCGAGCTGGGAAAGCCGTTCCTCAATATCGCGCGCAGCCGAAAGAACTGCATGGCCTGCCTCGGTCGGAAACATGCCGTGCGCCATCCGATCGAACAGTTGAACGCCGGCCTCGGCCTCGATCTGCTTGAGCTGCAGCGTCACCGCCGGAGCCGTCAGCCCGAGCACCTTCGCAGCACTCACGATCTTTCCCTGCCTCTCGATCGCACGGATGGATTTCAGCTGACGAAAAGTGATGTTTTTCATGAGTGAACCATAAAAAAACTTAACACGGAGGTAAAGAGATTAAAATTTACTTTCCCGGCGGGATGATTGATCTTGATGATCAGCAGGTTAGCCCTTCAGACAATCCGCGCCGGTAGCGAGCAGTCGGCATCTGCAGAATCGTTCGAAACATCAAGGGAATCGAGAAATGAAAGCAGCAATCAGGAGCGGTCTGCTGGCCCTGACCGCCATATGTCTTCCGGCTGTCGCCCACGCCCACACTGGCGTCGGAGACACAGCCGGTCTTGTTCACGGCTTCATGCACCCGATCGGCGGCCTCGACCACGTCCTCGCCATGGTAGCGGTTGGCATGTTCGCTTCCATCATTGGCGGCCGCGCGCTCTGGCTGGTGCCGGCGAGCTTCGTGGCAATGATGGCCGCCGGCGGCATCCTCGGCATGGAAGGCGTCAACGTTCCACTGGTCGAGATCGGCATTGCCGCTTCCGTCATCGTGCTCGGCCTTGCCGTCGCGCTGCGGTGGACCCCGCCGACGGCTGCCGCCGCGGGCGTCGTCAGCGTCTTTGCGATCTTCCACGGCCAAGCACACGGCGCCGAAATGCCGCTCGATGCCTCTGGTCTGCACTATGCCATCGGCTTCATGGCGGCGACCGCGCTTCTGCATATCGTCGGTCTCGGTCTCGGCCTCGGCATCGGTCGCATCAGCACCAACTCGAAGGCCGCAATGCGCTTCGGCGGCGGCGCGATGGCAGTTGCCGGCGTCGGCCTGTTGGTTGGCTATATCTGAGAAACTTGTCCTTTTCGCACCCGAGACCTATATCAACACAGCAAAAGGCCGCCCATTGAGCGGCCTTTTGTCATAACGGGCTGACCGAGCTTCCGAAGAAGACCCGCGGATCTTAGCGGCGCTTTATAGCGTTACGGAACGCCGTTTCATCGACGCCGAGCGTCCGAAGCGCACTACTGGAGGGGCTGCGGCGATCATGGGTCGCGGCTGCGCATTCCCGGGCAGCACTCAATAGGCTCATGCCGTCCTTGAGGCCACCGAACATGCTACTGATCCAGGTCGTGTTAGCGTAGCGCGCCACCAGCGTCGTCATCTCTTGTCTCTCCGTTGTGTACGGCAAGCATATAATGCTGCGGCGCAACAAATAAAAGAGTAACGCAAACAGACCTGCCATGCACACGCCGCATGGCAGGTCAAAGGCCCCGACAAAACACCTAAGAGACTGTTATAAAATGGTATCAACGACGACAGCAACGCGTGGCGCGACTGTTTTAGATGACGAAGCTCTCCATGGTTTCCGGCGCAAAGATATCTTCCGCGCATAGCTTCCGTTTCGACAGACCTTGCTCGTAGGAGTAGCGCAGGAAGGTATCAAGGGTGTGCCTGTTCTGCTTGAAGCCGTAGCTCCAGTAATCGTCACCCATCAGCCGTTGAGCCTCTTCGACATGGGCGCTCAGCCAAGGCAGCATTACCTTCAGCGCCGCCGTTTCCTGCAGTTCGCGATAGACGCAGCGTTGCGCCTCGGCGAAGGCCTTGTAGAGCGATTGCGCGATCCAGCGATGAGCCTCATAGATCTCGCGGCGGATGACAATCGTGTGCATGATCGGAAAGATATTGGTCTTGCGAAAATAGGCCCGCTCGACCTCGACAAAGTTTTCGAAAAGGCGCTTCACCCGCTTTCCGTCAAAGGACGACGGCTTGCGCGCCGTATAGAGCGCATCTATATCCCCGTCCCGCAGCATGGCGGACAGGGTCTGGTCCGGTCCGAGACGGTTGAGACGGATATGCCCAGGCAGGTCGAGCGGCAGCTTTTCCGGGCGGTTTGGCTGCTCTTCGCCGCCGGCATAATAGGTGACATCGTCGACTTTGACGCCGTATTCGTCAGATAGGATGCCCCTGATCCACACTGGCGCCGTCATCTGGTATTCCGGTGTGCCGACACGTTTGCCGAGCAGGTCGCGTGGCTCGCTGATACCGGCATCGGCATTCACATAGATTGAGGAATGCCGGAAATAGCGCGACGGAAACACCGGAATTGCAACGAAGGGCCGGGTATCGGAAAAACATGACATCACATAGGAGGACAGCGACATCTCGGCGATGTCGAACTCCCGGTGGCGCAGCATGCGGAAGAAAGTTTCCTCCACGGGCATGTTGAGAAAGACGAGATCTATGCCGTCGGGAGCGATCGTCCTGTCCATAAGGGGACGCATCCGGTCGTAATCCCAACAACCGAACGACAAATGTAAAAGCGAACTCAGAGCAGTCTCCCTGGCATTTCCGAGAACGGAGCGGCCAATCCGGCGTCATCATCCTTTGCAGGATCATGCGCGCCAGGTTCCTCGCGGCCTTCTGTTCCATCCTCCGTTTCGTTGTGGCGCGATCTTCCGACGCGCTGAAACGAAAGTCCAAGATAAAACCTATAGGCTTGCTCAAAGAAAATCCGCTTACTCGGCCGGAAGGCGGTCGATTGTATAGGCATATGGACCGACTTCGGTTGTGAGCCGGTCAATCATGCGATCGATAAAGGCGAGAAACGGTTTTTCGTCGGCAAAGCTGCGATGGCTGGGATGGGCAAGAAAAAGCGTACGTTTGACTGCCGGCCGGGTTATGCGCCGGGCCACGAGCTGTCCTTTTTTCACCTCCTCCGCGACGATGCCGTAGGGCATGATGCTCTGGGCAACGCCATGGAGTACCAGCGCCTTGATTGCCTCGTTGGATTGCACCTGATAGGTGATCTTGACGTCAACGGAAAGTCGAGACGCCGTCTCCTGCACCCGCCGCCAGATGATGTCGCGGTTTGACACCAAGGCAAGGTCTCCTTCCATTGCCCGGCGGAAGGAGATGTCGCCATCCTGTTGTTTGCCGTTGGGGGCGGAGACGTGGAGCAGGTCCTCTTCCAGCAAAGCGATGCGGCGAATACCGGGATTGTCCTCAATGTCATAAGCGAGCACATAGTCGAGCTCGCCCCGCTCCAATGCGTCGGTCAGCATGAAACTCAGCTCTTCCACCACTTCGAGGGCGATGTTGGGCAGCTGGGCATTCGCGGCTACCAGCAGTTCGGTCCCGATAAGCTTCAGAATGCTGGGCGTCGCGCCAAAGCGGATGCGGACCTTTTCGCCACCCAGAGCAATCAGGTCGCGCCTCGTCTCCTCGATACGCTGCAGGATCTCGATCGCCCGCTCGTAGAGCAACATCCCGGCCGGCGTTGCGCTGACCCCCCGGGAATGGCGGTCGAGAAGCTGAATCTGGAGGCTGTCCTCAAGATTGCGAATCTGGATGCCGAGCGCCGTCTGGGCCAGATTGAGCTGTTCGGCCGCGCGGGTGATGTTGCCGACTTCAACGACTTTGACGAAATAGGCGAGCTGCCGCAGCTTCATGGCATGTCCAAGCATGTGGTCCTCAGTAAAACTGATCGAAATGAACCTGAGCCGCTGGCACGCCGCGGTCAACCAGCATCTTCTGGATAGCCTGGCCCATCAGCGGCGGACCCGCGAAGTAAACCTCGCAGTCGCGGAGCCGGTCCGAAAAGAGCCTCTCTGCCACTTCGTGTACGAAGCCGCGATGACCGTCCCAGCTGTCGTCGCCGCTGGCCGAGACCACCGGATGATAGCGGATATGTGTGCCGAAGCGCGGCAGCTCGGCCAGCATATCCTCACCACAAATATCCTGCGCGGTGCGACCGCCATAGATGAAATCGATGGCGCGGCCGGCAAAGCGCGGTGAGGCAGCGGCAGCCCGCGTGATCGAGACCATCGGTGAAAGACCCGAGCCGCCGGCAAGACAGATGATATCGCGCTCCGCTTCCTCACGGAAATAGGCCATGCCGTAGGGGCCATCGATACCGATCCGGTCCCCTACGGAAAGGGCGTCGAAAAGTTTGCCGGTCGCAACGCCGTTCGGGACACGGCGGATTTGGAAATGCCACTCGCCAGCATCGGTATTGGCCATGGAATAGGCACGGTTGCCTTTCACGTCAGGCAGATCGAGGAGCGCGTACTGGCCAGCCAGGAACGGCACCGGCCGATCGAGTCTGAAACGGAATTCCCTGATATCATGTGTGATGTCACGCACGGCCGCAAGAACGGCCGACTGGCGAACAGGCGGGAAGTGGCTCACATATTGGGGCATGAACCGCAGCTTGACGCTACAATCGCCTAGCGGACGTGCCTGGCAGCCGAGGCGGCGGCCGCGCTCCCGGTCGCGGTCGCTGAGCCCCGGCGCATCGCCGCGCAATTCCTCGATTTCGCCTTCCAGAAGATCGAAGCGGCAGTTGCCACAGGAACCGACATTGCATTCGTAAGGGAAACCCAGTCCGGCGCGGAGCGCAGATCGCATGATCGTATCGTCGTCTTCGCATTGCCACCGGATGTCGCTTCCCTTGACTGCAATCGTCGGCATTTTCAGCTCCCTAGGTCATGATGGTAGGCCGCCGTGTACCCAAGGCGGGATGATATGGTCGTAACGGCCGCAAGCAGCGGCTGTGAAAAGCTTTCGAGGGCTTCCATCGACAGGCGCTGCAGAGGCCCCGCGATGCCGACCGCGCCGATTACGGCGCCGGTGGAGTCGCGCACCGGGGCCGCGATGCAGCGGATGCCGGGTTCATTTTCCTCGTCCTCGAAGGCGAAGCCGCGCTCCCGCACCTCGGCAAAGATCGCCCTCAGACGCTCGGGATCGACGACCGACTTCGGTGTGCGCCGCTTGAGCGGGCCTGCCAGCATCTCGTCCACCACAGATGGCGGCGCGAAAGCGAAGATCGCGCGGCCGACCGCGCTGCAATAGGCGGGCTTGCGCGCACCCAGATCCGATTTCATCGCCAGCGCCTGCGGGCTCTCGAGATCGTAGATGTGCATGACCTCACCGTCCGAGGGGATGCCGAGGATGATTGTCTCCCCGGTCAGCTTACGCAGGTCGAACAGGTAGGGCCGCGCCTCGTTCGGCAGATCCATGCGCCGGCGAACCAGCGTACCGAGCGCAAAGAGACCAACACCGAGCCGATAGCGCTCCGTCTGCGGGTTCTGCTCCAGAAGACCCTCCGAGACGAGCGTCTGGGCCAGCCGGTGCACCGTGCTTTTTGCCACCTTCAGCTTCTTCGCCAGCGCACTGACGCCGATCTCCGCCTCGCTTTCGGAAAAGGCCTTGAGGAGTTGGATGGCAGTCGCCACCGACGAGAGACGGTTCCGCGTCGCGCGGTCTTTTTCTTGGCTCGCAGTCTGCATTTTGGGTGCGTTCATGGTCAGGTCATCCGTTAATAGGCTCATGGCTCGTCCTTAACACAGTTGCGCCACTTTCCCACAACGCCGAACGATCTCAGACCCTTAGCGCGCTCAGCATTTCGCTCACATATTCGACACCATTCGAGATCACGAGCATGGCTGAAAAGGGCCGCATGTTGATGAGCGTGCGAGAGAGCACGTCATGCGGAACCTCCGGCGCGCTCAGCACCAGCCCGGTCGGCAGCTTGTTGCGCATGAAGCAAGCGTTGCCGATAATTTCGGCAGCCTCGGCCGTCGCACCCGCCGTCGTCACCATGACGATCACGTCGGCAACGGCGACCTCGTCGGCAAGGCTGACGCGCTTGCCGTCTAGTCCCTCAAGCACGGCATCGACCGGCAGCATATGTAATCTGTCGCTGACCGATTTCGTCTCGACATATCCAAGGAAATGCGCATCGTTCCATTCACGCGCCGCCAGCTCGCGCAATGCCTCGAGACTCGCGGCGTCGAGCGCGATGATCCGCGATTTTCGCGGCCGCGAATTGGGGTAGCTAATGCGGAAGCGAGCTTCTTCCGCAGAGCTGAATCGGGCGCTTTCACTCATTCCGAGCTGCATGGGATGATCTCCTCCATCCAAACGATTGTCTTTGCAGCAACTGCTGACCGCTTCAGGCAAGGGCCGACAGAGCCTTATCTTAGACGCTGGTCGGCGCCTTGCCTTCGATGACAACGAGTGCCTCTTCGGCGACATCGACATAGGACTTGTCGACTGGAAGCACGATAGCCGCGGAACGGACGCGGTGATGGGCCGGATCGACACCCGGAGGCATGATGCCCTTGTCGCGAAACGCGCGCGCCGCCTTCAACAGCCGATGGCGGGCCATGATGATGCCGTTGTCGGTCGAAACCAGGTTTTCCTTGGATCGGTCGACGATCGGCCCCATGCTTTCCTGCAGCGAGGCATCCTGCATGGCGATGCCTTCAACGCCGGAGTAGGTCGTGCCCTTGCGCTGGGCCTCGCGGTCCATCAGGTAGTCGTTATCCTTGTTGGCGGCGGGGCGATAGGTGCCCGGCACATACGTGACATGGATGCCCTTGCCGTCGATCATCGCCTGACGCTCTTCCAGCGTCAGTGCCCGTTCCGGACGGTAGTCGAAGCTCCAGGCCCAGCAGTTCTCGTCATCGATTGGGATCCAGAAGTGGCCATGGACCGGATGGTTGCCGCGCGGCGGAACCATGGTGAAGGAGGGCATGACCCAGGGGGTGACGCGCCAGTAATAGTGACCTTCCTCGGCATTGCGGCGCGCGCCGATATAAAGGCCGCCCTCGCTGTCGGTCACTTCAAAGAACGGACGGGCATCCGACATATTGTACTTGTTGCCACGCGCTCCCTTGAAGAGCGGGTCAGTGTTCAGGCTGCCGCTGTGCAGCCAGGACACATGGCTGGAATCGATGCCACCTTCCATGGCCTGCAGCCAGTTGGACTCTTGCCAGCGCTTGGATGTGAAGGTTTGCTCGGCGGGAACGAGGGCGAATTCCCATTCCGGATGCGGCGGTTCCTTTTCTGCAGGCCCCATATAGGTCCAGAGAATATCACCAACCTTGATCAACGGGTAGGACTTCAGCTTGATCTTGCCGCAATAGCCGCTTTCCTTCGGCTCGGATGGGACTTCGACGCATTGGCCGGTTCGGTCGTATTTCCAGCCGTGATAGGGGCATCGCAGGCCGCCCTGCTCGTTGCGGCCGAACCAGAGCGAGACGCCGCGATGGGCGCAGAATTCGTCGATCAGACCGTAGAGTCCTTCGCTGTCGCGAAAGGCAAGTAGGCGCTCGCCGAGCAGCTTGACGCGCACCGGCGCACAGTCGTTGTCCGGCAATTCCTCAGCCAGCAATGCCGGGATCCAATAACAGCGGAACATCTCACCCATCGGCGTACCGGGGCCTGTCTGCGTCAATAGATCGTTCTGTTCCTTCCTCAGCATTCTCTTTCCTCCAGATCGGGCCTGCAAACGCAGCGCTCCATTTGCCTTGCCGTTTCGCCGCCTGGCCGATGGCCGGGGCTTGACGTTCTCGAATGATCGGGTATTCTCTTCTCGTTCCTTTATGTGGAACGATGTTTCTTTTTAAGGAAAGTACTCGCTGAAGAAGGCGTCGTCAAGCGCCGCATGAATCACGAAGGAGGAACCGGGAAATGACCAAGGCATGCACAAGGATCAGGCTGTGTTCGACGGACGATGTGGATTGGGACAGCGCCATCCGCGTCGAGGAGGGCGATCTCATCCTCGCCGTGTTCAACGTCAACGGTGTGTTCTACGTCACCGACGATCTGTGCACCCATGGGCCGGGATCGCTCTCGGAGGGGTACCTTGAAGGCCACACGATCGAGTGCGACTTCCACAATGGCGCATTTGACGTGCGCACCGGCGATGTCGTCACCCCGCCCTGCATGGTCCCAGTTAAAACCTACAAGGTGCTCGTCGAAGACAACGACGTGCTGATCGAGGTTTAGGCTGCGTCCGTCCGAGCGCCCCACTTGCGCATCATATAAATTCTTATATTGTGAGATTATTGAAAGTGGAGGATGAAATGGCACTGCACAAACATGCGGATCATGAGGCGGCTTCGATCCCTTCGGAAGAAGCGCTCCGACTTGACATATCCATGAGCACGCGACTGCTCAACAGTATGAAAATTCTAGAGTACAGCGGTCATATCTCAGCGCGCCTTCCGGGCGGGGAGACTTTCCTGATCCAGCCGCAGACCAAGAGTCGCGCTGAAGTCAGCCCTGAAGACCTACTGGTCTGCGACTTCGATGGCAAAGTGGTGGCCGGCACACCGGGCGTCAAACCACCGTCTGAAGTTTTCCTTCATTGTGAGATTTATCGTTCGAGAACGGACGTTAACTCGATCGCGCACTTCCACCATGACGTCACGAACATCTTCACTCTTGTCGAGGATGTACCGCTGCTGGCCTTCAAAAACCACGCCATTCGCTGGAAAAGCGGTATTCCGGTGCATCCGGACCCGGCCCATGTCGACGATGCGGAGCGTGGCCGCGCGATCGTCGAGACGCTCGGACTGCATCATGCCATGCAGATCCGCGCTCACGGCCAGATCGTCACCGCCGAAACGGTTCGTGGTGTCTTTATCGATTCCGTCCATCTCGTGGAGAATGCCGAGGCCGCCTATCGCGCCTGCTCGCTCGGCAAGCCCAAACCGCTGACCGAAGAGGAAATCGAATCCTTCTCCCACAGTTTCCGCCGCGGCCATCACATCCGTAAGCTCTGGAGCTACTACACGCTTGGCGCCATTCGCGAGGGCGTCTTTCCTGAAGCCTGGGCCGCCTGAAACAACGCATTCATCGATCGAAACCGCTTGATGACCGCGCATTGCTGACACACAATGGCCGCTGCTTCGGTCGCCAGCCCTCCAGGCTTCGGCGGCTGAAGAGGCGGCGGTTCTCGCCGCTTGAAAATCCGAGCCGAGACATATGTTGCCGCTATCCCATTTTCTTTTTAAATTCGCCGAGATCGTTCACGCAACAACGTGGCTTGCGCCTTTCACCACTAGGAGGCATGCCGCTTGAACAGTCATGAAAAGATGCTTGGCCTTCTCGACCTGTTCGACGGCGAAGAGAATGTGGTCGCCGTCACCATCGACGAGATGCACGAAACGCTCGGCTATACTCGCTCGACCCTCTATCGCTACCTGAAGACGTTGACGGATGCAGGCCTTCTGACCTCGCTTCCTTCAGCTGGCTATATGCTTGGGCCCCGTATCGTCGAGCTTGACTACAAGATCCGCACCGGCGACGTGCTGATCCGCGCCGCTCGCCCGATCATGGAGGAGCTGGCCGCACAGTTCCGCGGCATCGCCCTTCTGTGCCGACGCTATCGTTTCGATGTGCTTTGCGTTCATCAAGAAAGCGGCACAGATGCGATCCATTCCGGTTACGAGCGGGGTCGTCGTCGCTCGCTGCTACACGGCGCCGCATCCCTCGCGATCCTCGCCTATCTGCCCGATCATCAGCTGCGCAAATTCCATGGTGACGCTGCAAGCCTGTTTGCGCAGGCTGGTTTCGGCAATACATTGAAGGACGCAAAGGCGATCCTTCGCGAACAACGCCAACACGGCTGGGTCAGCACCGCCGGCGATGTCACTCCCGGCGTAACCGGGATCGCAGCTCCCGTCTTCGACGGCCGCTCGGAAATCCTCGGCAGCCTCAGCCTCACCTTGCCCGACGGACAACTGCCAGCCAAATCCCTGGAAGACATCGCCGAACGTGTCACCTTCTGTGCCGGGGTGATCTCGAAAACAATCGCTTATAGCTGAGCCGTCCCGACACTTTTCCTGTCGCACCTAATCAGAAACAAGCCCTTTCCGAAATCGCACTACCGCGTCTTCGGGCATCTGTTAGCGTCTTTCCAACCGGGAGATAAGAATGGCGCAACCGCGCCTACGGCATCACAAGAACTGTTGCCCTCCTGCAGATATTGGATTTGAGAGGAGACAGCGATGCACCAGGACCCACTTGGCGGCGGCACCGGCACGCACTGGCATGAGCCAGCCGGCAACAAGAAGGCCGGTTTGGGCGAGTTCAAGAAGCAGCCCACGCCTTATGACCAATTCATGGTCGACGAAGGCATCCCGATCTTCCGCGATCTAGGCATTCCGAACGTACGCGATCTGCCGCTCGAACCGTGGAAGCGCACTGGCGGCCGCGGCTCCTATATCCAGCTCTATGGCACCGAGACCAAATGGGGCCACCATGTCGTGGAAGTGCCGGCGGGCGGCGCTCTCAATCCCGAAAAGCATATGTACGAGGAAATCTACATCGTCGTCGAAGGCCGCGGTTCGACCGAAGTGTGGCTCGAAGGCGAAGGCAAGAAGCATGTTTTCGAATGGCAGCAGGGATCAATGTTCTCGATCCCGATGAACGCCATGCACCGGATCGTAAACGCCACCAACAAGCCCGCCCTGCTGATGGGCGGTACCACCGCGCCGAACGTGCTCAATCAGGTCAACAATGTCGAAGCGGTGTTCAACAACCCGTTCGTCTTCCGCGACCGTTTCTCCGGCGCCGACGATTTCTACAAATATCGCGAGGAGGTTGAGCCCGATCCGGTGCGCGGCCTTGCCATGCGCCGCACCAACTTCCTGCCCGATGCTGTCAATTGCGACCTGCCGCTCGACAACCGCCGCTCCCCCGGCTACCGCCGTGTCGAACCGTTCATGACCAACAACCAGTTCTATTTCTGGATCGGCCAGCATGAGAACGGCCGCTACTCCAAGGCGCATGCTCACACGTCGGCGGCGATCCTGATCTGCCTCAGCGGCTCGGGCTACACCTATACCTGGCCGGAGGAATGCGGCGTCAATCCCTGGCGCGACGGCCATGCGCATCGCGTCCGCAGACTCGACTACGGCCAGTTCGGCATGGTCACGGCGGCGCCGGGCGGCGCTCGCTGGTATCACCAGCATTTCAGCGTCTCGAAAGAACCCTTTCGCCTGCTTGCCTGGTTCGGCCCGCACAATCCAGGCCGCGATCCGGGGGCGCCTGGCGAAAAGCACACGGACTATACCGCCATCAACGTCAACGAAGGCGGCACCGCGATCCCCTATTGGATGGAGGACCCGCATATCCGCCAGGAATACGAGGCGCTTCTGAAAAAGAATGGCGTCGAAGTGCGGATGAAACCGGAATGGTACGAGAAGCCGGCGGACACGACCGCCAAGATGTCCGACGTCGTCTGACCCATGGCCGACGACGAGGAACAGCAGGGCGGCCGCATATTCTTTTCCAATGTCGGCCGCAGCATGGAGCTGGAAGACGAAATTGTGCTGACGAGCGTCGGCATCGATATCGGCTCCTCCACCTCCCATCTCGCCTTTTCGCGCATCGTGCTGGAACGGCTCGACACGCGCTACATGGTCGTCGAGCGCACCCTGCTGCACCAGTCGGACGTGCTCCTGACGCCCTATAGCGGCGATAACGAGATCGATGCCGAGACGCTGGGCGTCTTCATCGCACAGCAATACGCGGCTGCCGATATTACTCCCGAGGCTATCGACACCGGCGCCCTGATCCTGACGGGCGTCGCGGTACGCCGGAGCAATGCCCGCGCCATCGGCGATATCTTTTCGGCCCAGACCGGAAAGTTCGTCGTCGTCAGCGCCGGCGATGGACTGGAAACCACGCTCGCAGCCTTCGGATCGGGCGCCGTTGCCCGCTCAGCGAAGGGCAATATCCGCGTCCTCAACGTCGATATCGGCGGCGGCACCTCCAAGCTCGCGCTCTGCGAGGATGGCGCCATCCGCCATATCAGCGCCATTGACATCGGGGCCCGCGTCATCGCCTTCGATGACGACCGGCGCATCACCCGCATCGAGGAAGCCGGCCATCATTTCGCCGGCGTCGCCGGAACTCCGATCGCACTCGGCGAAACCATAAGCGAACCCGACGCCCGCAAGATTGCTGGCGCCATGATCGACGGCCTGTTCGAGGCCATGCAGGGCGGCCATATGAACCCGGAAACGGCAGCGCTTCACCGCCTGCCGCCCTTGCCGGCAGGACCGCTGCCCGATGTCGTCACCATATCCGGCGGCGTCTCGGAATTTCTCTATGCCGACGACGAGCAGAGCTTCAGCGATCTCGGCCCGCTGCTGGCCGTTGGCCTGCGCGACAGACTGGAAACCTGGCCGCCAAGACTGGAAGCGCCGCAACAGGGCATCCGCGCCACCGTCGTCGGCGCCTCGCAATATACAGTGCAGGTCAGCGGCAGCACGATCTATGTCGAACCGCTGGCGTTGCTTCCCCTCCGCAACGTGCCTGTCATCAAGCCGCAGCTCGCCTTCGACGAGGAGATCGACGCTGGCACCATTGCCGTGGCGGTGCGATCAGCACTTTCCCGCCTCGATCTCCAGGACGGCGAAAGCCCGGTCGGGCTCTGCTACGAATGGGAGGGTTCCGCCAGCTACGGGCGGCTCGACCGCTTCTGCCGTGGAATTACCGAGGGGCTTGCGCCGGTCCTCGCCAAGGGCCATCCTCTCATTCTCGTCGGCGAAGGCGATATCGGCGGCCTGGTCGGCATGCACTGCCGGCATGAGACGTGTGTCGCGACGGTCGTCTCGATTGACGGCATAAAGCTCGACGAATTCGACTTCATCGATATTGGTGCCATCCTAGAAACCTCCGGCGCCGTGCCGGTGGTGATCAAGTCTCTGGTCTTTCCCAGCCTCGGCCTCGGCCATGAATCCCTTGAAAAACCATAGCCCCAGCCCGCGGGCAATACCGGTAAGAGCCGCAATCCATAGCCGGGTTCGCGGCTCTTTGCCATCAATGGCCCACACCCATGGCGGCAAGCGCTGCTGCATCTTCCGGCGCCTGCCTGCCGCGCCAGACGATGTGCATATCCGGTCGAAGCAGGATCAGGTCATAGCCGTAGATATCCCGCGCCTTCTGCTCAGCGATATCGAGCGTCGCGAACGGAACGCCGCGGGCGCGGAAAGCTTCCGCGAGCTTGCCGTCGTCTGCACCGGCTCCTCCAAGCCGCAGCAAAGTGTAGCCCGGCCCGATCAGATCCTGCACCGCCACGCCGTTTTCCAGCCAGAGATGCGGCAGGCGCGCGCCGGGCCAGGTCGTCGGGTGATACTCGCGAAAAAGATGTTCCGGCCCGCCGGGCTCGTCGGTGATCACCGGCGATCCGACATAACGATAGCCCAGTTCGGCGCCGATCATCTCGTTAGTCTTGCGCTGTTCGACATCGGCCACCCGCGCAAGGTTGTCGCGCGTCGCCTGTCCTTCCGGGGTCGCATCGCGAATGTCCGGTCGATATTGCGAGCGCCACTTGCGCCGGCCGGCCGACGCATATCGCGAGGCCCCTACATTCCTGTCGCCCACCTGCCGGCGCTCGATCTCAAAAGACGCGAGAAGGTTGGGGCCACCCCAGCCCTGCAGTGTCGCGGCAAGCTTCCAACCCAGGTCCACGGCATCGCCGACACCGGTGTTCATGCCGAGACCGCCGGTCGGGATAACCAGATGGGCGGCATCGCCGGCAAGGAACACGCGTCCCGCACCATAACGATCGGCGAGAAGCAGGTTCTGCTTCCACTGGCCGACATAAAGCATGCTGTAATCGACCGGTGCACCAACGGCCTTTTCGAACTGGGCAGCCATATCCTCATCACGCTCGACCACGGCATGCAGCGTCCAGTGCCGGGTCGAATCCTGCATGATGAGGAAAGTCGCCTGCCCATCGGCCACATGGTAGTGCCGCCCGCGACCGGGACCGTCGCCAATGGGGATGCGGTCGAAGAGCGTTTCGCTGTGATAGAGCGCCTGGCGCAGGTGCAGGAGATTGCCCTCGCCGCGCAGCTTGATGCCGAGCTGCTTGCGCACCGGACTTGCGCCTCCGTCGCAGCCGACGAGATATTTCGCCCTGATCGCGCGCCTGTTGCCCTTGCCGTCCAGAACCGTGGCCGTTACGCCGCCCGCATCCTGCTCAAACGACAGAAACTCACAGCCGTAGCGCACCATCACCGACGGAAGCGCTTCCGCGACCGACTTCAGCAACGGCTCCAGCGTGTATTGCGAAATCAGTTGGTAGGCCTCGAGCGGCAGGGACGCATCTTCCGAGCGCGCGATCTCCTCCTGCGCCTGCGACACCGAAGCGTAGGGCAGCCTGAGCAACGGCGGCTCGTTCATCGCCAGCACCACATAGACATCCATCGGCACCGAGGCATCGAGACCCGCTGCCCTGATGTTCTTCGACAAGCCCATGCGCCGGAAGATTTCCATGGTGCGCGCGTTGCAGCGCTCCATCTTCGGCAGAAATTCCGGACCTTCCTTCTTCTCGATCAGGGTGCACCGCACGCCTCTCTGCCCCAGATCGATCGCAAGCGTGAGACCGACGGGGCCGGCTCCAACAATAATCACATCTGTTTCATTCATTATGGGATTCCATCAAACTACACCGAGCGAAATCGATCACCTTTTTATGCGTCATCCTCAGTAATTCCCCACAAAATCGGTGCGATCCATTTCATCATTGTAGCCACCAACGAAAATTTTCGTCAATCAAGAAATACTATAAATCTCATATTATGCGATAAATTAAAAAATGCTGGACAAGCCATATAGGCTGAAGCATGGTGATGAAGTCGGCATCCGGAGGGGATCGCGGCGGGAGGAAAGCATGACGAAAAAGGTCGAACTGACATTGGCCTGCGGCGACTACGAGATTGTCCGCGCCCTGAAGGAAGGAACGGTCAAGCCCGACGGCATCGATCTCACCATCCTGACGGAAATGGATTCCACAACCCGTCACTGGCGTTTTCTGAGAAACCGCGAATTCGACGTGGCCGAGGTGTCGCTCTCCTCCTACATCGCCGCCAGGGGGCGTAATCTGCCCTTCGCAGCAATCCCGGTTTTCCTGCATCGCCGCTTCCGCCATGGCTTCATCTTCACCAACACGGCAAGCGGCATCCGCGAGCCGAAGGATTTGATCGGCCGCAAGGTCGGCGTGAAAAACTATCTGGTCACCGCCACTCTGTGGCAGCGCGGCCTGCTGGAGAGCGAATACGGCGTGCCGCACACGTCGATGGATTGGTATGCGGAGCTGGACGAAGACGTCGATTTCACTCCACCAGCGGGCCTGAAGCTCCACCGTCTTGCCGATAACAAGTCCGTCGAACAGATGCTGGTCGACGGCGAGATCGATGCCCTCCTACATCCCGATCTGATCGATCCCATCCAACGCAAGGACCCCCGCGTCGGCCGCCTGTTTCCCGACTACAAGCGCGAGGAGATCGACTACTACGGCCGCACCGGCATCTTCCCGATCATGCATGTGCTGGGCATCCGCCCCGAGATCGTCGAACGCCACCCCTGGGTGCCGATCAACCTCTACCAGGCCTTCACCGAGGCCAAACGCATCGCCATGGAGCGCATGGAAAACCCGCGCATCGTGCCCCTCGCCTGGTATCGCGAGGCCTGGGAGGAGCAGCAGGCGACCCTCGGCGACGACCCTTGGGCCTACGGCCTCAGCGACCAGAACCGCAAGACGCTCGAAACGGCCGTCGGCTACGCCCATCAGCAAGGCCTGATCGACCGCAAGCTCGAATTGTCCGAGCTCTTCATCGATCTCTCGCAGGGCCGCAAACGCGGCGACAAGCACCGTGTGTAGCGCCTGCGGCACGACCGCCAGGGCCAGCGAAGATTTCAAGCCTGCCTGGCAGGTGGCAGGCAGCGGCAAGCAGCCGGACCGATCGGAGGAAGAAGCCATGCACGAAGACCTGAAGCAGCGCATGATCGAGGCAGGCCGCATCCTCGAACAGGCAGGCCAGGGCGACTGGACGCGCGGTCACATCTCCGTGCGCGTTCCGGATGCGCCGGACCGCTTCTATATGAAGGCATCGAAGATCGGCCTAGAGGAAATCACCCTCGACAACATCATCACTATCGGTCTCGATGGCGAAAAGATCGAGGGCGATCACGGTCGCCACAACGAGGTCTACATCCATTCCGAGGTCCTGCGCACCCGCCCCGACATCAACGCCGTTGTCCATACCCACGCACCCTATGCCGTAAGCTTTTCCGCGCTCGGCAAACCCCTGCAGGCGATCGGCCATCCCGGCTCCATCTTTGCCGATGGACTTCCGGTGTTTTCCGAGACGACCCAGTTGATCACAACGGCCGAACGCGGCCGCGCCGTTGCGACAACGCTCGGGGCCTACGACGCGATGCTGCTGCAGAACCACGGCCTCGTCACCGCAGCACCGACGATCGAGCAGGCGATCTATCTCGCCCTGTCGCTCGAAAACGCCTGCATGATGCAGCTTTGGGTGGAGGCGGCCGGAGGCGCAAAGGCGCTCGGCAAGCCCGAGGACATCAAGGCCAAGCGCAAGCATATGTTCCGCGAAGAAATGTTCAAGGCGACATTCGCCTATCTCGTGCGCCGTCTGAAACGCGGCTGATCGGCGTCATCGATCGTTCCGGAGGAAACCATGCACTATATCGACGCATTCAACCACTTTTTCCCCAAGGCCCTGTGGGATCGCATCCAGCAGCTGGAGGGCGCGGGCAAGGATATCGGCCGGCGCATGCAGGGTGTTCCCTGCATTTACGATCTCGATGTTCGCTTCCGGGTGATGGACGAGTTCCACGACTATATGCAGATCCTGTCGCTCGGCATGCCACCGCTGGAAGCCATGGGTGGCCCGGAGGTTTCGACGGAGTTTGCCCGTATCGCCAATGACGGGCTGGCCGAACTGGTGCAGAAACATCCTGATCGTTTCGCCGGCTTCGTTGCGGCGTTGCCGATGAACGCACCCGAGGAAGCCGTCAAGGAAGCCGAACGCGCCTTCACGGAACTCGGCGCCAACGGTCTGCAGATCCACACCAACGTCAATGGCGCACCGCTCGATGAGGAACGTTTCTTCCCTATCTTCGAGGCTGCCGCACGCCGCGGCAAGCCGGTCCTGCTTCATCCCTCGCGCGGCGCCTCCATGCCGGACTATGCGACTGAGGACAAATCGAAATACGAGATCTGGTGGACCTTCGGCTGGCCTTATGAGACGAGCGCCGCCATGGCACGCCTCGTTTTCTCCGGGTTCCTGGACCGCCTGCCCGAACTTCGTGTGCTCGCGCATCACATGGGCGCGATGGTACCCTATTTCGAAGGCCGCGTCGGACCCGGTTGGGACCAACTCGGCAAGCGCACCACGGACGAGGACCTGACCCTCGTTCTGAAGCGGCTGAAAAAGCGCCCGCTCGATTACTTCAAGGATTTCTATGCCGATACCGCAGTCTTCGGCTCCCGCGCCGCCACGCTCTGCGGCCTGGAATTCTACGGCAGCGACCGCATCCTATTTGCCTCCGATTCACCTTTCGACCCTGAAAAAGGCCCCGGCTATATTCGCGACACGCTGAAGATTCTCAACAGCCTCGATCTTCCGAAAGAGGACATGGAAAAGATTTGCTTCCGGAATGCCGAAAGCCTCTTCGGCTTGAAGACGAAATAACAGGGCCTGCCATCCGGGCACCGAAAACACACGAACATCTCGGTCCTTTCGACCGTTTGTGTATGCGGAATCGGCATGCCAGACACGAAGCTAAGCAGAGCCGTGTCTATTTCTACGGCGCACTTGCTGGCTAGCAGCGTGGGTTGAACGTAAATCACGAGCTACTCTACGCTGCAGCTATGTTTCACGATGTCGGCCTGATGCCGTCGCATAGCAGCTATGACCTGCGCTTTGAGGTGGACGGGGCGAATGCCGCCAAAAATTTCCTCGAAAGCCACAATGTCGATCGCAGCGACTTCGAGAAGGTCTGGACCGGCATTGCCCTCCACACGACACCCGGAATACCCGAATTCATGAATCCGGTTATTGCACTTACGACAGCCGGCGTGGGGATGGAAATTCTCGGGCTGACCTACAGCAAGTATAACGACCGTACACGAGAAGCCATCGTTGCTGCGTTTCCTCGCACCCCGCACTTCAAGGAAGACGTCATCCAGGCGTTCTATGACGGAATTGCCCATGCAGTCTGGCTATATTTCCGATTTCGATTGAGCATGTGCTTGGTCGAGGCAATTGGAGGGCGGCATCGTCGTTTGGTATGAAACGATCCGAAGCTGAGCAAAGAAGTTCGGCTCCGATGATACCCGCCCGCTTGTGGCGGAAAGCGCTCTGCCCGAATGACTGTGACATCTGGACGAGGCGGTCGTGACGATCGGCGGCGGAAACACTGGCCATGGCCTGTTGTCGGCCAAGACGGCTGGGTACTCGCCGAAGCTGTCCAGGATCGTCGCGGTACCAAGGCGAAGCGGCTTCTGGTCCGGTTGCTGAAACTGGTGCTGGTCGCAACTGTGACCAGCACCAGTTTCAGCATCAACGGGTCTGTATCACTTCGCACGCTCTTCGTGCCGGCGCCTGGTGAGACCGCGTATTGAATGACGAAAACTTCGCCCTCACCCATAACACTTGTGCAATCGCTGGCATCACCGAAGAAGCGCTGTTGGTTGCGACACCGATATTGTCAGGTCTTCAGCTATAGGGCATCAACGCCACGGGAGATTTGCCGGAATAGTTGGCATAGATAGTCTTTTTCCGCATATATGCTTCAAGGCCATGGGTGCCGTCATCGCCGCCCAGACCGCTATTGCGGTATCCCGTATGATATCCTTGCATAGCCTCGGGGCCGACGCGGTTAATATAGATCTCCCCGAAATTCACGTCGTTTACCGCGCGCATGATCTTGGAGAAATCGTTTGTGAACAGATAGGCCGAGAGACCGAAGCGGCTGTCGTTTGCGACCGCCAGAGCCTCGTCGAAATCAGATACTTTCATCACCGGAACGACGGGGCCGAAAATCTCGTCCTGCATGATTGCCATTGCAGGGTTCACACCGGCAAGAACCGTTGGTGTGATCCAATAGCCGCCTGCTACTGGTGTATTTTCGGGTCGACCGCCCTTGAGCAGCGCTTCGGCACCCGCTTCGATCGCCTGGCCGATCATCTTCTCGACCTTCTCAAGTTCGCGCATAGATACCTTCGGGCCAAGATCGGTTGTTTCCGACAAAGGATCGCCGATGCGCAGGGCCTTGCTGGCCGCGACGAATTTCTCGATGAACTGATCGTAGACACGCTCATGAACCAGGGTTCGCTCGTTGCAGATGCAGACCTGTCCGCAATTCATGTAGCGCGATGTGACCGCCGAACGCACTGCGAGGTCAATATCGCAATCATCCATGACGATGAACGGCGCCTTGCCACCCAGTTCGAGCGAGACCGGAACCAGATTTGCAGCGGCGGTTGCCATGATGCGCTTGCCGGTCGGCACACTGCCGGTCATGGTGACGAGATCGATATCGGAATGGGAGGTCAATGCCTCACCGATTTCCGCGCCTGCGCCGGTCACGATATTGACGACACCTGCAGGCACACCCGCTTTTTCGAAGAGCCGGGCCATGAACAGCGCCGAAAGCGGCGTTTCCTCATGCGGCTTCAGCACGACAGTGTTGCCGGCGATCATTGAAGGCGCGATCTTGCGGCTAACCAAGGCTGCGGGATAGTTCCAGGGAATGATCGCGGCAACGACACCCATTGGCACCCGCTGGATCCAGATCTGCTCCCCCCGGGCGTCCGAGGGCAGGATTTCACCTTGGATGCGGCGGGCGAATTCGGCGTAGTAGGTGAAAAATCCGGCAGCTCCGCCGATTTCGCCCCGTGCTTCGGAAATCGGCTTGCCCTGCTCCTGGACTACGATGCGCGCAAGTTCTTCGGCATTTTCTGTGACCAGAGCGGCAATCCGGTGCATGATCGCCCCGCGCTCCAGCGGCGACATCGCGGCCCAACCCGGCTGCGCCCTGCGCGCCGCAGCCACGGCCTCGTGGGCCTGCTCCCGGCTTGCCTCCGGCACGACCGCCAGGACCTGGCCATTGGTCGGATTGATAACTTCGCGGCTACCGGCCCGGCCTGTCTCCCATTTTCCGTTGATGAGCATGAGGTTGCTATTGTTTGACATCGAGACTTTTCTCCAGAATGAAATCTTGTTCAAGCGATCGAATGGATATCCGACGGTCCTGCGAGCTTCAGTGCATAGTCAACGGCCTCCAGCAGACTGCTCGCTTGAGCGATACCCTTGCCAGCAATATCGAAAGCCGTACCGTGATCGACGGATGTACGAATGATGGGGAGGCCGAGCGTCACATTGACTCCACTCAGCGCATTCCATTTCCCCGTCGTCTTGTCGATGCTGAAGCCCAGCAGCTTGACCGGAATGTGGCCCTGGTCATGGTACATGGCGATGACCGCATCATACTGGCCGGCCCGCAGCTTCACGAATACGGTATCGCCCGGCACCGGCCCCTCTACGCGCATGTTGCGCGACTGGTAGTCCTCAACGATGGGCGTAGTGATATCAATGTCGTGGCGTCCGAAGATTCCACCTTCGCCGGCATGCGGATTGAGCGCAGCAATGGCGATACGAGGGTTGGGAACGCCAAGTTCGACGAGGGTCCCGTGTGTAAGGTCCACGACACGGCGTATGCGTTGCGCGGTCGCGCGCTTGGGCACATCCTCAAGAGCACAGTGCGTGGATACATGGCTGACGCGAAAATCGCCGTGCGCCAGCATCATGACACTGTCGCGCACCCCGGTCAGATCCGCGAGCATTTCCGTATGGCCGGCATAGTCGTAGCCTGCCAAATGGAGCGCTTCCTTGTTGAGTGGTGCGGTGACGATCGCAGATATCCCGCCGCTCATCGCCTGCTTCACGGCAATGTCGACGGCCTCGAAAGCCTGGCGACCGCACTCGGCCGACACCTTGCCGATTTCAATGGGTTCGCGCAAAGCCGAGGTCGGAAGAATAGCCGTATGGGGCGCCTCGCTGAGGGATCCGGCATTGGTTACCGGCGGCACGGGCAACCCCAGTTTTGCTCCGGTCGATTGCAGGGTTGCGACGTCGCCGACGAGCAAGAGCCGGAACTCTTTTGCCGACAAGCGCGCTTCGAGCGACTGCACGGCCTTGAGCGCAATTTCGGGACCGATACCCGCTGGATCCCCGAGGGTAATCGCTATTGTCTTGGTGTCCATGGGTACATTCTCACTTTATTATCAGGATCTTTGTCCGGTCTATTGTCAGGAAGACGGCGGCGATCAGAACGCATCCTTTGATAATGTTCTGCATATAGGGGTCCATACCGATCATGTTCATGCCGTTGGAAAGGATGGCAATGATCATGACACCGAGCAAAGTACCGCGCATTTGGCCAATGCCGCCTGTCAACGGCGTACCGCCGACGACCACGGCAGCGATGACATCAAGTTCCAGTCCCTGTGCGAGCTGCGCGGTAGCCGCCATCGTGCGAGCGCCCTGCAACAGGCCCGCGAGTCCGCACAAGGTACCGCAGAGAATGAAGACCCCGAGCTTGACGCGATTGACCGGGATGCCGCTCAGCAAGGCCACCCTCTCTCCGCCGCCGACGGCACGGACTTCACGACCGAACACAGTGTGATTGAAGACCACGGCGGCGGCGACGAGCGCGATGACGGCGATCAGGACCGAATTCGGGATACCCCCTGTACGCGCCGCGTAGGCGGCAAGAAAGCCTGGATCGGAAATCGACACCGGCGCGCCCCTGGTAAACAGCAGAACGATACCACGATAGATGACAAGCGTGCCGAGCGTCACGATAAAGGACGGTATCTTGCCATAGGCAAAGAGCAAGCCATTGACGAGGCCACAGGCGAAGCCAACCGCAAGGGCTGGAAAAATGGCGTAGGCACCCATCGTCGTAGAGGCTGCCGCTGCCGCAAGCGCACTTAAGGCAACAGTCGAGCCGACCGAAAGATCGATCGACCCATTGACGATCACAAATGTCATCGCCAGCGAGGCGACGAGAAGAACGGTGCTTTGCTGGAGAATGATCAGACCGTTGTTCACCGAAAGAAACCGGTCGGACAACACAGCGAAAATGGTGCAGAGAACAGCCAGCAGAAGGAGCGGAAAGAATTCCTTAAGCCGGCCTGTGATCGGTTTTCTTGGCGACGCTTGCGCCTGAACTACATCATCCATTTAACAACCTCCTCCTCCGAGGGCCGGATACCCGGTGCAAATGTCTTTGAAATTGTGCCGCGCCGGGTCACCATGATCTGGTCGGCCATGCCGATCAGCTCCGGCAGATCTTCGGTGACCATCAGGATGGACATGCCACGGTCGGCCAACTGGCGTACCAGGCGATAGATCTCCGCCTTGGCACCCACATCAACCCCACGCGTCGGATTGTTTAGCAGCAGCAAGCGAGGGGACGTCGCCAGACATTTTCCGAGCACGACCTTTTGCATATTGCCACCGCTGAGAGATGAGACCGGCGCGTCCAGACTCGGAATCTTGATGGCGAGCTTGTCCACCATGTCAGCCGCCATGGCGGCACTTGCTCGCCCGTCGTTCAGGCCAACGCCATACCGCGGGCGGGCCGCAAGCGTGAGGTTCTCGCTAATCGTGAACTCGGGAATGAGGCCCTCCCCTGTCCTGTCACCCGGCACATAAGCAATGCCGTTTTCCCACGCTGCACGCGGATTGGACGGACTGTAATCGGCGCCGTGCAGGCTCATGCCGCCGGAGCTGGCTGTGTCCGTGCCCATGATCAGTTGTAGCAAGGCATCACCCCCGGACCCCTTCAGCCCACCGATGCCGAGGATAGAACCTTCCGGCACCTCGAAGTCGAACGGACCGGCACCTGAAGCAACGCTGAGATTCTGCGCAACGAAAGCAGGGGCACCGGCGCCGGTTTCCTGGCGGCCCTGCGGAAACAGGCCGCCGGCGAGATCACGACCCACCATGAGTTCGTGCAGCCGAGACTCCGTTATATCGGCAACCGGGTATGATCCGATGAAGGCACCGTCTTTGAGAACGGCCAGCCTGTCGGAGATTTCGAAAACCTCATTTAGGTGATGCGACACGAATGCGATGCCTAGATCTTGCGCTCGCAGACTCGAAATTACCTTCAACAACCGACGCGTCTCCTGATTGTTGAGAAACGCTGTCGATTCGTCGAAGAATATGTACTGAGGATCGGCTGCGAGTGCGCGCGCGACCTCGATCGTCTTTAACTGGCCGAGATCAAGACTGTTCATATCGGATGTGACGGAGATGCCTGCATCGATGCGGTCAAGGATTAACTGGGCTTCGCTTCGCAATCGCTTCCAGTCGACAAGTCCAAGTTTGCGGTAACGGCGAAGCCGACCCAGCATGATATTCTCGGCGATTGTCAGCGATTTGTTGACGTTGAGCTCCTGAAAAACCAGCGCGACGCCCTTCCTTTCGGCATCGATCAGACTGGTCGGAACATATGGCTGGCCATCGATCGAAGCCTGTCCATCGTCCCAAGGAAAGACTGCGGCAAGGAGCTTAAGGAGCGTCGATTTTCCGGCGCCATTTTCGCCGACCAGCGACACGACCTCGCCGCGATGGAAGTCGACAGACACGGACCGCAGGGCTTGCGAGGCTCCGAACCGCTTGGAAATATTGTTAGCAGATAGCATTCGACGCCTCCTAGTCAGCCTGCAACCACAGAACGGACGGGACACAGCCTTTCGCTGCGCCCCGTCCGCCCGATCGATTACTGGCTGTACTTCATTTCAAAGGCAGCGGACTTTGCGTCCTTGTTGTAGGTGATGGAGTGCGCCTTGAAATCATAAGGCGGCACACCGCCAGGAAAATCCGCCCGGAATTGGGCAACGCGGTCTTGCGTGAGCGGCAGGAGGCCCAGCTTGATGTTTGCCTTGTCGGCCTCAATCTTGTGATCGTTGAGATAGTCGTACATGGTTACGAGCGCGAAGCCACCCTGCAGCCAATGGCCGCCGATGTCGAACAGCAATTTGCCCTGCTCGACGGCATCGACATTCTCCGGATTCAGGTCCATCCCGACAACGAAAATATCCTTGCCCAGTTCCTTGCCGGCATTCGTGACTGCAGCCATCACGCCCGTTGCAGTTCCGCCGTTGGCGGCCCAAACGCCGGTGATATTGGGATTGCCCTGCCACAAGCTCTCAAATACGGTTTGGGAGGTGTCGCGCACGAAATTCCCATCGACCTCTCCAACCACGACAACGTCAGGATGAAGCTTTAACGCATCTTCAAGGCCCTGGCGCCGGTCAATCGCAACCGATGTACCAGCGGTACCGTTGACAACGGCGATATATTTCTTGCCGTCCTCCGCGGGCTTGATTGCTGCGATCAACGCTTCGCCCATCTGCTTGCCCGCGTCACGGTCGCTCGGACCTACGAAGGCGATGTAGTTCGGGAACTTGGCATCCTGCGGCGGGAAATCCGCATAGCTGTCTGTCATGATGACCGGAATTTTGCTCTGTGCGGCAAGCGTCAGACCAGGGACGGCCGTGGCCCAATATGGAGTGAAGATGATGCCATCGGCACCCTGAGCCACCAGATCTTCGAGGCTCTTGATCATCTGATCCGGTTTGTTGTCAGCGTTGAGCACAACAAGATCGATACCAAGTTCGTCCGCACCCTTCTTCATGAAGTCGGCGTAGGAATTCCAGAACTGGGCATCGAGCGTCGGGACAACCACGCCGATAGTCGGCTTGTCCGCGGCTGCGGCCGGGGCAACCACACCCGCGGCAAGCAAACTGATGCCGGCGACTAAATTGCGCAAAAGTTTCTTCATGTTGGTCCTCCTCTGATATTTAAAACTGACCAGATCTGACGATCTCATCGTCAGATCTCGCTCCACCCGATCTCTAACGCGTCAAAATCTACCATTATGTTTCAAATTATCAACTCCAAAAAGAAACAAAACCGGAATTTATGAAATCCTTTGAAGTCGCTTGACGCGAAGTGTGCATATTTCGTAGTTTTGACACTCAACGCAGCATGAGGTTCCTGTGCTTCCAGCAAAGCGACGAGCGCGCATTATCGAGCTTCTTCGAGTGGAAGGGGCCGCTTCCCTGCGCGAAATGGCGATGGCGCTCGATATTTCGCTATCGACCGTCAGGCGCGATGTAGAATATCTGGACGAGACGGGCTATCTGCAACGTACCCATGGGGGCGCCATGCTCGAAGCTGGCGCACTGAAAAGCTTCGAACCAGCGCCTGAAATCGCATCCGCCATCGCAAGCGCCGAGAAGAAGGCGATCGGGCAACGGGCAGCGGCGATGATTCAGCCCGGCCAGACAGTCATCTTCGATAGTGGCACGACGACTGGCGCTGCTGCACTGTCGGCGCGAGACCGGAACATTCCTTTCACGGCCGTCACCAACGATCTGCATATCGGCACGCTTTTGTCTGGAAACAGCGTCATTCACACCACTGTGACAGGTGGCTATGTGCGTGCAGGTTCGACAACCTTGATGGGCGCAGCCGCCGCGAGCATGCTCGGCAGGCTGCGTGCCGATATTGCGTTCATCGGCACCCACGCCCTGACGGAGGAAATGCTCTCCGACACGTCCATCGAACTGGCGGAAATCAAGCAGACCATTCTGCGCTCGGCGGATGTCGTCGTTTTGCTGGCCGACAGCAGCAAGTTTTTCAGCAGTGCCTTTTGCACCTTCGGACGGCTTTCCGATATAAACCTAATCATAACGGATGACAGGCTTCGGCCGGACTATGCCGAGAAAATTCGCTCAACGGGCGTGCCCCTCGAATTCGTTTCAAGTTCAATTGCGAACCACGGACACTAGCAGGCCATTGATGCAGCACATCCGCCTTATTGCCGACGACCTGACAGGTGCCCTGGACAGCGCATGTGCTTTTGCAAGCAGAGAATTGCCCGTGGTGATCGGTCTGCCTTGGAAGATCCTGCCGGATGCCACACGAATGGCCATCAGCACCGAATCCCGGGATTGGTCGGAAGATGACGCAATCGGCCAGGTGACGGCGGCCGTTGACGGTTTCGGCTCGGCTGTATCGCCGGATGCCCTTTGGTTCAAGAAGATCGACAGCGTGATGCGCGGACACCCCGTGGCCGAAACGAAGGCGGTTATGGATGCTGGCGGTTTCGACCATTGTGTCTTCGCCCCTGCCTTCCCCGAAATGGGTCGCATCACCGTTGCGGGACAACAGTTTGTCATCGCCGCGGATGGCGTTTCACGCCCTGTCGGCCCCAACCTTCTGCGAGCCTTTCGGTCCATGAATGTCGTCACAGACGCCATTGCCTTCGATTATAATGGCGCTCCGTTGGCATCGGTCGCCCGTTGGCCCACCTGCTTAATTATCGAGGCGGAGAGCCAGCAACAACTGGCCATGCGAGCAGCTGCCGTCGCCAAAAGCCTTTCGGGATTCAAGGTTCTCTGGGCCGGCGCGGGCGGACTTGCGGCCGCGATCGGAGACGTACATACCGTTTCCGACATCCCTCGCGTCGGCTTTTTCGTCGTCGGCACCAATCACCCGGCAACGATGGAGCAAGCCTCCTTGCTCCTGCGATCCGGCCTCGTTCAGCAACTGGACGAATATGGCACGTCGCGCCAGGCACCGTTACTCGTCGCTCCCTCGCTGTGGGCAGGCGATGCCTTAGAGACCACACGCAAAGTCCGTGCTGACGTCGAGAGGATCGATATCGAAGAGCCCGCACATACTACGGTGGTCGTTACCGGCGGCGATACGTTGTCGACGGTCCTGAGGACCGTCGACGCCGATTATCTCGAATGCACAGGTGAGGCCAGAACCGGTATACCGGTATCGCGCATATGCGGCGGACGGTGGCACGGCGTGACGCTGCTTTCTAAGTCTGGAGGCTTTGGTGCGCCTGATCTGTTCGTGCACCTAGTCGAGGCTTCAAGCGATAGTTGACGGGCCGAAACAAGGCCAATGACCCTGGCAATCTCTCGCACTCCCCGGAAGCCGGTCCCGCTCTGGTGGCTCTTCGTAGGCTTCTTCCCTTGATCTGATCAATAAATCCACATGGTGAACGCTATCTCGAATCTTCGGCAACTCGCATATACCAAAGGCGGCGAGCCATTTTGAAACCCGCACCGCGCCTACAGCTGAGCGGAACCACCTTCCCACTCAACCCTTACAAGCCCGCCGGAGCGTTCCTTCATCCGCCCCTTTGGCGTGCCGGGCGCTGCAGCTTTGCTTTATGCGTCCAGCGAGCCCTCAAAAAGATGAGTTTTCTCCTTCACGTTCCCCTGACATCAAAATTAAACTCAATCCTGTGTCTTTACCGCGGCATTGCCATTGATGGCATAGCTTGTAGACCTCTTCTTGCGACCACAGACGAGCTTGCCAGCTTTCTAATATGGCTCGACCCGTCCTGGCCGAGATTGAATTTCGCTATCTGTTCGCGCAATCGACCACTTTCATTTGCAAGCGTTGTACGAAGTTTAGTACGAGCCAAACACCGCAGCAGATGGCAAACTGCAGATCGCCACCGGTGCATCCAACCATCAAACATCCATGTTAGAAGCGGGGGACCGGATCGTTTTGAGCGCCCCCCCCGCAATGACACTATTCTTTCCCAGCTATTCCTTGCATCCTCGAATGAACAGCACTGGAGTGCTGGAACCATTTTTGTGAAACATCACTTAGTTCCCGGCCGGCGGTCCCATTGATGCAGGCGAAGAGCGTTGTTTATCCAATACTCCTGGCACACTCTTCAGGACGGTTTATCCGACAGATCGCGGCAAGGTCGAATTCAGCCAAGCGCTCTAAACGGTTTGTATCAGGCCTCCGTCGACGCGAATAATCGAGCCCGTGAGATAGGATGCCCGGCCGCTCGCCAGGAAGGTGACGACATCTGCATATTCCTGCGGTTCGCCGTAGCGGCCAACGGGGATGGACGCCGTGCTGGCCGCGGAAACGTCCTCGACCGACTTGCCCTCGCGCTTGGCCTTCTGCTCATCCAAAAAGGTAATGCGCTGGGTTGCGACGCGCCCTGGAAGGATGACGTTTACAGTCACGCCATCGCGACCGACTTCACCCGCCAGCGTTTTTGACCAGCCAAGTAGCGACATGCGTAGCGAGTTTGAAAGTCCGAGATTGGGAATGGGCGCCACCACACCCGACGAGGTCGAGGTGACGATACGACCCCACCTCTTTGCACGCATTGCAGGAAGAACGGCGTCGCTGATGGCAATCACCGACAACACCATGCTGTCGAAATACTTGCGCCAGCTATCGGCGCTTTGACCGGACACTAGCGTCGGCGGCGGGCCACCGGTGATGTTGACGAGCACATCAACGGAACCTAGCTGCTTCTCGATTATGGCAAGATTGGGCTCGATCACGCCAAGATCGGCGAGGTCCCATTCAAGCGCTATTGCCGAGCCGCCGGCCGTGCGGATGTCAGCAACTGCTTTTTCGGCCGCTTCCTTGTTGATGTCGGCAACCGCGATCTGCGCGCCTTCCTTGGCCAGCGTCTTAGCAATCGCCCCTCCAAGTCCTCCGCCAGCCCCCAGTACCAGAGCTGTCTTGCCTCTCAATCCCAGATCCATGGTCTGTTCCTTTCTCTTGTTGTTGATTTGTGTTCGGCATCAGATCAGCCGGCCATCCAGCCGCCGTCTACCATCAGGTTGACACCGGTGATGTAGCTCGCCATGTCGCTGGCGAGGAAAAGTGCGGCACGCGCGACATCCCGCGGTTCGCCGAGGCGCGGCCACGGCGTGCGCCGGCGCGAATAGTCCAGTTCGCCGGGATCGTTGGCGACACCGGGCTTGCCGGTGATGATCTTTCCCGGTGCTATCGCGTTGCACAGGATCAAATCGGCGGCGTGGTCCACGGCGATCTGCCGGGTCATTTGCACGATAGCCCCCTTGCTGACGCCATAGGGAAAATCGCCCGGGCAAGCCAGCATACCGTGCTGCGAGGAGATGTTGATAATCCGCCCTCGTGCCTCGCCTTCAGGCTCCTGCGTCAGGAACTGCGCGGCCGCGCGCTTGCAGCAATAAAAAAAGCCAGTCACGTTGACCGAGATCACTCGATCCCACTGTTGCAGTGACGTATTAAGGAGACTGGTCGAGGTGTAGGTCGCGGCATTGTTGACCATGATGTCTAGCCGACCGAACTCGTTCACCGTTTGCGAAACCAGTGCATCGACGTCCGCCCAACTGGAGATGTCGGTCTTGATGAACATGCCTTTTCCACCCCCCGCGACAATGCGGGCAAGTGTGGTATCGCCTCCCTCGATGGGCGTCTTGAAGACATCTGCAATCACAACTGTTGCGCCTTCTTCGGCGTAGCGCAGCGCGATCGCACGGCCGAGACCTGAGCTCGCGCCGGTGACGATCGCAATTTTCCTGTCTAGAAGAGGCATAAGCGTTCCTTCAATTAGCGCTACGGACGACTTGGCCGCGACGGGGAGCAATGAGCGTTTGATTCTTGACGATGCGTTCGCCACGCAGGAAGACATCCGTCAGCTTGCCGGATACGCGTCGGCCGTGGAACGGTGTGTAGGCGGCACGGGAGGCCTGCTCTGCATTGGATAGGACTGTCGATTGGTTCAGGTCGACAACCAAGATATCGGCATCGCAGCCGACTGCGATAGAACCTTTCGATCGTCCAAGCCCAAAGCGCTGGGCGGGATTGTATGAACACATGCGCACAAGATCGGGCAGGACGATTAGCTTTTCCGCGACAAGCTCCAGCATCAAGGAGAGCAATGTCTGTAAGCCTGGCATACCACCTGGAATATCAGAAAAGGATTCGTAGGCCACCAACTTCTCGGCCTGGCTGTGCGGCGCGTGATCCGTCGCCATGATTGTGATCAGTCCCTCCGAAACCGCTTGTCGCAATGCTCCGAGATCGTCGTGGCCCCGAAACGGAGGGGACCCCTTTAGGTTGGCACCGGCTGCCTTGTAGTCATCCGAGGTGAAGAACAGGTTCTGTGGTGTCGTTTCGATGGTTACATCAGCCATGCTGCGCAGTTGGCGCCACGTCTCGACCCCAAGTTTCGAATTGATCTGTCGTACATGCACCCGCGCGTTGGCCTCGGCCGCCGCCAGCACTGCGCGCGCGATGCCCCCTGCTTCGGCCAGCGGCGGTCTGCTTGCCAGAAATGCCGATATGTCACCACCGCGATTCCGCCAAGCGCTGCCCACCAAGATCGATTGCTCGCCGGGTGAGATGCCGATTACCGGGCCGACGCCGGCCAGTTGATGCAATATCTCGGCAACGGCGTCCAGAGTGTCGAAACAAAAGTCGGAAGGTACGTCGGCCGTGAACAATTCTAGAGAGACCGGCGCCAAGGCAAGCAGATCTCCTAGGCTGTCGTAGCGCTTCGAAACCACGGCTTGAAACCCGACGTCGACATTGAGCCGTCCCACGGCACTCGCCATTTTTTCCGACAGTTGCTGCGCAGTTGCCGTCCAGGGATCGTCCGTCGGCATGTCGAGGATCGTCGTCACGCCCCCGAGCGCTGCGGCACGAGTGCCGCTTTCAAAGTCTTCTTTTTGCGTAAGTCCTGGTTCGCGCAGATGCACATGAGCATCGACAAGCCCAGGCAGCACCTGCTTGCCGCGGGCATCGATGAAGTGTTGTGCCATGGCGGTGTCGCCAGGCGCAAGCAGGGCTACAACGCGTCCGTCGCGGATGGCGACATCTGCAAAGCCCTGGTCGTTTGCGTTGACGACCATACCGCCAGTGATCACCGTATCAAACATATTCGCCTCCGCATGTTTACCACAGTCCTGCGAGCCGTGGTTCTTCGTGCGTGACGACCTCGAGGAGGGCGGCTTGTCCGGCTTTAACTTTGTCCAAGGCGCGCTGCAGTGCCGGGCGCAGTTTTTCCGGGTCGGTTACGCATTCCCCGTAACCGCCGAGAGCCTCGGCGATCGGCGCGTAATTACCCGTCATCCGGTTCGCGCTATACTTCCTAGTGGCGACCGGCATACTTTTCGCGTAGCCGCCAAGCACATTGTTGCTTAGGACGATTGTCAGGATTGGCAGGTTGCACCGCACGGCAGTTTCAAAATCGATGCCAACCATGCCAAAGGCGGCTTCCCCCATCAGATTGACAACTGTGGCGTCGGGGCGGGCAAGCTTGGCGCCGATCGCAAAGCCGAGGCCGCTGCCGAGCTGGGTAGTCTTACCCCATCCGATGTAGCTGCCGGGCGTGTTTGCCACATAGAATGGGCAGAACTGGTCCCGCGGGTTGCCGGCATCGTGCGTTACGATCGAGGTTTTCGGATCGATAGTTTGCATGATCTCCCAGACGGCGCGATAGGGCGAAATCGGCGTACTGTCCGATGTCAGCAGTGGCATCCACTTTGCCATGAAGGCAGCGCGGATAGTGGCGATCTCGGCAGCCGGTCGGGGGCGCTCGCCAAGTGGGAGATACTCGCGGCGGATGTGGGAAATCATCTGCCTGAGGACAGAAGCTGCATCTCCGATTACTCCCTGGGCGATGGGATAGTCTTTGCCAAGATCGGCTTCATCAAGCGTCACTTGCAGGATAATTTTGTCCTCGGGTACAGGCAAAATGTAGTAGGAGCGCGTCAAGCTGCTACCGAGGGCAAACACCACATCAGCCTTTGCAAGAAAATAGTCGACGGTCTGAGGCCGCGATCGTCCCGCTGTTCCAAGTGAAAGAGAATGATCTTCTGGAAACGCGCTCTTGCCATTCGGCGTCGTCATGACAGGGATGTTCAGGAGTTCAGCGATCTCGACCAATTCTTGCGAGGCCGAGGCCGACAGCACCCCCTGCCCCGCCCAGATGATCGGGTTTTTCGCTGCAAGAAGCGTTTCGACCAGTTGGGCCACCTCGCCGTCGTCAGCCTGCGGTTTGCTGCGGCGCGGGCGACGGTGATCCGACGGCAGGGCATTTACGTTCTCCGCCAGAAGATCTACCGGCAGTTCCAGCAACACCGGCGCCGGCCGGCCGTTTCGAACGCGCGATATTGCCGCATGCATCAACTTCGGGAGGTCTTCTACCCGTGTTGCGGCCTCACACCACTTGGTGATGTGGGTGAAGTTTCGGCGGGACTCGAAATTCGGGGTCACGGCCTCAGAACCGCGCGGATAGCCAGTCGGCAGGTACAGCATCGGCACGCCGTCGTTGTAGGCCTGGGCAATGCCGGCAAAGGCGCTTTCGGCCCCCGGACCGTACTGTACTGTGACCACGGCAAGCTCCTTGCCAGCCGTTGCGCGTGCATAGCCTTCCGCAATATTCACGGCAACGCGCTGCGTGCGGGCGATTACAGGCGGAATATCGAGCTCTGCGGAGGCATCGAAGAGTTCACTTGACGGAAAGCCGATGATCTGTTTGACGCCCTCCTTCTTCAGCACGCCGGCGATATATTGCGCGCCGCTCATCGCTTGCGTCTGAGCACTCCGCCGTTCCAGCGGCTTGGCGTGTTTGCCGTCAGCCATGGCGAGAAAAGCCCTCATGGTTTTCCGTCCAGTAGCGTGCAATGTCCTCGCGACGCATGAAAGCGGCACCCGCCGTCTTCTTGACATGCTCAATTACGTCACGCAGGCCCGACGCTCGATTGGGCTGGCCCATCCAGCGCGCGTGCACGCCGATCGTCAGCATTCGCCCACCTGTCTCTTCGGATTCACCGACCATGTAGTCGATGGCTGATCGGCAATCCTCGGCAAAGTCGCGTGGATTGCTGTAGCCAGGCGCGATCAGATAGCGGCTATCGTTGAGGGTCTTTGAATAAGGCACAACGAGAAGTCTCGTGCCTTCGTGATCGAGGAAATACGGAAGATCGTCGTTGCAGGGGTCGGAATAATAAAGAAAGCCCCCTTCCCTAACGATCAGGTCACGCGTGTTGCAGCTCGGAAAGGACCGGCAATTCCAGCCCAGTGGCCTTTTGCCAGTCAGTCTCTGGTAAAGGGCGATTGCGTCGTGAAGTTGCCGCTCCTCTTCTACGCGCGGCATGCCGGAATACTCGCTCCAGCGCAGGCCGTGACCGAGTAGGTCGTGGCCACGAGAATTCATCCAATCCACGACGGCCGGGTTCTTCTCGAGCGCAACGGCGCAGGCCGAAACCGTGACGGGAATATCATAGCGGTCGAACAAGCGTGCCAGCCGCCAGACGCCGGCGCGGCTGCCATATTCAAAATGCGTCTCGGTGCCGAGGTCACGCAACGGCGGACTGTTGGGAATATTGTATTCGCCCCAGTTGTCGTTTCGTCCATCTTCAAGCCAGGAATATTCGGCGCCCTCCTCGTAGTTAAGCACGAGGTTGATCGCCAGCTTGACGCCACCCGGCCAGGTCACGAACGGCGGCGTCGGACCGTAACCTATAAAATCGCGCGATTGATCTTGTGCGGCAGCGCTCATTATTGTCCCTCGCTCTGATTTTCGTTTTCGACGATCCAGTCCATGTAGGCATGGAAGGATTGCTTCCCGCCGCGTGGCTCCCAGCCGGTATCGCGGATGATACGGGCGATGTCGTAGGCACCCCACATGCCGTCTTTAAGCGAGATGTCCTGGATGATGTTGGCGGTGTCATCCGGGCTGACATCGACCTGCAATCCGGGCATGCGTTCCTTCGCCCAACCCACGATGTCACCGATCGTCGAGGTCTCACCGCTGCCGATATTGTAGTGCCGGTAACGCAGACGCTCCGCGAAGAGCAGCGCGATGATCGCTTCGGCCACGTCCGTCGAGGTCACATAGTCGCCAACGGGATCGAGACTGTTCGGCCGGATTGTCTTGCCTGCGAGCGCCATATGGGCGACGCGGTTCGGCACGTGCCGGAAATTGCGGCTGCCTGTCACCCTGTCCATCGGCCCATAGACCGATGCAAGCCGGACGGAGGCCGCCGACAGGCCGAAGAGATCGGCATAACGATTGACGACCATCTCGGCCGCAAATTTCGAGATGCCGTAGAGCGTCAAGGGCGCGACATAGCCGTCTTCGGGAAGCGGTTCGCCCGTCCAGTCCGGCCCGTGATGGCGGTAGACGGAACCCGAGCTGACAAAGACCAGGCGCTGGACGCCGGGACGTTTTCTCAGCCATTCGAGAATATTGACGGTGCCCATCAAATTGACATCGACGATACTGGAAGGATCCTCGGCTTCGGGCTGGCGCTTTGCCTCCGCGGCACTGCCGCGAGAGATCGGGGTGACGGTCGCGCCATGTACCACATAGCGGATATCATGGCTGTCGAGGACGGCCTCCCACTGTTTGGGATCGCAGATATCGGCAGTGACGACCGTGAGCCGATCGCGGACTGGCGCAAAATAGCGTTCCGCCATGCTATCCAGGCCGGCACGGTCGAGAATGACGACACGTGCGTTGGCACCACGTTCGAGCCATGTCCTTGCGAGGACGCTCATGACGAAGCCGGTTCCGCCGGTAACGAGAAGGGTCATTTCAAATCCATCCAAAAGCTTCAGCAAACATGTCAGCGCGTCGCATAACCACCGTCGGCCAGGAGATCGGTTGCGGTGATGAACGAAGCGTCCGGTGACAGGAGGAAGGCGGCAGCGGCGGCGATTTCATCGGGCTGAGCGATACGGCCGAGCAGATGCGCAGGGCCGAGCCCGGCATTGGCCGCCGCAAGGTCCGGCCAACGTTGCAGCAATCTAGGGGTGGCAACAGCGCCTGGCGAGAGGCTGTTGACGCGAACGCCGTCGGCGGCATGATCGACCGCCATAGCCTTGGCGAGATGCACCAGACCGGCTTTGGCGGCGCAATAGGCGACGGCCTTGCCGGTCGCCACATGGGCGAACTGCGATGCGATGAACACCACAGATCCGCCGCCACCGCTTGCAATCATCGCCGGAAGCGCGTGCTGGCTTGCCAGAAAGGCGCCGGTCAGAATGACATCGATCTCCAGCCGCCATTGCTGCTCGGCAAGATCGATGACCGTGCCGTCCATCGACGGTGCCGCAGCGTTGTGCACGAGACCATCGAGGCGCCCGAAACTGTTCACACCGCTGTCCACCGCACGCCCGACCGACGCCTTGTCGGTGACGTCGCATTGGATGCCGATCGCCTGGGGGCCAAGGGAATGCGTGAGTGTGGAGACGGCTTCCGACGATTTATCCGCGCAGATCACCGAGGCGCCTTCATTAATGCAGCGGCGTGCGATCGCCGCGCCAATGCCGCTCGCGGCACCCGTCAGAAAGATCACCTTGCCGTCAAGACGTGACATCGGGGGGGTCATGATGCGAGGACTTTCGAAAGACCTTGCTGCGGTGGGAATGGCCGCTGTCGGGCAATGAACTGGCCGCGCCCGGGCTCGGCCATGATCTTTCCGTCCTCCCAGACGATATCGCCACGTGAGATCGTCATGATGGGCCAGCCTTTGACTACCTGCCCCTCATAGGGCGTGTAGTCCGTCGCATGATGCAGAAGCGAATTGGTGATGGTGACGCTGCGATCCGGATCCCAGATGGCGATATCGGCGTCTGCCCCGAGAGCAATCCTGCCTTTGCGCGGATGAAGACCAAACAGGCGGGCTGGGGCGCCGGCGGTCAGGTCGGCGAATTTCTGCAGCGAGATCAGGCCACCGTTCACACCCGCCGAAAACAGAAGGGCAAGCCGCGTCTCGATGCCCGGAATGCCATTGGGAATACGATGGAACGGTGTCCCCGGCCCGCCTGCGATCTTGTCCGCATAGTGCCAGGGCGAATGATCCGAGGTGAAAACCTCGAGCGTTCCGTCCAGGATGCCCGCCCAGATAGCCGGCTGGTTGGACTTGACGCGCGGCGGCGGCGTGCAGACGCATTTGGAGCCGGAGAGGTCATGCGTATCGATGTCTTCGGCCGAAAGGAAGAGATATTGGGGGCAGGTTTCAGCGTAGATGGGCAGGCCGCGCGCCTTGGCGCGGCGGATCTCCTCGACGGCGCCACCGGCCGCGACATGGCTGACGAGGATCGGCGTCTCTACCAATTCCGAAAGGCTGATCGCCCGGAAGGTCGCTTCACGGTCGCCGATCGCCGAATGCGCCTTTTCATGGTAACGCAGTTCGGTCTTGCGGGCGGCAATGAATTTGTCCGTCAGCCAGCGGATGCAGGCGTCGTTTTCCGCGTGGACCATCACCATGGCGCCTTGTGCGCGGGCAAGGTCGAGAACGTTCAATACCTCGTAATCATCGAGCTTCAGCCCGTCATAGGTCAGATAGATCTTGATCGAGGTGCAGCCTTCGGCAATCAGCTGGGGAATCTCGTCGCGCAGAACCTCCGCGGAGGGATCACCAACGATCAGATGAAAACCGTAGTCGATATGAGCCTTCGGGCCGGCGCGCTGATGATAATCGTCGACGATGTCGCGCAGCGACTGGCCGCGCATCTGCATGGCGAAGGGCACGACGGTTGTCGTTCCGCCACACATTGCCGACAGCGTACCGGTGTTGAAATCGTCGGCGGTCGCTTTGCCTTCCCAGGGTTGCTGGTCCATGTGGCAATGACTGTCGACGCCGCCGGGCAGCACGATGCGCCCCTCGGCCGCGATTTCATGCTTGCCCTCCGGCAAATCCGGCTCGAGCGCCGCAATGACGCCTTCGCGAATGCCGATATCGATCTGCTTTGTCGCATCCGGCAGCACCACGCGGCCACCACGGATGACGAGGTCAAAAGGCTTCGTGGACGTCATTCGCTTCCTCCTGGGACGAGGCAAGGTTTGGTGGCGCCGATCGGACGGCGGATGAGGTTGAAGCAGGCGGCCGCGGCAACCAGGAAAGCCCCGCCGCCCAGCAGCAGGAAGAGCGCCTGCGGTGCAAACAGCTCCATCAACTGGGCGGCAAGCCCGGGGGTCATGATGTTGCCGATAGAATAGAGCAGCAGCAGGCTACCCGATGCCGAGACCATATGCCGGCTGTCGAGCTGCGAGTTGGCATAGGCGATACCGACAGGATAAATCGTCAGTGCAATTGCGCCATAAGCGAAGAACAGACCGTAGAGCAGCGTCTGCGAATAGGTGCCCGGCGATGAGATGGCCGCACACAGTCCCGCTCCCGCCAAACCCTGGATGAGCACCAGAACGCGCCGGTCCATGCGGTCCGACAGCCATCCGACCGGTGCCTGCGCCAGCAGGCCGCCGAGACTGAAAGCGGTCACCAGCGTCACGGCGACGGACGCGTCGAGTTTGATGCGCTCCGCGTAAATCGGCGTCATCGTGTAGACGTTCATGTTCGTCATGCCTGCCTGAAAGACGCAGATGACGGTTACTGGGGCGAGAGCAGCGAGCCGCCAGATGCCGTAGCGATGTCCGGAATGGGCATTGCCGGCTTCGACAGTGACAGCCAAAGGCAATCGCAAGGCAGGCCAGGGCCGGCCGACGAAGCGGGCATAGAACAGTCCGAGTAGATTGACGCCGAGACCAAGATGGAAGAGATAGGGAGAGGCCGCGCCTGCCGCCTCGACAAGCAATTGCGCAAACAGCGTCGCCAGCGACGTCATCAGCATATAGAGCGAGAAATAGGCTCCACGGTTCTTCTGATCGGCATAAAGGTTGATCCAGCTTTCGGAGACGACGAAAAGCGTAGCGATCGAAAAGCCGTTTATCAGACGCAGGCAGAACCACACCGGAACTGCTTCCGTCAGCATGTAGCCGGCGGAGCCCAGCGCGGCGAGAAATGCGACGATATGGAAGGCGATCTCATGACCGAAGCGGACTACCAGCAAACGGGCTGACAGGCAGCCGCCTAGAAAGCCGATCGGAAACGCCGTCAGCAGCAGCTGGACCACGTGCGGGTCGAGCGCGGGATCGCTGAGATGAAGCGACACCGTCGTCGTCAGAAGCGAGTTTCCGGTCGCGACGATGCAGATGCTAGCCATCACTTGCACGATCGCACGCAGGCCTGCAGCGCTTCGCCATAAGTTGCCGATCGTCCTACCAGGCTCGTGCATTGCTTATGCCTTTCCGGCCGGAGGGAGAACGGAGGGCTGTGCGGCGAGATCTGCCTCATCGATGTGACAGAGGATCTCGTGCGTACCGGACATCTTGCGCAGCGGCGGCGGAACCGTGTCGCAGACGCTGCCGAGCTTGCGGTGGCATCGCGTCGAAAACCGGCAGCCGGCGGGCACGTTGACGGGGCTTGGTGTCTCACCGGAGAGGTGAATGCGCTCACGCGGGGCTTCATCCAGATGCGGGCTGCGGATAGCGGATAGAAGTGCCTCGGTATAGGGATGCGACGCACCGCCGAACACCTCCTCGACGGTTCCCTGCTCCATGATCTTGCCGAGATACATGACGACGACCTTGTCGGCGACGTGCCGAACCAGCGCCAGATCGTGGCTGATGAACAGCATCGTCGCGTGCTTCTCCCGCTGAATGTCGAGGAGAAGGGTGACGACTGCCGCCTGCACCGAGACGTCAAGCGCGGAAACCGGTTCGTCGGCAACGATCAGCGAGGGCTCTGCCGCAAAAGCGCGGGCAATGGCAATGCGCTGCTTCTGGCCGCCGGAAAGCTGGTTCGGCTTCCGGTCCGCGACTGCCGGAGACAGCCGCACCATTTCCAGAAGCTCGCGCACACGCTGCTCGATTTCGGCCTTGCCCTTGCGAATACCGAACTTCTTGATGGAACGGCGAATGGAGAAGGCAGCGGAATGCGACGGATTGAGCGTGCTGTCAGGATTCTGGAAGATCATCTGTACCTGTTGCAGCAGTTCGCGGGGGCGCTCACCGGCCTGCAGTTCGGCGATATTTTCGCCGGCTATGCGGATTTCACCTGACGTCGCCTTGTCGAGACCGGTGACGATGCGTGCCAGCGTCGATTTCCCGCAACCGGACTCGCCAACCAGCGCAACGATCTCTGCCTTTGCCGCTTCAAAGGTGACCGCTTCGTTAGCCTTGACGAACTTATGATGGCCAACCGGATAGAGACGGCTCACATCGGACAGGGCTATCGCGGTCGATTTCTCGATGACCGTACCCTCGACAGGAGCGAGCGCCGCCTCCGCCGTCGAGATCTCAGGCCAGCGGACGCACCGCACCAGATGGTCGTCGGCCGCGCGCTCCATGGCAAGCCCGGGGCGATCGCAAAGACCGGCAACGAAACTGGTGCAACGAGGCCCGAAAAGACAGCCTTGCGGCCGCTCCTGCGGTAGCGGGATCGAGCCCGGGATAGCCGCGAGCGTGCGGCTGCGCTTGTCGCCTGTGATGTCGGGGATGCAGTCGATGAGACCGCGCGTATAAGGGTGCTTCGGCCGGCGGAACACCTCTGAAGTGGTTCCCTCTTCAACCATTTCGCCGGAATACATGATCCCCAGACGATCGCAGCTTTCCGCAATCAAGCCGAGATTGTGCGAGATGAACAGCAGGCTGGTGGAATAGCGCTGACGCAGTTCTGCAATCAGATCGATGACCGCAGCCTCGACGGTGACATCGAGACCGGTCGTCGGCTCGTCGAGCAGCAGCAAGGAGGGTTTGGCGAGCAACGCCATGGCGATGACCACGCGCTGCTGCTGGCCGCCTGACAGTTGGTGCGGATAACGCCGCATCATCTCGCCGGGATCCGGCAGACGCACGTCGGCCAGCATCGCCTCAGCCATTGCCAGGGCATCTTTCTTGCTCGCGCCCATATGGAGCAGGGGGACCTCGGCGAGTTGCGCACCGATCGTCTTCACCGGGTTAAGCGCGCTCATCGGGTCCTGATAGACCATCGCGATCTGGCGCCCGCGGATGGAGCGCAATTCCCTGGCAGGCGCATTGACCAGTTGCTTGCCGTTGAAGCGGATGCCGCCGCCGGCAATCACACCGGTATTGCCGAGATAGCTCATGATCGCCATGGCCGTCGTGCTCTTGCCGCAGCCGGATTCTCCAACCAAGCCATAGCTTTCGCCGGGCATGACTTTGAACGACAGATTGGGGATCGCGACCACCGTTTCACTTTTGCCGCGGAACTCGATACGCAGGTTCTTAATGTCCAGGACCGGTTCAGGATCGATCAATGACGTGATAGACATGGCCGCTCCTTGGAGATTGGACGCGATGACGTTCATGGTTTCCATGCCTCCCGCATGCCGTCGGCAAGGAGATTGAAACCGAGGACGAGGCTGACGAGCGCTGCGGACGGGATCAGCGACATGTGCGGCCAGACATTCAGGACAGTCACGCTTTCCTTGACCATGCCGCCCCAATCCGGGTTCGGTGGCGGCAGGCCGAGGCCGAGGAAGCCGAGAATGCCGATGGTGATGATCGTGTAGCCGATACGAAGGCAGGCATCGACGATCAGAAGACTGCGGCAGTTCGGCAGCAGCTCGACGATCATGATGTAAAGCGTGCTTTCCGCCCGTAGCTTTGCTGCCGAGATATATTCCTGCTGTTTCAGACCGAGCACAAGGCCGCGGGTTATGCGGCCGATACCAGGCGCCGAGGCAATCATCGTCGCAATGACGATATTGAGAACGGACGGTCCGATATTGGCAATCAGGATGACGTAGATAACCAGGACCGGAAAGGCGAGGATGATGTCGGAAAACCGGCTGATCAGAACGTCGACCCAGCCGCCGTAATAACCTGCAATCATCCCCATCGTGATGCCGACGACCATCGCGACAGCTACCGACAAGGGCGCGACGGAGAGGACCGTGCGGGCGCCGAAGATCAGCCGCGATAGTACATCTCGGCCTAGAATATCGGTTCCCAGCCAATGGGCGGCCGAGGGATAGGGATTGCTCATCGCCATCACATCGGAGTCTGTCGGCGACGGAAGCGGCAGGATCGGTGCCAGAAGTGCCGCAAGCACCCAGAAGAGAACCAGACAGAGCCCGACGACAGCCGTGCGCGAGTGCAGAATGCGCATCCAGCTCGGTCGTGCGGTCCGCCTCGGCGGCGCGACAACTGTTCCGGTCATATTGTCTTGAACAGCCATGATTTACCTCACCCGGATGCGTGGATCGAGCAGCATGTAGCCAAGGTCGCCGAGCAGCTGCGTGACGACGGCAAGCGAGACGGTGATCAGCGTGGCCGCCTCGAGCGTCGCGATGTCCCCGAACAGGCTTGCATCGAGGATCAGGCGGCCGAAACCTGGATAGGCGAAGACGAGTTCGGTGACGACAACGCCGCTGATCAGGAAGTTGATTTGCAGCAGGAGCACGGTGAAGGGCGCGATCATCGCATTGCGAAGCGCGTGGCCGAGGACCATGCGTCGCGTGCTCATGCCCTTGAGGATTGCCGTTCGGATATAAGGCCGTTCCATGACGCCGATCATCGAGACGCGGATCATGCGGGCCACGTAGCCGAAGTCGTAGATGACGAGGACCGCAACGGGCAGCACGAACTGGTAGGGCACCGCCCAGCCGCCATCGCTGTCGAGCGGGCTGGTACCCGGCAGGATCGGCCACAGGATCACGAAAAGCGTCACCAGGAAGACGCCTGACGCAAATTCCGGAATGCTGGTGAAGGTGATGCAGATGACCGAAAGGGTCCGGTCAAGCACCCCGCCCTCATTCAATCCCGACAGGATGCCGAAGATGATCGACAGCGGCACGATCAGCAGGAACGCCAGTCCGGCGAGGATTGCGGTATTGCCGAGGCGATCCCAGATGACGTCGTTGACGGGTAGCTTGTTCAGCGTCGAATAACCGAAATTGCCGAAATACTGGGCGCCACGCGGATCGTTGAAGTTCAGTCCGGTGGCCGGATCCTGGAGGGGATCGGGGAATGCCCCGACAAGCACGCCGAGCCAGCGGCCATAGCGCACCAGCAGCGGATCATTGGCCTTCAGTTTCTGCGACAGCAGGTCCACCTGCTGCTGGGTGGCGAAAGGCCCAAGCGACTTGCGCGCCACGCTGCCGGGAGTGAACTCGCAGACGGCGAATACGAGAAACGAAGCGCAGAGCATCGTCACGACCATCATCGACAAACGCTTGAGGAGGAAATTCGCCATAGCCAGAGGAATCCGAATGTCCAGGCGCAGCGCCCGACCGCACGAAGCGGCCGGGCACCAGCCGGGAGGTTAAGCCGAGATCGCGTATTGATGCGCGAAGATGTACTGGGAAGGGTGGAGCTCGAAGCCCTTGACCTTCTTGTCCATGACGGTTGAGAAGACACGCCAGAAAGGCTGAACGATCGGCCCGTCATCTTGCATGATCGCCTCGATCTGCGCCATAACCTTGCTGCGTTCCTTCGGGTCGAGAATGCCTTCGGCCTCGGTCAGAAGCTTGTCGAAATCCGCATTGGAATAGTTGGATTCATTCCATGCTGCATTCGAACGGTAGGCGAGCGACAGCGTCATGATTGCCAGTGGCCGGTGGCCCCAGGCTGTCAGGCTGAACGGCGACGTCGTCCAGACTTCCCAGTATTGGGCGCTGGGCAGGGACTTGATATTGACCTTGACCCCGATGTCCTTGAACTGCTCGGCAAGAACCTGCGCCGTATTGAGCTCCCAGATCGGATCCGGACGCGTCGTCATGTCGAATTCGAAACCGTCCGGATAGCCCGCATCCGCCAGAAGTTTCTTGGCCTTCTCGACGTCGCGAGGATATTTCGGGAGCGCCGCGTATTCAGGATGCGAGGGCGCGACATGGTGGTCTTCGGCCGGAACCCCGGCGCCGAGAAGTGCCGTCTGGATGACCTTGTCGCGATCGATCGCACAACGCATCGCCTGGCGAACGCGCTTGTCCTTGAACTGCTCGATATCCGGGTGCATGCGGGCGACAACCGTCTGTGTCGTCTCGACCTGATACACGCCTACATGCGGGAAGTTCTTCATCGCATTGATCTGGACCGCATCGGCTTCCGACAAGCCATCGACCTGCTTGGAGGCCATGGCAGCGATGCCTGCACCCGGATTGTCGCCGAGGTCGACATATTCGAAGGTGTCGAGGTAGGGACCTGTGCCCCAATAATCGCTGCGGGCCTTATATTTGGCGCCTTTGCCGACCACGTATTCGGTGATGGCGAAGGGACCCGTGCCGTTTGCATCAGCCCCGAAGGCGCCGTTTTCTTCCGGATCGATGATGAACATCGGGTAGTGATAGAGGTGCTCGGGCACGGCGATCTGCGGCGAGGAACAGTTGAGGCGAACCGTGTGATCGTCGACCTTCTCGATGGCGTTGTGGGCCCAGAGCTTGCTCGACTTCTTTGGATTGCCCTTTTCGTCCTTTTCGCCGGTTTCATATTCCTGGACGAGGTAGCCGGTGAAGAGACCAAGCATCGATGAGCCGATTGCCGGATCGCAGACGCGCTTCAGATTCCAGACGACGTCGTCGGCCGTCAGAGGACGGCCCTTGCGCCACTTCACGTCCTTGCGAAGGTGCAGCGTCCAGGTCTTCAGGTCGTCACTCACTTCCCATTTTTCCAGAAGATAGGGATGCGTGATGTTGTTGCGGTCCGTCAGGGTGAGATACTCGCAGACCTGACGGATGACGTTCGACTTCTCGGCGAAGTCGGCTAGATGCGGATCCTTTATTTCCATGCAGCGCATGCCGATCCGGAGGTTTCCGCCTTTTGGCAGATCTTCGGCCTGTGCGGCACTGCCAGGTATCGCGACGCCGGCAAGAGAATAGGCAGCGGCGGCAGAGACACCGAGCAGTGTCGCGTTGCGCAGAAATTCCCGGCGGCCGATCGAGCCGTTCGACATCTGTTCGACCAGGGTCGGGATATAGAAATGCTGAGTCTTGTCCACGATAGTCATCTCCTAGTTAACGCTTCAGCTGTTCCGAATTCTTTTTGGTTGCACCGGTGCGTGGGGCATTCGCCCAAAGCCCCGGCCGCAGCGGACTTTTTGTCCGTCACCCATCCGTCTTCGTAAAATTAGAACGGGATGCACATCTGTGACATGCAGCGATACGACATCTTTTCTGCGCGGATCGACATTGTTCAAATGGCTGGCACCGCTCGCCGTCTTTCCGCTCTCCGGGTTGCTGCTGGGCTTTCGTTAAATCGGGTGCGATAGGAGCGGCCGAAGTGGGAAGCCGATTGATAGCCGCAGATTTCGGCGATCTCACCAATCGCCAGTTCCGTGTAGACCAACAGTTCTCTCGCGCGTGTCATGCGAAGCTCGATGTAGAAATTGCTGGGGCTCTTACCGAGATTGGCATGAAACAGACGCTCGAGTTGCCGAAGCGAAAGCGCCACGCTATTGGCGAGATCGGAAATTTCAACAGGGTCGCTGATGCTGGCCTCCATCCGACGAACGACGAAAGCCAACTTGGCATTCCGGATACCGAAACGATCTTCGGGCGACATCCTCTGAACGTCGTTCTGCCGCCGTATCCGCGCATGGTTGAACTGATCTGAAATGAGTGCCGCCAACTCCTGACCCTCCACGGCCGAGATAAGGTAAAGCATCATGTCCAATGTGACCGTACCACCGGAGGAGGTCAAAAAACGTCCGTCGATCGCGAAAATGTCGTCTGTGGCGAGACAATTCGGGAATTCTCTACGAAAACTTGCAAGCGACTCCCAGTGGACTGCGCATCGCCGCCCCTCCAGCAATCTCGCCTTCGCCAGGAAGAAAACGGCGGTGCTCACCGCTCCGAGCACGCACCCCTCCGAATGGATCCGCCTCAGCCATGCAAACACATTGGCATCGTAGGAATCGGCATAATTTATGCCGGCACAAAGAAGGATGATATCGCAGCGCGGTGCCTGACCGATCGCAGCGTCAGCATCGAAACCCAGCCCGCTACTGGATTTCACGTGGCCGCCGTCTGCCGACAGGAGAAGCCACTCAAAGGCTTTTCGTTTTGTCAGACGATTGCCTTGACGAAGGGAGTCAAGTGCTGCGGCAAAGGTCATCAACGGAAAATCAGGCACCAGGAAAAAGCCGATCCGGATCGGCCGGTCACTCTGGGCCAGTTGCTTAAGAGTGTATGTCTGCTCTGTCATCAGGGAATTCCAACAAATTGGATTCTCTCGGCCTCGATTTTCGAAATATGTCCCAGAGTGCTCGGCCTTCCGACCTCGATAGCGACGTCAGATGATACCAGTTGTGTGAACATAAACTTCAAGGATATGACGCAGATTGCATTCGCAGAGCAAATTCCCCGAAAGCGTTGGTTCACAGATCGCTTAGCGATCATGGCGTAGGCGATCGGCAACTTCAATAACCGATCAGTGGCCGTGTTGACTTAAAACATAATACCGCCCACCGCCATCGCATCGACATGATGAAATTCAGATTGGCTAGGCTCAGGACCCATTAAATCACTTGCGGTGGTTTGCTCTCTTTGATTCACTGGGATCGAAGGGAGACGCTGTTATGAGTGATTTGATGCTTCTGTCGGAGGCGCAGATGCGCCGGATCGCACCCTATTTCCCACTGTCA
>JAESGE010000120.1_pt1 | contig 61882 bp, 53 predicted proteins | sample 9269601 | NCBI WGS metagenome assembly JAESGE01 (sample SAMN14515569, study PRJNA621662) | algae metagenome | isolation source: Tolypothrix brevis GSE-NOS-MK-07-07A and co-occurring heterotrophs from wet... | place: USA: Grand Staircase Escalante National Monument, Utah | collected 2006-04-16
CGCCCTGCCCGAGCAAGTGACGGACGACGTGATCATGTCAGCCTTCCGTTCGGCGGGCCAGCGCTGTTCAGCCTTGCGCCTGCTCTGCGTGCAGGAGGATGTCGCCGACAAGATCATCGAAATGATCGCAGGCGCTGGAGCCGAGTTGAAAGTCGGCGATCCTCGCGATGTCGATGTTCATGTCGGCCCGGTTATCGACGAGGCCGCCCGGTTGCGCCTGCAAACCCATGTCGCGGCGATGACCAATGCCAGGCGCCTGCGCTGGGCCGGCGCGGCGCCCGTCATCGGCGCTGGCACCTATGTGGCGCCGCATCTGATCGAACTGGCGTCCGTCGCCGATCTCCGGCAGGAGCATTTCGGCCCGATCCTGCATGTCGTGCGCTGGAAGGCCGGCCGGCTGGAGGAACTGATCGACGCCATCGATGCCACTGGCTACGGCCTCACCCTGGGGATCCATTCGCGCATCGACACCACGATCCGCCGGATCGTCGAGCGGCTGACGACCGGCAACATCTACGTCAACCGCAACATGATCGGCGCCGTCGTGGGCGTTCAGCCCTTCGGCGGATCGGGTCTGTCCGGAACGGGCCCGAAGGCCGGCGGCCCGCTTTACCTGACGCGCTTCGCCAGCGAGCAGACCGTGACGATCAATACCGCGGCGGCCGGTGGAAACGCCTCGCTGATCGCCATGGGCGATGGCTGAGCCCCGATACGATTGATCGGCAAGCGCCTGACACCGCTCACGAAAAAGCCGCCCGAAGGCGGCTTTGACAGTGGTCGCTGATGCTCGTCGATCGACGGCGCGAGCGGAATCAAGCGGCCTTGCGGGTCGCGAAGATTGTCCGGAATTCGCGAAGCTGCACCAGTTCGTCATGCAGCCGCTTGCTTTCCGCATCGCTATGCGAACCCGTGAGGTAGGTTTCGGCGCTGACAATTTCCGCGTCGATCACCGCGAGGCTGACATCCTCGATGAAACGGGCCTTTTCGGCGAGGATCGTCATTCCAGTAGGCCCGATCTCGAACAAGCCGCCGCAGACATAGAATTCCTTGCCGACATCCGGGCTCGTTTGCACCAGCACGACGCCGGGCCGAACGGTGCCGACCGTCGGCGCATGGCCGGCGAGGACGGTCATCTCGCCCTCGGTTGCGGGCACGATGACGCTGGTCACGTCACCGGAAAACAGGATGCGTTCGGGCGAGACAAGCTCGAAATTGAAACTGGCCATTACGGTTCCCCTGTCGCGCCAGCCTCAGAGGCCGGCACGGAATTGACGCAGAATCCCGTCGAGACTCCGCAGAATTAGGCAGCTTCGGCGGCCAGTTTCTGGGCTTTCGCGACAGCTTCGTCGATGTTTCCGACCATGTAGAAGGCGGCTTCGGGAAGATGGTCGTAATCGCCGGCACACAGGCCCTTGAAGCCCTTGATCGTATCCTCGAGCGAGACGAGCTTGCCCGGCGAACCGGTGAAGACCTCCGCGACGAAGAACGGCTGGCTTAGGAAGCGCTCGATCTTGCGGGCACGGGCGACCGTCATCTTGTCCTCTTCGGAAAGCTCGTCCATGCCGAGGATGGCGATGATGTCCTGAAGCGACTTGTAGCGCTGGAGGATCGACTGGACCTGCCGGGCCACGCCGTAATGCTCCTCACCGAGAATGGCGGCTGACAGCATGCGCGAGGTCGAGTCCAGCGGATCGACCGCCGGGTAGATGCCCTTCTCCGCAATCGAGCGCGACAGCACGGTGGTCGCATCCAGGTGGGCGAAGGAGGCGGCCGGGGCCGGGTCGGTCAGATCGTCGGCTGGCACGTAGATGGCCTGCACGGAGGTGATCGATCCCTTGTTGGTGGTGGTGATGCGCTCCTGCAGCGCGCCCATGTCGGTCGCCAGCGTCGGCTGATAACCGACGGCCGACGGGATGCGTCCGAGCAGCGCCGACACTTCGGAACCGGCCTGCGTGAAGCGGAAGATGTTGTCGACGAAGAACAGCACATCCTGGCCCTTGTCGCGAAAATCCTCCGCGACGGTCAGACCCGAAAGGGCGACGCGCATGCGTGCGCCTGGCGGCTCGTTCATCTGGCCGTAGACGAGGGCGCATTTCGAACCCTTGGTCGAACCGTTGTTCTTCTTCGGATCGACGTTGACGTTGGATTCGATCATCTCGTGATAAAGATCGTTACCCTCGCGGGTGCGCTCGCCGACACCGGCGAACACCGAGTAGCCGCCGTGAGCCTTCGCGACGTTGTTGATCAGTTCCATGATCAGCACGGTCTTGCCGACGCCGGCGCCGCCGAACAGGCCGATCTTGCCGCCCTTGGCGTAGGGTGCCAGCAGGTCGACGACCTTGATGCCGGTGACGAGGATCTGCGCTTCCGTCGCCTGATCGGCATAGGAGGGGGCGGGCTGGTGGATCGCGCGCCTCGACATGGCATTGACCGGGCCGGCCTCATCGACCGGCTCGCCGATGACGTTCATGATGCGGCCGAGGCACTCCTCGCCGACCGGAACCATGATCGGTCCGCCGGTGTCCTGAACTTCCTGGCCGCGCACGAGCCCCTCGCTGGCATCCATCGCGATGCAGCGCACGGTGTTCTCGCCAAGATGCTGAGCCACTTCGAGCACCAGGCGGTTGCCGAGGTTGGTGGTTTCCAGCGCGTTCAGGATTTCCGGCAGCGGGCCGTCGAAGGTCACATCGACCACGGCGCCGATCACCTGGCTGATGCGGCCGACGCTCGTGTTGCCGATCGTCGCCGGAGCCTTGCCACCGGTGGCACCCGACGCTGTCTTGGCCTTGACGGCCTTGACGGCGGGAGCAGCCGACATGGAGTCAGCGGTTGCAGTCGGTGCGGATGTCATCGGTGTCTTGGCCATGGCCGGACCTCTTCTGGCGAAATTTCGGTGAAATTCAAACGACTGTCAGCGTCACGGGCACATTGCCACGCGTCGCCTTCGAATAGGGGCAGATCGTATGGGCATCCTCGGCGAGCGCCTTGACCTTGGCCGGGTCCTCGCCCGGGATCGCGATCTTGAGTTCGGCCGTCAGCGCGAAGCTCGTCTCGTCCTTGTTGAGAGTCACTTCGCAGGTGACGGACGCGCGCGAGGCGTCGACGCCATGTTTCTTCGCGAGTGCCAGGATCGCCTGGCCGTAGCAGGATGACCAGCCCATCGCGAAAAGCTGTTCCGGGTTCATGCCCTCGGTCGCGGAAGGGCCGGCGAGTTCCTTCGGCAGCGACATGCCGAGCACCATCTTGCCACCTTCTAGCGACGAGCGGCCGTCGCGGCCGCCCTTCGTCGTGGCATAAGTCGTCATCAGCGGTGTCAAGGTCATCGCTACGGCTCCTTACAGGGCTTCCGCGCCGGAAATGATCTCGATCAGTTCCTTCGTGATCATCGCCTGGCGCGAGCGGTTGTAGATTTGCGTCTGCTTCTTGATCATCTCGCCGGCATTGCGCGTGGCGCTGTCCATCGCCGACATGCGCGAGCCCTGTTCCGAGGCGGCGTTTTCGAGAATGCCGCGCAGGATCTGGACCGTCACGTTGCGCGGCAGCAGCGATTCGAGGATCTCTCCCTCTTCCGGCTCGTAGTCGTAGACGACCGAGGCCGCGCCGCCGGCCGGCAGTTCGGCGGGAATGATCCGCTGCGCCGTCGGGATCTGCGCGATGACCGACTTGAACTTCGAGAAGAACAGGGTGCAGACATCGAACTCGCCCGCGTTGAAGCGCGCGAGCACGTTCTTCGCGATGCTTTCGGCGTTGACATAGCCAATCTGCTTGAAGGCCCGCAGGTCGATCAGTTCGATGATGTCGCGTTCGAACTGGCGGCGCAGGATGTCATAGCCCTTCTTGCCGACGCAGATGATCTTGACGGTCTTGCCCGACGCCTTCAGGGAGAGCGCCCGCTCCCTGGCGAGACGCGCGATCGAGGAATTGAACGCGCCGCACAGCCCACGTTCGGCAGTGCAGACCAGCAGCAGATGCACCTGGTCCGAGCCGGTGCCAGCGAGCAAACGGGGCGCGCCGTCACCCGATACGCCTGCCGCGAGGCTAGCGAGAACCTTGTCCATGCGTTCGGCATAGGGACGCGCCGCCTCGGCGGCCGACTGTGCCCGCCGCAGCTTGGCGGCGGCGACCATCTGCATGGCCTTGGTGATCTTCTGCGTCGCCTTGACCGAGGCGATGCGGTTTCGCAGGTCCTTCAATGAAGGCATTCGCCTGCCCTTTCAGTGAGATCGCGGCAGCGGTTCAGGCGAACGACTTGGCGAAGGTTTCGACGACGCTCTTGAGCTTGGCGCCGTCGGCGTCCGACAAATCCTTCGACGTGCCGATCGAGTCCAGCAGATCGGCGTTCTTGCCGCGCAGCACCGACAGCAGGCCGTCCTCGAAGGCGCGCACCTTGTTGACCGGCAGCGCATCGAGATAGCCGTTGACGCCGGCATAGATCACGCAGACCTGTTCTTCCATCTTCAGCGGCTGGAACTGGCCCTGCTTCAGAAGCTCGGTCAGGCGCGCGCCGCGGTTGAGCAGACGCTGGGTCACGGCGTCGAGATCGGAGCCGAACTGCGCGAAAGCCGCCATCTCGCGATACTGCGCCAGTTCGCCCTTGATCTTGCCGGCGACCTTTTTCGTCGCCTTGGTCTGCGCGGCCGAGCCGACGCGGCTGACCGAGAGACCGACGTTCACCGCCGGGCGGATGCCCTGGTAGAACAAATCGGTTTCCAGGAAGATCTGGCCATCGGTGATCGAGATCACATTGGTCGGAATATAGGCCGAGACGTCGTTGGCCTGGGTCTCGATGATCGGGAGCGCCGTCAGCGAGCCCTTGCCGGCGGCGTCGCCCATCTTGGCGGCGCGCTCCAGCAGGCGCGAGTGGAGATAGAACACGTCGCCGGGATAGGCCTCGCGGCCGGGCGGCCGGCGCAGCAGCAGCGACATCTGGCGATAGGCGACGGCCTGCTTCGACAGATCGTCGTAGATGATGACGGCGTGCATGCCATTGTCGCGGAAATACTCGCCCATGGCGCAGCCGGAGAACGGCGCGAGGAACTGCATCGGCGCAGGATCGGACGCGGTCGCGGCGATGACGATCGAGTATTCGAGCGCGCCGCGCTCCTCGAGCACCTTCACGAACTGGGCGACGGTCGAGCGCTTCTGGCCGATGGCGACATAGACGCAATAGAGCTTCTGGCTCTCGTCGGTGCCCTCGTTCAGCGTCTTCTGGTTCAGGATCGTGTCGAGCGCCACGGCGGTCTTGCCGGTCTGGCGGTCGCCGATGATCAGTTCGCGCTGGCCGCGGCCGACCGGGATCAGGGCGTCGATGGCCTTGAGGCCCGTCGCCATCGGCTCATGCACGGATTTGCGCGGGATGATGCCCGGTGCCTTGACGTCGACGCGGGCGCGCTGGGCGGCGTTGATCGGGCCCTTGCCGTCGATCGGGTTGCCGAGCGCGTCGACGACGCGGCCGAGTAGCTCCTTGCCGACGGGGACGTCGACGATCGCGCCGGTGCGCCGAACCGTCTGGCCTTCCTTGATGTCGCGGTCGGAGCCGAACAGCACGACGCCGACATTGTCGCTCTCGAGGTTCAGGGCCATGCCGCGCACGCCTGATTCGAACTCGACCATCTCGCCGGCCTGGATCTTGTCGAGGCCATAGCAACGGGCGATGCCGTCGCCGACCGACAGGACCTGACCGACTTCCGAGACGGAAGCGGCGGTGCCGAAGTTCGTGATCTGATCCTTCAGGATCGCGGAGATTTCTGCGGCGCGGATGTCCATCAGCCGACCTCTTTCATGGCGAGACGAATTGAATTGAGTTTGGTCTTGAGCGAGGCGTCGACCATGCGGCTGCCCATCTTGACGATGAGGCCGCCGATGATCGCCGGATCGACGGTGACATCGACCGCCACCTGCTTGCCGGCCACGTCGTTCAACGCGGCGCGGATATCGTCGAGCTGGCGGGCCGACGGCGTTTCCGCCAGCGTCACCTGCGCGCCGACGATGCCCTTGGCATCGGCGACCAGCGCCAGATAGCTGTCGATCATGCCGGGCAGCGCGAAAAGGCGGCGCTTGGAGGCGACGAGCTTGATGAAATTGGCGGCGAGACCGGCGATCTGCACCCGGCCCAGCAACGCCGTGACCGCAGCGACCTGCTGCTCGGCGGTGAAGACCGGACTGGCGATCACATTCGCAAGATCGGAACTTTCGCCGATCATCGCCTTGAACCGACCCAGATCCGCGCCGACCGTATCCATCGCGCCGGCATCGCTGGCGGCCTCGAAAAGCGCGCCGGCATAGCGCCCGGCCACACCCGACATCAGCGTTTGACCTGTCGAACCGCCATCAGCCACGGGGCAGTCTCACTTTCTCATGGTCGTGCCCATGGCCGTGCCGCGCAAGGTCCGAAAAGGGACGGAGCGGAGCTACCATTGGCACCGGAATTATCATGCTGGACGCAACGCGCTCCCCGCGAGGTCCAGCTTCACGAGTGCCGGTAGCACGCTGAAAACGGTCATGCAACCCGACGAAGGCGGCAACTGCCAGATATCGCTCCGCTCATGCCGCGCCTCATGCCGCGCCGCGTCATTCGATGGCAGGAGGCCTTTTGGATGATGGTTACAGGAAGCTCTGCGGATCGACGTCGACGACGACGCGGATGCTGCCTTTCGGCTTTGGCCCACGCGTCAGCCAGGCCCGCAGATAGGCTTGGAGATCGATTCCCCGCTCGGACTTGACGAGCAGGCGAATGCGGTGCCGCCCGCGCAGCAGCGCCAGCGGCGCCTCGGCCGGACCAAGCACCATAACGCCATCAGGCGCCGCAGCGACCCGGGCCAGAGCCCGCGCATGGGCCTCCGCCGCCGGCCTATCGCTCGCCGAGACGATCAGCGCCGCGAGCCGCCCGAACGGCGGCAGCCCGGCCGCCTCGCGCGCCGCGATCTCGGCCGCGTAGAACGCATCCGGGTCGCCCGAGGCGATGGCCTTGAGCACCGGATGGTGCGGATCGTGCGATTGCAGCAACGCCCGGCCGGCCTTTTCGCCCCGGCCCGCCCGGCCCGTGACCTGACGCAGCACCTGGAACGTGCGCTCGGCGGCGCGCGGATCGCCCGAGGTCAGCCCGAGATCGGCATCGACGACACCAACCAGCGTCAGTCCAGGAAAGTTATGGCCCTTGGCCACGAGCTGCGTGCCGATGACGATATCGAAGACGCCCCTGGCGATATCGGCGAGTTCCTGCTTCAGCCGCTCGGTTCCGCCGGGAAAATCGCTGGAGAGCACGATGGTCCGGGCGGCCGGAAAAAGTGTCGCCACCTCCTCCGCCAGCCGTTCGACGCCCGGTCCGCAGGCGGTGAGCGAATCTTCCGTCCCGCAGGCGATGCATTGGTTGGGCCTGCGTTCGAGATGCCCGCAATGGTGGCAGATCAGTGCCCGGCGAAAGCGATGGTCAACCAGCCAGGCCGCGCAATTGGGGCACTGGAACCGGTGTCCGCAGGTGCGGCAGAGCGTCAGCGGCGCATAACCCCGGCGATTGAGGAACAGCAGCGACTGCTCGCCATTCGCCAGATTGTCACGAAGCGCGTTTTCCAGCGGCGGCGAGATCCAGCGGCCCCGGTCGGGCGCCGCACGGCGCAGATCAACCAGGCCGATCGTCGGCAGGAGCCGCCCGCCGAACCGCTCCGGCAGTTTGAGATGCCCGTAGCGACCCCGTTCGGCATTGACCCGCGTTTCGAGCGAGGGCGTGGCGGAAGCAAGCACGACCGGGCAGCCATCGATGCGGCCCCGCACCACCGCCATGTCGCGCGCATGATAGGAGACGCCGTCCTCCTGCTTGTAGGCGGCCTCGTGCTCCTCATCGACGACGATCACCCCAAGCTGGCGGAAGGGCTGGAACAGTGCCGAGCGCGCCCCCGCCACCACCCGCGCCTCGCCGCTGGCGATCGCATGCTGAAGCCGCTCGCGCTTGCGGCCCGTGACGCCCGAATGCCAGAGCGCGGGCTGAACGCCGAAGCGCGTCTCGAACCGCCCGGTGAATTCCGCCGTCAGCGCGATTTCGGGCATCAGGATCAAGGCCTGCCGTCCCTGCCGCACGGCCTCGGCGACGGCCTCGAAATAGACCTCGGTCTTTCCCGAGCCGGTGACGCCTTCCAGCAATGTCGTGCTAGCCGCCTGCGCGCGCACCGCCTCGCTCAGGGTTGCCGCCGCCTCCGCCTGCATGTCCGACAGGTCCGGCCGCGCATGGTCGGGATCGGGCGCGGCGAACTCGGCCGCCTGCGGCATGGCCTCGACCAGCAGCGTTCCCGCATCGACCAATGCATCGATCACGGCGGCGGAAACCCCGGCCCTCTCGGCAAGATCGCCCTTGCGGATCAGCAACCCGCCCTCGGCCGCCGCCACGACGCGCGCCCTTGCCGGCGTCATCCGCTCCGGCGGCGGCCCGGCCAGGCGCACGCCGAGTTTCGGCCGCTCCGGCTCGTCGCTCGGCCGCGATCTCAGCGCGAGCGCGAGCACGGAGCCGCGCGGCGCCAGCGTGTACCAGGCCAGCCAGTCGAGCAGCTTCATCAACCGGGCGTCAAGGCGCGGCTGATCGGTCAGCCCTACGACCGGCTTCAGGTTGGAACCCACCCCCGCCGAAAGCCCCCAGACCACACCGATGGTCTTGCGCGGCCCGAGCGGCACCTCCACGACATCGCCGATCGCCAGCGACAATCCGGACGGCACGCCGTAGCTGTAGGCTTGATCGAGCCCGACCGGGATCAGCACCTCGGCGATGCCGCCCCTACCCGCCGGAGACGAATCGTCCGGGTCCGGGTCGGCTGGTATCGCGGCGGAGGGCGCCGCGCCGTGCGGCGGCAGGTCTCCCGCGATGTTGTCCGCATGCTGCATGGCGCGGCAAGCCATATCATCGATTCGCGACCCCTGACGACAGCGGCGTCGTGGGCTCGCCTTTCGAGGATGCCGCCGCCACGAAATCGCCGGGCGCGCCATCTGCAAAACCGCCAAGCGATACCGGCGCCGTCGCTTGCGAATCCGAGGCTCGACTGGTAATCACCCTGCAACGCCGCTTTAGCTCAGCTGGTAGAGCACCTCATTCGTAATGAGGGGGTCGGGGGTTCGAATCCCTCAAGCGGCACCATCTCTCAATTCATCGCTTCATGCTGAAGATTCGAACGGGGCCGCGAATGCGGCAACCCGTTTGCGGCCATGTCCCGGCCAGCTTGGCATGCCAACCCTTAGGGCGTCATCGCGACACAGGGACCGCGCGGCATGGCACGCTCCTTGCTGGTTCCGGGCTCGATTGCCAGGGGTCGGAATTTGCCGTTCATTCAGCGGCATCAGCAAAGCGGGAGGACAGAATCAGGGATGGCCACGGGCGCGCAACTGGAGCTGGTCCGGCTGACCAAGCGCTTCGGCGGCACCGCGGCCGTGGACGCGATCGATCTCAAGATTCCGGCCGGAAGCTATTGCTGCCTGCTCGGCCCCTCGGGCTGCGGCAAGACCACGACCCTGCGGATGGTGGCTGGCCATGAGGCGGCGTCCGGCGGCGATATCATCCTTGGCCATCAGAATGTGACCAACCTGCCCCCGGCCCGGCGCGGCACGGCGATGATGTTCCAGTCCTACGCCCTGTTTCCCCATTTCAACGTCATCGACAACGTCGCCTTCGCCCTCAAGATGCGCGGGATCGGCAAGGCGGAACGTCACGCGAAGGCCTCGCGCCTGCTCGAACTCGTCGCCATGGAGCCCTATGCGCGCCGGCTGCCGGCGCAATTGTCGGGCGGCCAGCAGCAGCGTGTGGCGCTGGCCCGCGCGCTGATCACCGAGCCGCAGATCCTGCTCCTGGACGAGCCGTTGTCGGCCCTCGATCCCTTCCTGCGGGTGCGGATGCGCGCCGAACTGAAGCGGCTCCAGCGGGAACTCGGCATCTCCTTCATCCATGTCACCCATGGCCAGGACGAGGCGATGGCGCTCGCCGACATCATCGTGCTGATGAATGGCGGCCGCATCGAGCAGGCGGGCAGCCCGCGCGAGGTGTTCAACCGGCCGCGTAGCGCCTTCGTGGCGCGGTTCATCGGCGGCCACAACGTCATCGCCCATGATGGCGGCACGATCGCCGTGCGCAGCGACCAGATGAATCTGGTTTCCGCCGGCGGCGCCGGCCCCGGCGTGCCGGGCACCGTCTCCGACATCGAGTACCAGGGCGCCTACGTGCATGTGACGGTGGCGACCGGGCACGGCGCCGATCTCGCGGTCCGGCTGGCCGAAAGCGTCTTCGACGCCGCGCCGGTCCAGGTCGGCGCGCCCGTCGTCGCCAGTTGGAACCCGGCTCTCGCGCATGCGCTCGGACGCGACGACGGCACCCGCGATACTACCCCCCCCCCCGATGTGACGCCAACCCGAAGGAGAACCGACCGATGACGGACATCACCAAGACAACGGCCAGGACGATGGACAAGGACGCCCTTTCGCGCCGCGCGCTGCTGAAGGGCGCCGCCGGCGCCACCGGTCTCGCCGCGGGCTCCGGCCTGATCACCGGCTTTCCCTATGTGCTGTCGCAGGAGCCGAAGGTGCTGCGCTATCTCGGCACGGCGGTGAACCAGGCCGACGACATCACCAAGAAGCTCTTTGCCGATACTGGCATCAAGCTCGAATACATCACCGCGACGACCGACGACGTGACCAAGCGGGTCGTCACCCAACCCAATTCCTACGACGTGCTGGATACCGAGTATTTCAGCCTGAAAAAGCTGATTCCATCAGGCAACATCCAGCCGCTCAGCGCCAACAAGATCAAGGAATTCGGCAACATCACGCCTGTCTTCACCAAGGGTGAGCTGCCATCCGGCAAGAAGATCGGCGACCAGGGCACCGCGCCCAAGAAGGTGATGTTCCTCGACGGCGAGAAATCCACCAAGTTCGCCACCGGCGTGACCGAATGGGTGACGCTGATCCCCACCGTCTACAATGCCGACACGCTGGGCATCCGTCCCGACCTGATCAAGCGCCCGATCTCGTCCTGGTCTGAGTTGCTCAACCCGGAATTCAAGGGCAAGGCCTCGATCCTCAACATCCCCTCGATCGGCATCATGGACGCGGCCATGGTGATGGAAGCCTCCGGCCTCGCCAAATACGGCGACAAGGGCAACATGACCCGGGCGGAAATCGACCTGACGATCCGCAAGCTGATCGAAGCGAAGAAAGCCGGCCAGTTCCGCGCCTTCTGGAAGGATTTCAACGAGAGCGTCAACCTGATGGCCTCGGGCGAGACCGTCATCCAGTCGATGTGGTCGCCGGCCGTGACCAAGGTGCGCTCAATGGGCATTCCCTGCACCTTCCAGCCGCTGAAGGAGGGCTATCGCTCCTGGGCGTCGGGCTTCTGCGTCTCGAAAGGCGCTTCGGGCAAAAAGCTCGAATGGGCCTACGAGTTCGTCAACTGGTTCCTGTCGGGCTGGGCCGGCGCCTATCTCAACCGCCAGGGCTATTATTCGGCCGTGCTCTCCACCGCCAAGGCCAACATGGAGCCCTACGAATGGGCCTACTGGATGGAAGGCAAGGCCGCCGAGAAGGACATCAAGGGGCCAGATGGCTCGCTCCTGGAAAAAGCCGGCTCCATTCGCGACGGTGGCTCCTACGACGACCGCATGGGCTCCGTCGCCTGCTGGAACGCGGTGATGGACGAGAACGACTACATGGTCCGCAAGTGGAACGAGTTCATTGCGGCCTGACACGAATCCTTGCCAGATGGATCGTCGCGGCCGTCACCCGGTGCGACGTTGGTTCCGGACAAGGATGCGGTGTTCATGACGCCTGCAAGGAGAACGAGCCTCATCGCCTGGCTTCAGGCCGGACCGATGATGCTCGTCTTCATCCTGTTCTTCCTGCTGCCGCTCGTGCTGGTCATGCTGGTCAGCTTCTGGGACTACAATGAATATGAGATGATCCCGGCCTTCTCGGGCCGGGGTTACACCGAGAGCTTCGAGGGTTGCCTTGCCGATCTGCCGCGGCTCTGCACGATCCTCGCGACCTATCTGAAGACGCTGAAGCTCGGCTTTCTGGTCTGGCTGCTGACCTTGGCGATCGGTTTCACGATCGCCTATTTCCTCGCCTTCCATATCCGCTCGGTCACCTGGCAGATCGTGTTGTCGCTTCTCTGCACGATTCCGTTCTGGACCTCGAACGTCATCCGCATGATCGCCTGGATTCCGCTGCTCGGCCGGAACGGGCTCGTCAATACAGGGCTGATCAACGCAGGACTCGTGAACCAGCCGGTCGAGTGGCTGCTGTTTTCCGAATTCGCCGTCGTACTGGCGCTGGTTCACCTGTTCACCTTCTTCATGGTGGTGCCGATCTTCAATTCGATGATTCGCATCGACAAAAGGCTGGTCGAGGCCGCCTACGACGCCGGCGCCACCGGCTGGCAGACCTTGTGGAACGTCATCATCCCACTCGCCAAGCCCGGCATCGTCATCGGCTCGATTTTCGTCATCACCATCGTGATGGGCGATTTCATCACCATCGGCGTGATGGGCGGCCAGCAGATCGCCTCGGCCGGCAAGATCATCGAGGTCAGGCTCAACGCGCTTCAGTTCCCGGCCGCCGCCGCCAACGCGGTGATCCTGCTCGGCATTACCTTCCTGATCATCGTTATGCTGTCGCGCCTCGTCGACATCCGCAAGGAGTTGTGAGCGATGCGCGAGGGCCGCTCGAAAAGCTTCTACCTGCTGGCGCTGTTCTTCGGCCTCTATGTGCTGTTCCTCTACGGGCCGATGATCGCGATCTTCATCCTGTCCTTCCAGGGGCCGGAGGGCGGGCTGACCTTCCCGATGAACGGGGTTTCGCTGCACTGGTTTTCGAAGCTGTTTTCAGGCACCGGCATCGTCGATCTGGGCGCCGCCTTCTCGCGGTCACTAAAACTCGGACTGCTCGCGATGGTCTTGACCGTTCTGTTCTCGGTGACAGCGGGCCTCGCCTTCCGGCGCTCGTTCCGCGGGGCGTCGATCCTGTTCTATACCGCGATCGCCAGCCTGATCGTGCCGTCGATCGTCACCTCGCTCGGCATCGCGCTGGGGTTCCGCCTTATGGACGATCTCATCCGGGCCTGGATCGCGCCGAGTTGGGAAACCGGCATGGGCCTCTATACCTCGGGCCTCGGCGCGCACCTGACCTGGACCCTGCCCTTCGGCCTGCTGATCATGTTCGCGATCTTCAACCGCTTCGACGCACGGCTGGAGGAAGCCGCGCGCGATCTCGGCGCCACACCCTGGCAGACGTTCCGGCATGTCGTGCTGCCGATCATCCTGCCCTCCGTGGTCGGCATCGCTCTGTTCGGCTTCACCCTGTCCTGGGACGAACTCGCCCGGTCCAGCCAGGCCATCGGCGCGGTCAACACCCTGCCGCTCGAATTGCAGGGGCTGACGACCACTGTGACGAAGCCCGATATCTACGCACTCGGCACGCTGACGACGGCGGTCTCGTTTCTCGTGATCCTGATCGCGCTCGCCGTCATCCTGGCCTTGCGCAGCCGACAGGCCCGGCACGGCTCGGATGCCGGCAAGGGGCTGGCATGAGTGCGGTGTCGATGAACTCAGGCTCTTTGCCGGATGGCTGGGACATCGGCGTCGCGACCCGCGCCGAACTCGATACGCTGCTCGAATGGGCCGCGAACGAAGGCTGGAATCCCGGATTGCACGACGCCGATGCGTTCTGGTCGGCCGATCCCCAGGGCTTCATCGTCGGCCGCATCGACGGCCGCATGGTCGCCGGCCTGTCGGTCGTGCGGGGCGGGTCGAACCACTGCTTTCTCGGCCTTTATCTGTGCGAACCGGCCTATCGCGGCCAAGGTTATGGCCTGGCGGTCTGGAACGAGGCGATGGCCCGGCGTCAGGGCTGCGTCATCGGTCTCGACGGTGTCGTCGCGCAGCAGGACAATTACCGCCGTTCGGGGTTCGTGTTCGCCCATCGCAACATCCGCCATACCGGCGTCCCTGTCGTCGACGCCAGCAGTCCGGCGGTAACGATGACGCCCGACGATGCCGATTTCGATCGGTTGGCCGCCTACGACACCCGCCATGCCGGCTGGCCCCGCCCGGACTTTCTGCGCTCCTGGTGCGCATCCGGGTCCGGCCGCCACCTTCGTATGTTGATTCGGGACGGGGAAATTCGCGGCTACGGCGTGATCCGCGCCTGTCGCTCGGGCCACAAGATCGGGCCCCTCTTTGCCGACGATCCTGAAGCCGCCGAAATGCTGTTCCTTTCCCTCGCCAGACTGGCGGCCGGCGAACCGCTCTCGATCGATCTGCCGGAACCAAACGCCGCAGCGCTCGCGCTCGCCCGTCGCCACGGGCTCGAACCCGTCTTCGAGACGGCGCGGATGTATCGTGGTCCGGCGCCCCTGCCGCCGCTCGAACGGATCTACGGGATCACCACCTTCGAACTTGGCTGAGGAGCACGCACATGCCCGATTTCGATCTCGTCATTCGCGGCGGCACGGTGGTGACCGCGGCCGACACGCTCATCGCCGATATCGGCATCAGGGGCGAGACCATCGTCGCGGTGGCCGAGAAGCTGACGAGCGCGACGAGGACCATCGATGCCGGCGGCCTGCTGGTGATGCCAGGCGGCATCGACAGCCATGTCCATCTCGCCCAGCCGGCTTTCGGCGGCCCGGCCATGGCCGATGGCTTCGAGACAGGAACGCGCTCGGCGCTTGCCGGCGGCAACACCACGGTTTTGCCTTTCGCGCTCCAGCCCCGCGGCGCCTCGCTGCGGGCGTCGGTTACGGATTACCATACGCAGGCGGACGGACAGTCGCTCTGCGATTACGGCTTCCATCTCATCATTTCGGACCCGACGCCCTCGGTGCTGTCCCAGGAACTTCCCGCCTTGGTCGCCGACGGCTACACCTCGTTCAAGGTCTTCATGACCTATGACGACCTCGTGCTGAACGACCGCGAACTGCTCGAGGTGTTCTCCTGCGCGCGCGACTGCAAGGCGCTGGTGATGGTGCATTGCGAGGGCTACGACGCCATCCGCTTCATGACGCAGAAGCTTGAGCAGGCCGGCAAGCTCGCGCCCTATTACCATGCCGTCTCGCGGCCCCAGAGCGTCGAGCGGGAGGCCACGCACCGGGCGATCAGCCATGGCGAGCTTGTCGACGTGCCGATCATGATCGTCCACGTCTCGGGCCGCGAGAGCATGGAGCAGATCCGCTGGGCGCAGCAGCGCGGGCTGAAGGTCTACGGCGAGACGTGCCCGCAATACATCGCCCTGACGGCCGAGGACATGAAGGGCCTCAATATGGACGAGACGGGCGGCAAATATGTCTGCTCGCCGCCGCCGCGCGACGAGGCCTCATGGGATGCGATCTGGGAGGGCATCACATCGGGCGTCTTCCAGACCTTCTCGTCCGACCACTGTCCGTTCCTCTATGACAGCATCGAGGGCAAGCTGAACCCCAAGGCACGGACCTCGTTCAAATGGGTGCCGAACGGTATTCCGGGCGTCGAGACGCGCCTGCCGATCCTCTATTCCAAGGGCGTGGCGGAGGGCCGGATTTCGGTGAACCAGTTCGTCGCGCTGACATCCACCAACCACGCCAGGATGTATGGCCTCTATCCGAAAAAGGGCTCGATTGGCGTCGGTTTCGATGCCGATCTCGTGCTGTGGGACCCCAACCGCCGGGAGACGATCCGCCAGGAACTGCTGCATCACGGCGCCGACTACACGCCCTATGAAGGTCTTGCCGTCACCGGCTGGCCGGTGATGACGATCCTGCGCGGGCAGGTCGCGGTGGACGAGGGCAAGGTGCTGGTCGAGAAGGGTGCCGGGCGCTTCCTGCCGCGTGGCCTTTCGCCTTACGCCCAGCCGCGCCAGTCCGCGCAATGACACTTCCCTCCTCACGAGAAGGCACCCCATGAGCCGGTTTTCGTCACCCTTGCGCGATCACGGCCGCTTCCCCTACAGCGCCATCCCCCACCGCCCGACCTACGAATGGCCAAACGGCAAACGCCTCGCGGTCTATATCGGTCTCAATCTCGAGCATTTCGCCTTTGGCGAGGGCCTCGGCGCGGAGCTCGCCCCCGGGGGACCTCAGCCGGACGTGCTGAACCATGCCTGGCGCGAGTACGGCAACCGCGTCGGCGTCTGGCGTGTGCTTCAGCTTTTCGACGATTTCGCCCTGCCGGCCTCCGTCCTCGTCAACAGCAGCCTTTACAGGCACTGCCCCGAGGTGATGGAGGCGGTCCGAAAGCGAGGCGACGAGATCGTCGGCCACGGGCACACCAATTCCGAGCGGCAGGGCGTTCTGTCCGAGGAACACGAGCGCGAGCTGATCGCCGATGTCACGCGGATCGTGCGCGCCCATGAGGGTCGTGCGCCGGAGGGTTGGCTTGGACCCTGGATTTCCGAAAGCGCCGTCACGCCCGACCTTCTGGCAGAGGCAGGCTACACCTATCTGCTCGACTGGTGCATGGACGACCAGCCGATCTGGATGACGACCCGCGATGGCGGCCGCATCCTGTCGATGCCCTACCCGCAGGAAATCAACGACATTCCGTCGATCGTGGCGCGCAAGGACAGCGCTGCCCAGTTCGCGGACATGATCATCGGCAATTTCGACGAGATGCTCGACCAATCGCGCCGGCAGCCGCTGGTCATGGGTATCGCGCTCCATCCCTATATCATCGGCCAGCCCTACCGGTTGCGCGAGTTGCGCCGGGCGCTTTGGCACATCGCCAGGCGCCGCGACGACATCTGGTTCACGACTGCCGGCGCGATCGCCGGTCATGTCTGGTCGATGCCGGAGTAAAGCACCGGGACGTCGGCCGGACGCATTGTCCGAAGGCCCGGCGCGGCGCATGCTCCCTGCGGTACGCAGGCGGCCGATCCGGTCAGTCGCCGTTAACCCCTCGGGGGCATTGATAGCGCATGGATTCGACGAGCCCCGACAGCATCGCTTCCCTTCGCGCCGAATGGCTGCGGCATCTGCGCGGCGTGCGTCGGCTCGCGGAGGCGACGCTGGAAGCCTATGGGCGCGATCTCGATCAGTTCCTCGCGTTCATGGCCGCACGAATGGCGTCCCGGCCGGGAGCCGGAGGCGATTTGACGCTGGCGGCGCTTTCGGCGCTGCGGCCGGCGGATTTGCGCGGCTTTCTCGCCTTGCGCCGCCGCGACGGGGCCGGCAACCGCACGCTGATGCGGCAACTAGCCTCGCTGCGCTCCTTCGCCCGCTACGGCGAACGCACCGGTAGGATTAGCGCCTCCGCCTTCACCGCGACACGCGGGCCACGAATCGGCAAGACGCTGCCACGCCCACTGACGCCCACTGCCGCCCGCGCCGTGTCCCATGTCGATTCGCGCAAGGGCGACGAGCGGCCGCAGTGGATTCTGCTGCGCGACGCGGCCGTTCTCACGCTTCTTTACGGCTGCGGCCTGCGCATTTCCGAGGCGCTGTCGATCCGCGCCAACGATCGACCCGGTCCGGCCACGGACGTGCTGACCGTGCGCGGCAAGGGCGGGAAGTACCGCTCCGTGCCGCTGATCCCGGCGGTGATCGCCGCGACCGATGCCTATGCCGAGGCCTGCCCCTGGAAGCTTGTTGGCGACAGGCCATTCTTCGTCGGCGCGCGCGGCGGGCCATTGTCGCCACGCATCATCCAGCTTGCCGTCGAGCAGATGCGCGGCGCCCTCGGCCTGCCGCCGGGCGCGACGCCACACAGCCTGCGGCACTCCTTCGCGACACATCTGCTGGGGCGGGGCGGCGACCTGCGGGCGATCCAGGAATTGCTCGGTCACGCCTCGCTGTCGACGACCCAGATCTACACCAAGGTCGAATCGACCCGCCTGCTCGCTGCCTATGACGCGGCGCATCCGCGCGCCTGATCCCGGACAATATTTAAAGAGGTCCTTAACCTTCCGTAAATAGCCGGACGCGTATGGTTTTTCCCGACAACGCGATAAGGCATGTTCAAGCCGATGCAGGAAACCCCCGCAAGCCCGACGACCGAGGCCGGCAGCCTGCCGGTGGTGCGGGTTCTCCTTGCCGACCCGTCGCGCGTGACCCGCGACGTCACCCGCGATGCCCTGAATATAGGCGGCGCGCGCCTCGAGTTCATCGAGGCCGATACCGGTGAGCAGGCCCTGGCGGCGATGCGGACCGGCAAGATCGATATCGCCTTCATCGACGTGCAGATGTCCGGCATTTCCGGGATCGAGGCGGTTCGGCAGGCGAGGCAGGAGGGTTTCCGGCCGTTCCTGGTGCTGACCGCCGGCGTCGTCCTGCCGAACTGGGCGATGGTTTCGACGGACCTGTTCGCCTACGAGTTCCTGAAGAAGCCCTTCGCCTCCGAGGATATCGGGAACGCCCTCAAGGCCTACCTGCGGATGCGCATTCCGACCCGCATCCTGATCGCCGAATCGATGGTCAACACCCGCGCGGTCGTGCGCAAGACGATCGCCTCCAACCGCTTCGTCACCGACATCGACGAGACCGACAATGGCGGCCACGCGCTCAAGATGGTGCGCCTCAAGCGCTTCGACGTCGCCATGGTCGATATCGGGCTGACTGGCGTCAGCGGGCTCGAAACCGCCTGCCAGATGCAGGCCCGGCACGCGGACATGACCGTCGTCATCACCATCACCGGCACCGACCCGGCCCTGGCCGCGTCGCTCCGGCATCTCGGGCTCGAGAACGTGCTGCGCAAGCCGTTTTTCTCCCGTGACATCGAGTTGCTGCTGCATCAGCTCAACGGCCTGCGACGGCCCTATCTTCTGAACGCCGTCGCGGCGATGGACAAGAAGATGGCGGCCGCCGGCTGATAGCGCGGTCGACCGCCCGCGGGCATAGGCCCAGCAGACCGCGAACGCGACACCTCTGACAGTTAGCCGGCCACGCCTTTCGCGACTTTCAGATGTGGATCGCGCGCTTCTCGACGTTCATCGCCGCTTCCTTGACCGCTTCCGACAGGGTCGGATGGGCGTGGCAGGTGCGGGCGAGATCTTCCGATGAACCGCCGAATTCCATCAGCACGGCCACTTCGTGGATCAGGTCGCCGGCTCCGGCTCCGATGATGTGGCAGCCGAGCACCTTGTCGGTCGCGGCATCCGCCAGCACCTTCACGAAGCCGTCGGTCTGCTGCATGGCACGGGCGCGGCCATTGGCGGTGAAGGGGAATTTGCCGCTCTTGTAGGCCACCCCCGCCGCCTTCAGTTCCTCCTCGGTATGCCCGATCGCGGCGACTTCCGGCATGGTGTAGACGACGCCGGGAATGACGCCGTAATTCACATGCCCCGCTTTGCCGGCGAGGATTTCGGCGAGCGCCACGCCTTCATCCTCGGCCTTGTGGGCGAGCATCGGTCCACGCACGACATCGCCGATCGCGTAGATGCCGGGCACGTTGGTGGCGAAATGATCGTCGATGACGACCCGCCCGCGTTCGCTCGCGACGCCGGCGGCCTCCAGCCCCAGGCCCTCGGTATTGGCGCGCCGACCGACCGCGACGAGGACGACATCGGCCTCGATGGTTTGCGCGTTGCCGCCCGCCGCCGCTTCCACGGTCACGGTGCAGCCCTTCTTGCCCTGCGTGACGCTCGTGACCTTGGACGAAAGCTGGAACGTCATGCCCTGCTTTTGCAGGATGCGCTGGAACTGCTTGGCGGTCTCGTCGTCCATGCCCGGCAGGATGCGGTCGAGATATTCGATCACGGTGATCTTCGCGCCGAGCCGGCCCCAGACCGAGCCCAGTTCGAGCCCGATGACGCCCGCGCCTATGATCAGGAGATGCGCCGGCACCTTGGCCAATTCGAGGGCGCCGGTCGAACTCACCACGGCCTTCTCGTCGATGACGACGCCGGGCAGCGATGTCGCCACCGAACCGGTGGCTATGGCGATGTTCTTCGTCTCCAGCACCCGCGTGCTGTTGTCGTCCGCCGTCACCTGGACGCGCCCCGCGCCGAGGATCGTCGCGAGGCCCTGGAACGCATCGACCTTATTCTTCTTCAGCAGGAAGCCGACGCCGTTGACGTTGGCGTCGACCGTATCCTGCTTGTGCTTCATCATCGCCTTGAGATCGAGCTTCGGCGTACCGACCGAAATGCCCAGCGCGGCAAAGCCATGGCCGGCTTCCGCGAACATCTCGCTCGCATGGAGCATCGCTTTCGAGGGAATGCAGCCGACATTGAGGCAGGTCCCGCCATGGGTCTGGCGCTTCTCGACGACGGCGACCTTGAGGCCGAGTTGCGCGGCGCGGATGGCGCAGACATAGCCGCCGGGGCCAGTGCCGATGACGATGAGATCGTAGGACATAAGGTCAGACTCCAGTCAGGATCGGGCGATCCGCGCCGGGCGGCGCAGAACCAGAAGGGATGAGGCGAGCATCGCCGCCAGCGTCAGCCCGAGCGCAAGGCGCGGGACGATCTGCATCGGATGGATGAAAGGGCCGAGCACCCCGATGCGGCCGCTGTAGATTTCGTTCAGCCCCGCCAGGATCACCACCGGCACCGCCAGCGGCACGACGATGCGGCCCCGCCACAACACGGCGATGGCGACGACCAGGAGCAGCGCCGCCAGCGCCAGCGGCAACGGCCCGGCGTCATAGCTTTGCTTGAAATAGACGGCATGGATCGAATCGATCACCACGAACGCATTCTGGGCGATGCCCACCCAGACGCCGGCGGTCAGCAGCGCGGCCAGCACCATCATCGCGGCGGCGATGCGCGCCGGCCAGTCGCGGGGCTTGCGCTGACGCCGCTGCGCCATCACGGCACGGCCTGTCGCCGCAACGACCACAGGGCCGGAAGCAGGGCGACGATGCCCACGATATCGGCAAGGACGACCCGGCGGATGGCCGGGCCATAATTGCCCACGATGACCGCAACGGCGATGAAGCTCGCCATGCTCGCCAAGGCCGCGAATATGGCGGCGGCCCGAAGATGCGCCAACGGCACGGCAGCGAAGAGCAGGATTCCGATGATGCCGAACAGCAGCGCGCGGTGCTGAAGCAGAATCGCGAGATCCGGACTTTCAGCATTGATCCCGTAGAGCGACTTCAGCCATTCGTTTCCGAGCACGCCCGGCACCGGTAGAAGATGTATGATCCCGGCGACCATGAGCCCGATCAGCGCTGGCACCTTCATGGCGATCTCCATTCTCGCCACGCTGACCAGCGGACGATCAGCGTGAACTCTCACAGATCGAGAACGAGACGTGCCGGGTCCTCGAGCGCTTCCTTCACCCGGACGAGGAACGTCACTGCTTCCTTGCCGTCGATGATCCGGTGGTCGTAGCTCAGCGCCAGATACATCATCGGCCGGATGACGACCTGACCGCCGACCGCCATCGGCCGCTCCTGAATCTTGTGCATGCCGAGGATAGCTGACTGCGGCGCGTTCAGGATCGGCGTCGACATCAGCGAGCCGTAGACGCCGCCATTCGAGATGGTGAAGGTGCCGCCCTGCATGTCCTCGATCTTGAGGGCGCCGTCGCGGGCTTTCTTCCCGAGATCGCCGATGGTCTTCTCGACGCCGGCGATCGACAGCAGGTCGCAATCGCGGACCACGGGCACGACCAGGCCCTTATCCGTGCCGACGGCGACCGCGACATGATAGTAATTCTTGTAGACCAGGTCGGTGCCGTCGATCTCGGCGTTGACGGAGGGGATTTCCTTCAGAGCCTGCACGCAGGCCTTCACGAAGAAGCCCATGAAGCCGAGCTTCACGCCGTGCTTCTTCTCGAACAGGTCCTTGTATTGGTTGCGCAGGGCCATCACCGTCGTCATGTCCACCTCGTTGAAGGTGGTCAGCATCGCCGCGGTGTTCTGGGCATCCTTCAGCCGGCGCGCGATCGTCTGGCGCAGCTTGGTCATCTTCACCCGTTCCTCGCGGGTCGCGTCGTCGGCGGGCGACGGCGCGCGCATGACGACGGGAACGGGCGCGGCGGCAGGAGCGCTTGGCGGCGAAGCGATCGCGGCGAGCATGTCACCCTTGGTCGCGCGGCCGTCCTTGCCGCTGCCGCCGACGCTGGCGGGATCGATGCCGGATTCAGCCGCGAGCCGTGCGACGGCCGGCCCTGAATCAGTCGCCTTTGCGGCCTTCGCTGGTGCAGCCGGTGCGGGGGCTGATGCCGGAGCAGTCGGCGCAGGAGCAGCCGGCGCGGCAGCGGCAGGTGAGGCAGCGGCGCCGCCGGCGGTGATCGAGCCCAAGAGCGCGTTGACCCCGACCGTCTCGCCTTCCTTGGCGGTGATCTCACCGAGCACGCCGGCTGCCGGCGCATTGACCTCCAGCGTGACCTTGTCGGTTTCGAGTTCAACCAGCGGCTCGTCGACCTTCACGGCATCGCCCGGCTTCTTGAACCATTTGCCGATCGTCGCCTCGGAAACGGATTCGCCGAGAGTGGGCACGCGGATATCGGTAGCCATGGGACGGAAGACCTCCTTGGTGGGGCGAAGCGATCAGGCCGAGAAGGCCTCGTCGAGGAACGCCTTGAGTTGCGCATTGTGTTTGGACATCAGGCCGGTGGCCGTCGCCGCCGAGGCCGGGCGGCCGGCATAGCGCGGCCGCTTGACCTTGAGGCTGGCATGGCCGAGGACCCATTCGAGATAAGGCTCGACAAAGGTCCACGAACCCATGTTCTTGGGCTCTTCCTGGCACCAGACCACGTCGGCGCCCTGGAAGCGCTGGAGTTCCTGCGCCAGCGATTTCAGCGGGAACGGATAGAGCTGCTCGACGCGCATCAGGTAGACATCATCGATGCCGCGCTTCTCGCGCTCCTCCAGCAGGTCGTAATAGACCTTGCCGCTGCACAGCACGACGCGCCGGATCTTGGTGTCCTTCACGAGCTTGGTTTCGGAGCGGCCGCGCTCGGCGTCATCCACCAGCACCCGGTGGAAGCTCGAACCCTCGGCGATATCGGCGAGGTCCGAGACACAGCGCTTGTGGCGCAGCAGCGACTTCGGCGTCATCAGGATCAGCGGTTTGCGGAAATCGCGCTTCAACTGCCGGCGCAGAATGTGGAAATAGTTGGCCGGTGTCGAACAGTTCGCCACCTGCATGTTATCTTCCGCGCACATCTGCAGGAAGCGCTCGAGCCGGGCCGAGGAGTGCTCCGGCCCCTGGCCCTCATAGCCATGAGGCAGCAGGCAGACAAGGCCCGACATCCGCAGCCACTTGCGCTCGCCCGACGAGATGAACTGGTCGAACAGCACCTGCGCGCCGTTGGCGAAATCGCCGAACTGCGCTTCCCAGCAGGTCAGCGCGTTCGGCTCCTGCAGGGTATAGCCGTATTCGAAGCCGAGCACCGCTTCCTCCGAGAGCATCGAATTGATGACCTCGTACCGCGACTGGCCCTCGCGGATGCCGTTGAGCGGCGTATGCCGGTTTTCGTTTTCCTGGTCGATCAGCACCGAATGGCGCGACGAAAAGGTGCCGCGCTCGCAATCCTGGCCGGACAGGCGAACCGGATGCCCTTCCAGCAGCAGCGAGCCGAAGGCCAGCGACTCCGCCGTCGCCCAATCGATGCCCTTGCCGTCGAGGATCGCCTTGCGGCGGTTGTCGAGAAAGCGCTGGATCGTCTTGTGGACGTTGAACCCGGCCGGGATCGTCGTCGTGCTTTCGGCGATCGCCTTCAGGGTTTCGGCGGCGACCCCGGTCGCACCCCGGCGCGGATCGTCGCTGTCCTCCTTGATCGACTTCAGGCCGGACCACTTGCCGTCGAGCCAGTCGGCCTTGTTCGGCTTGTAGCCTTGCGCCGCTTCGAACTCGGTTTCGAGCCTCGCCTTGTAATCAGCCTTCATCTGGTCGACTTCGGCCTGGCTGACGACGTTTTCGGCGATCAGCTTGGCCGCGTAGAGTTCCAGCGTCGACTTCTGGTTGCGGATCTTCTTGTACATCAGCGGCTGTGTAAACGCCGGCTCGTCACCCTCGTTGTGGCCGAAGCGCCGGTAGCACCACATGTCGACCACGACCGGCTTGTGGAACTGCTGGCGGAACTCGACCGCGACCTTGGCCGCGAAGACCACGGCCTCCGGATCGTCGCCGTTGACGTGCAGGATCGGCGCCTCGACCATCTTCGCCACGTCGGACGGATAGGGCGACGAGCGCGAATAGCGCGGATAGGTGGTGAAGCCGATCTGGTTGTTGATGATGAAGTGGATTGAGCCGCCGGTGCGGTGACCCTTGAGCCCCGAGAGGCCGAGACATTCGGCGACGACGCCCTGGCCGGCGAAGGCCGCGTCGCCATGCAGCAGCAGCGGAATGACCTTCGTGCGCTCGACGATATCGCCGTACTGGTCCTGTTTGGCGCGGACCTTGCCGAGCACGACGGGATTGACGATTTCCAGATGCGACGGGTTCGGCGTCAGCGACAGATGCACCTTGTTGCCATCGAATTCGCGATCGGACGACGCGCCCAGGTGATATTTGACGTCGCCCGAGCCCTCGACGTCGTCGGGAGCAAAGGAGCCGCCCTTGAACTCGTGGAACAGGGCGCGGTGCGTCTTGCCCATGACCTGCGTCAGGACGTTGAGCCGGCCGCGATGGGCCATGCCGAAGACGATATCCTTCACGCCGAGATTGCCGCCGCGCTTGATAATTTGCTCCAGCGCCGGGATCAGCGATTCGCCGCCGTCGAGCCCGAAACGCTTGGTGCCGGTGTATTTGAGATCGATGAACTTCTCGAAGCCCTCGGCCTCCACCAGCTTGTTGAGAATCGCGCGCTTGCCTTCGGGCGTGAAGGCGATTTCCTTGTCCGGCCCCTCGATGCGCTCCTGTAGCCAGGTCTTCTGCGCCTGGTCGGAGATATGCATGAACTCGATGCCGAGCGTGTTGCAATAGGTGCGCTGAAGGATCGCCACCATCTCGCGGATCGTCGCGAATTCGACGCCGAGCACGCCGTCGATGAAGATCTTGCGGTCGAGGTCGCTCGCGCCGAAACCGTAGCTCGCCGGCTCCAGTTCCTCATGGCTCTTGACGGGTTCGATCGCCAGCGGATCGAGATTGGCGTGCAGATGGCCGCGCATCCGGAAGGCCCGGATCAGCATGATCGCGCGGACGGAATCGCGGGCCGCCTGCTGCACGTCGGCGGCGGACAGTTCGACGCCCGATTTCTGCGCCTTGCCCTTGAGTTTGTCGCCGACGTTCTTCTCGACCGTGATCCAGTTGCCGTCGAGCGCCGAGACGAGTTCGCCATTGGCATGGATTGGCCAGTTCGGCCGCTTCCAGGACGCGCCGTCCGCATTGCTCCGGATCTGGCCCGGATCGTCCTTCAGCGCGCCGAAGAACGCCTGCCATTCCGCATCCACCGAGGACGGATTCTGCTGGTAGCGCGCGTGCAGGTCCTCGATATAGGCGGCATTGCCGCCATAGAGAAAAGAGGTATTGGCGAAGGCGTCGTTCGCGTCCTGACGTGCCATGATCTTCGAAATCCTTATATCCGGTCGAGTGCGCGGGGTTCGGTCAGCCCTTCAGCAATTCGACAAGGGTTTTTCCAAGGCGGGCCGGCGATGGCGAAACCACCACGCCTGCCGATTCCATCGCCGCGACCTTGCTGCCGGCGTCGCCCTTGCCGCCGGAGATGATGGCGCCGGCATGGCCCATGCGCCGGCCCGGAGGCGCGGTGCGGCCGGCGATGAAGCCGACCATGGGTTTCTTGCGCCCGCGCTTGGCCTCATCCTTGAGGAACTGCGCGGCGTCCTCCTCGGCGGAGCCGCCGATCTCGCCGATCATGATGATCGAGGTGGTCTTCGGATCGGCAAGGAACATTTCCAGCATGTCGATGAATTCAGTGCCCTTGACCGGATCGCCGCCGATGCCGACCGCCGTGGTCTGGCCAAGACCCTCGCGCGTCGTCTGGAACACCGCCTCGTAGGTCAGCGTGCCAGAGCGCGAGACGATGCCGACATTGCCTGGCTTGAAGATATTGGCCGGCATGATGCCGATCTTGCTCTCACCCGCCGTGACGACGCCCGGGCAGTTGGGCCCGATCAGCCGCGATTTCGAGCCGACCAACGCGCGCTTGACCCGGATCATGTCCATCACCGGAATGCCCTCGGTGATGCAGACGATCAGCGGGATTTCCGCGTCGATCGCCTCGCAGATCGAATCGGCGGCACCAGCCGGCGGCACATAGACCACGGAAGCCTCCGCGCCCGTGGCGTGCCGGGCTTCCGCGACGGAGTCGAACACGGGCAGGCCCAGATGCAGGATGCCTCCCTTACCCGGCGAGACGCCGCCGACCATCTTGGTCCCGTAGGCCATCGCCTGTTCGGAATGGAAGGTGCCGTTCTTGCCGGTGAAGCCCTGGCAGATGACCCTGGTATTCGCGTCGATGAGGATGGACATGGCTGTTCTCAGGCCTTCTTCACGGCTGCGACGATCTTCTGGGCGGCGTCGTCGAGATCGTCCGCCGAAATGACGTTCAGCCCGCTCTTGTTGATGATGTCCTTGCCGAGATCGACATTGGTGCCTTCCAGCCGCACGACCAGCGGAACCTTGAGGCCCACATCCTTAACAGCCGCGATGACGCCCTCGGCGATGACGTCGCATTTCATGATGCCGCCGAAGATGTTGACGAGGATGCCCTTCACCTGCGGGTCGGCGGTGATGATCTTGAAAGCCGCCGTCACTTTTTCCTTCGTGGCGCCGCCGCCAACATCGAGGAAGTTCGCGGGCTCCTCGCCGTAGAGCTTGATGATGTCCATCGTCGCCATGGCGAGGCCGGCACCGTTGACCATGCAGCCGATCGTGCCGTCGAGCGCGATATAGGCGAGGTCGTATTTCGAGGCCTCGATTTCCTTGGCGTCCTCTTCGGTCTCGTCGCGCAGCGCCATCATGTCCGGGTGGCGGTAGAGGGCGTTGGAATCGAACGACACCTTGGCGTCGAGACATTTCAGCTCGCCCGCCTTGGTGATGATCAGCGGGTTGATCTCCAGCATCGCCATGTCCTTGCCCGTGAAGGCCGCATAGAGCTTGGCGACGAGGCTTTCGGCCTGCTTGGCGAGATCGCCGGTCAGCCCCAGCGTCTGCGCGACCTTGCGGCCATGATGCGGCATGATGCCCGTCGCCGGATCGACCGAGAAGGTAACGATCTTCTCCGGCGTGTCATGGGCCACGGCCTCGATATCCATGCCGCCCTCGGTCGAGACCACGAAGGCGATCCGCGAGGTCTCGCGGTCGACCAGCATCGACAGGTAGAACTCCTTGGCGATATCCGAACCGTCCTCGATATAGAGCCGGTTGACCTGCTTGCCCGCCGGCCCGGTCTGGAGCGTCACCAGCGTGTGGCCCAGCATCTCGCGGGCATTGGCCTCGACCTCGGCCACCGATTTCGCCAGCCGGACGCCGCCCTTGGCGTCGGCCCCGAGTTCCTTGAACTTGCCCTTGCCGCGACCGCCCGCGTGGATCTGGCTTTTCACCACATAGAGCGGGCCGGGCAGCTTGGCCGCCGCCGCCACCGCTTCCTCGACGGTGAGCGCCGGGTAACCGGCCGACACGGGCGCGCCGAATTCCTTCAGCACGGCCTTGCCCTGATACTCATGGATGTTCATGAAAATCGTTCCTTAGCGTGAGGGCGGCAGGCCGGGTGTGGTAGGCAACGGCAGCACTTGCCGTCCACCCGCCGCCTTTGATCTTACTTAAGTGCGGGGTTGACGGTCTTGCAGGCCTCGATCAACGTCCTCACCGAGGCGATCGACTTGTCCATCATGGCCTGCTCGGCCTTGTTGAGCCGCACCTTGACGACGCGCTCCACGCCCTTTTCGCCGATCACCACCGGCACGCCGACGAACATGTCCTGCGCGCCATAGGCGTTCTTGATATAGGCGGCGCAGGGCAGCACCCGCTTCTGGTCCTTGAGGTAGCTCTCGGCCATGGCGATGGCCGACGCCGCCGGCGCGTAGAAGGCCGAGCCGGTCTTGAGCAGGTTGACGATCTCGCCGCCTCCCTTGCGGGTGCGCTCGACGATGGCGTCAAGTTGTTCCTGGCTCAGCCACTTCATCTTGACGAGATCGGGCAGCGGAATGCCGCCGACCGTCGAGTAGCGCACGAGCGGCACCATGTCGTCGCCGTGGCCGCCGAGCACGAAGGTGGTGATGTCCTTGATCGAGACGCCGGTCGCCTCCTCCAGGAAATAGGCGAAGCGGGCCGAGTCGAGCACGCCGGCCATGCCGACGATCTTGTTGGGCTTGACGCCCGAGAACTTTTGCAGCGCCCAGACCATCGCGTCGAGCGGGTTGGTGATGCAGATTACGAAGGCCTTGGGGGCGTATTGCCGGATACCCGCGCCGACCGCTTCCATGACCTTGAGGTTGATGCCGATCAGGTCGTCGCGGCTCATGCCGGGCTTGCGCGGCACGCCGGCGGTGACGATCACGACATCGGCTCCGGCGATGTCCTTGTAGTCGTTGGTGCCGTGGAACAGTGCGTCGAATCCGTCGACGGCGGAGGATTCGACCAGATCGAGGCTCTTGCCCTGTGGAATGCCCTCGGCGATATCGAACAGGACGATGTCGCCCAGTTCCTTCAGTCCGGCGAGATGCGCGAGGGTGCCGCCGATCTGCCCTGCCCCGATGAGTGCGATTTTCTTGCGCGCCATTTGTTTTTTGTCTCCAAGCGTTGGCCCAACAGGCATAGCCCGCAAGGCTACGCTAAAGCTGGCATTTCCTTTGACTCAACCCGCCGCGACGGGCAACCCGCCTGCGGAATCTTCTGAAAGCCGCCAATCTTGCGATGGCGACGCGGTTATCGTCCATTTGTGTCGGCGTCACAATGCCTTGCGCCGGCGAGACGGGCGAATGATCGCAATCGTGATCGACGCGAGAAACTGATGACAAATTACAAATTTTGTCATTCTCACACCTCCTATACGATGCCGCTGGCCAGAAGCCGCAAGGTGGCATGCAGGATCGTGCCCAGTCGTACGTCCAGCGAGGCTTGCGGAACGCCGGCTTCCAGGATCACCGCCGCCGGATGCGTGAAGCGATGGGTGGCGTCGAGCACATAGAGAATCGCCCGGTCGCGCTCGCGCGATTCGAAGGCTCCGGTGGCGATGCCTTCGTCGATGACCGTCTCGATGAGCGCCCGGATGCGTGCCCGGTGGCGCCGTCCGGCGGGCCGGCGGACGAGGAGCATCTGCGTGAACGCCTCGAACAGGTTCGGGTCCTCGATCAGCATGTCGCGATAGGCCTTGGCGAGGCCGAGGATCAGCCGTTCCAGCTTGTCGTCGGCGGGATCGGGGCCGGCCGCGATGTCGCCGAGCCTGCGCTCCACCGAGCGCAGCCAGGCGTCGACGACGGCGTCGATCAACGCCTCCTTCGAGCGGAAGTAGCGGTAGACATTGGCGTGCGTCATCTCCGCTTCCCGCGCCACAGCGACGATGGTGAGGCGGCGCCGGCCGAAGCGCCTCAGGTGGTCGCCGGCCAGCGCCAGGATGCGGCTGTTGGCGGGCTCGCGAGCGGGCGGGAGCCGGGCGCGGGTCAATGCGCGCCCGTCCTCATGTCTCGACCAGCCCGGTCGTCGCGCCGCTCGCCAGCGAATGGGTGCGCCCGTGCGGCAGTTGCAGGTAGGCATCCGAGCGCATCTCGATCAGCCGCGACGCGGTGCGGTCGAATTCGAAGGCCTCGCGGCCGCTATCGGCGCTATAGAGGGAGAACGGCTCGGCCTGCGCCGAGGCGATCAGCTTGACATGGTGATCGTAGAGCGCGTCGATCAGCGTGATGAAGCGCTTGGCCTCGTTGCGACGCTCGATCGTCATCACCGGGACCGCGTCCAGCAGCAGCGTATGGTAGCGCTGGGCGACGGCGATGAAGTCGGCGGCGCCATAGGGCTTGCCGCACAGATCGTCGAAGCGGGCGCGGGCGACGCCCCGACCGGCCTGCGGAATGACCAGTTCATGGCCCTTGACGTCGATTTTCTGCGGCCGGCCCTGCTCGACGCCGCTCAGGGTGAAGAACACAGCGTCGAGCGCGGCGTCGGCCCGGGCATCGGCCGGCACGTGCCAGACCGGTGACCCGGCGAGCTTCTCGAGGCGAAAATCGGTCCGTGCCGCGAGCCGGACAGTGTCGACCCGCTCCTGCAAAAGGTCGATGAACGGCTCGAACAAGGCCCGGTTCAGGCCGCCCTCATAGAGCTTCGAGGGCTCGACATTGGAGGTCGCGACGATCACCACGCCCGCTTCCAGCAGCGCCGTGAACAGGCGCCCGAGGATCATGGCGTCGGCGATGTCAGTCACCGTGAACTCGTCGAAGCAGAGCAGGCTCGCCTCGCCCGCAAGATCGGCGGCGACCGACGCGATCGGATCGCCCGCCGAGACGCCGGCCCGTGCGCCGAGCCGGTAGCGGTGGATGCGCTCATGGACATCCGCCATGAAGGCGTGGAAATGCACGCGGCGCTTCGGCCCTTGCGGGATGCTCTCATAGAACAGGTCCATGAGCATCGTCTTGCCACGCCCGACCCCGCCCCAGATGTAGACCCCGCGCGGTGCCTCGGGTTTCACCCGGCGGCTGAACATCCAGCCGAGCGCGCTACCCTTGCTCGCCAGCAGCCGCTGCTTCACCTCATCGGCCAGCTTGTCCAGGCGCCGGACGACGGCGACCTGCGCCGGATCGCGCTCGATCACGGCGGTCTCGACGAGGGCGTCGTATCTCTGACTGACGGAAAGCGGCATGAAACGACAGGCGGGAGGACGGGGAAGGCGGGAAGACGGAGGGTGCAGCGACGCAAGCGAGGAATTTGTGGAACGGGACGCCGATCGAAACGTTGTTCGCCGTCGTCACCCCTTGTCCGGACCCCGGGCCTCGATCGGGCCCTGGCCCCGGCAAAGGGCATTTCTGCCTAGGCGATGAGCCTTTCCCCCGCAAGCGCGCGCGGCGACGAAGTGCGGCATGCAACGGCCACGAATTCGTGTATGATGCGCGCCAGGGGAAACGCTCTCGGTACGGGCTGGTTGATTCAGCGATCGAGAGGCAAGAACGTGATTTCTTTCATCCGAAGCGGCATCGAACTGCCGCGCCCCCGTCCGGCTCCGCGCTCGACGCAGGCGGATTCCAGTCAAGCAAGTTCTTGGCAGGCAAGTTCTCGGCAGGCAAGTTCTCGGCAGGCAAGTTCTGGGCAGGCCGATCGCGGCAGGTCGGGCGTCGCCGTAACGCGCAAGCTGTGGCCCTCGGAACGCCAGGCCTTTCTCGATCATCTGCTGCGGCTCGATCCCGATACCCGGCGGCAGCGCTTCGGCTCCAGCGTCAATGACGGCTTTCTGATCCGCTACGCCGAGACGACCTTTGGCGTCGGCGGGCTGGTCTACGCCTATCTGGAGGACGACATCGTGCGCGGTGCGGCGGAATTGCGCGGACCCGACGATGCCCGCGACCGCCGGGCCGAGGCCGCGTTCAGCGTCGAGGCCGGATGGCGTCAGCGCGGCATTGGGTCAGCCCTCTTCGCCAGCCTGATCCGGGCAGCCGGCAACCGGCGCGTGTCCGTCCTCGACATTGTCTGCCTGCCACATAACCAGGCGATGCGGAATCTGGCCGCGAAGTTCGATGTCGAGGTGACGTTGCAGCCCGACGGCATCACCGGATCGCTGCGCATCGACCGACCGTCCGTCGCCTCGCTGGCCGCCGAAGCGGTGGACGACATGGTCGGCATCGCCGCGGCCGCCCTCGCTGCCCAGAAGCGCGCCTGGCGCCGATTGCAAGGCGGCGACCGGGCGGCCTGACATCGTGGCTTGGCCCGCTCGGGTGCGGGCGACCGTTCCTTGCCGATACCTTGCCACTAGGGCGAGGCGGTATCCAGCCGGTGAATTTTGACGGAAGGGCAGGTACGCCGCGCGATGTCGCACAGATGGGCGTGATGCGTCAGGTAGATGACCTGCCCCGCACGCGCCATGTCGCCGAGCAGGCGGAAGGCTTCCTCGGCACGAAAATCGTCGAACGTCTCCATGATATCGTCGGCGATGAACGGCACCGGCGCCCGGGCGGCGGCGAACTCGTGATAGCCCGCGACACGCAGCGCCAGATAAAGCTGGAAGCGGGTGCCCTTCGACAGTTCGGCCGCCTGTTTCGAGGCGCCTCCCGCTGCCCGCGCGATCAGGATCTCGCTGTCCCGCTCGGGCTGGGCGGCCAGTCCGGTATAGGCGCCGCGGCTGATCGTGGCGAAGGCCTCCGACGCCCGCGCCATCATCGCGCTGCGATGCCTGTCGCGATAGGCCCGCAGCGCCTGTTCGGCGGCGCTGGCGCCGAGCCGCAGCCGGAGATAGCGCAGGGCGCCGTCCTCGATGGCGAGCAGCAGGGTGCGTCGTTCCTCCTCGATCCGCGCGACCGCGCCGTCGCCGCCGACCGCCTCGACCTGATCGGCGGCTTTTGCCTGCGCCGCGAACATGTCGCGGCCGCGCTGGTCCTGATCGTCGAAGCGGGCCTTCAAATCGATGAGTTCGGTGGCGAGGGCGGCTGGATCGGCCTGGTCGAGCGCCGCTTCCGCCGCCGCGATGTCCGGCAGCCGCAAAGCGGCCAGGATATCGCGCGCGGCCGCTTCGGCCTGGGTCTCAAGTTCGGCCCGCTTCTCGATCGCCGCCAGCTTGCCGGCCACCTCGGCAAGGTCGGGCACGCCGAAAAACGCCGTCATCTCCAGGATGCGGCGGTCTAGCACCGCCAGATCCTCTCGAAGCACCCGTTGCCGCGCTTGCGCGGCCTCCAGCACCTCGGTCGCGGAAGCCCGGTCGCGGCACGCCGTCCGGGCGGTCTGCACCCTCGTACCGATCGCCTGCGCCAGATCGAGGACATCGTGGGCCTGATCGAGGCTGTCACCGGTTGCGCCCGCCAGCCGAGGATCAGTCTTGCCTGAATCATTCCCGCAGAGATCGGCGGCGAGCGCCATCGTCTCGGCACGGAACACAGCCTGATCCTTTTCCATCTTGGCGATACGGTCGACGAGGCTCGCCTGCTTTTCCAGCACCGGACCAAGCTCTGCGAGCGCCCCCAGCAATTCGCGTACCGTCGCCAGTGTCGGGACGGCGCCGCCCTCGCCGAGCCAGCAGGCCGCGCAGGCCCCGGCCCACGCCTGCGACCAGGCGGCCTCGGCGGAAGCGGCGGCGGCGGCGGCCTGCATCCGGTCGCCGAGATCGCGCTCGCGTTCTTCGACGCCGGCACGCAGGGACCGGAGGCCGGTTTCCCGGTCGATTGCGGCTTGTCCCGCCACCAGCAGCGCGTCCAGATCGGACCCCGAAGCGACCTCGGCCGTCGCGTCGAAGGGCCAGCCGATAGCACGCAGCGCCCATGCCAGCCGATCCCTCAGGGCTGCCGCATCGGCCTCCGCCGCGTCGAGATCGTCCTGCGCCGCGCGGAGTTGTGCGTGGGTCTCCAGCGCCCTGTCGCGATGGGTGAGCCAGGCTTCGAGGAACGGCAGGGACAAGCCCTCGATCGGGGCGGGAGTCGTTGCCGGCACCGCCGCCTCGATCTGGCGCTGGATCGCTTGCAGCGCCGCCGCGGCCGCATCCCCCAAATCGGCGGCGCGGCGCCCTTCGGCCATCGTGATCGCCAGCGTCCGCTCCACCTGATTCAGCCTGGCGACGCCCGCCGTCTGGCCAAGGCGCCGGTCCATTGCGATGTCGTCGCGCCGGAGAGCCGCCTCGAAGCTGTCGGCGGAGGCCGCGTCGAGCCTTGCCCGATGCAGCGTCCAGGCTTGCTCGCGCGAAAGGCGCAGGCCGGCGGCCTCGTCATCCGTGACGATGCCGGTGACCGCCCTCGCCGCGTCCCGTTCCGCCGTCAGGCGCACCGCTTCGGTCGTCAGGCGCTCCACCTCGTCCGCGTGACGGTCACGCTGCGTCCGCGCTGCGAGGATCGATGCCCGCCAATGCGCGATCGTGCCGGCATCGGGAACCGCCAGGCCGGCAAGTTCGTCGATGCCGCCGTGCCAGGGGAGCAACTGCCCCAGGCGCTGGGCGAGCAGGCTCGCAGCGCTGTCCCGCGCCCGGACGGCCAGCCGGCGGCGCGCCGTGGGATCGCCGGCGCGGGCAAGGGCGAGCGCCGCCGCAAGCGCGGCCATCGCGCCGTCCCGTCCCGGCGCCGGGGTGGCTTCGCCGCCGGCTGCGCGCAGTTTGGCCCGTGCCTCGTCGAGCCGCCGCCGCGCCTCCGCCACTTCGCGGGCGGCGGCTTCCAGGGCGGCATCGAGCCCGGAGCGCCGTTCGATCAGGGCGCGCAGATCGCCCGTGACCGCCGCCGGCAGCACGAGGCGGCGCGGATCGGCCTCGGCCGCCCGCTCCAGGCGGTTCAGGATCGTCGCGATCGCGAATTCGGCCTCGCGCAGTTGCAGGCGGCGCTCGGGGATGTCCTTCTCGGCGGTGACGTGGCGGGCGCGCAGGTCGGCGAGCCGCTCGGCCCGGTCAGCGAGGCGCAAGGCACCTTCGTCGACGATGATCGCGTCGCGGCGCGCCGCCAGATCCGCGATCTCGTTCCCGAGGCCCTCGGCGCGGATCCGCAATTCGATTTCGTCCTTCTGCAACCGGGGCACGTCGGCGCCCCAGCCGCGCGGCGCCTCGGGAAGGTCGGCCAGGAGCGCGATCAGGGGCGCGATACGCTGGCGGAGCGCGCGCAGATCGGCGAGGCGGGGCAAGGCACCGAGGCAGCGGCCGATCTCGTCCATCCGCATCTGGATGTTCGTGCGGCCGATCATCGCCTCTTCATAGTGGCTTGCCGCCCGGTCGCGCGCCTCCACCAGTTGCGCGTATTCGGACGCCAGCGTGTCGATCCGCTCCCGGTCGGACTTGAGTTCGGCAAGACGGTTCCTGAGGTCCGACAGCTCGCCGCCGCGAGCGCGATACTTGTAGAAGGTATCGGCCTCGGCCTTAAGCTCGACGAGCCTCCGGCCGAGATCGGCAAGGCCGGCGCTCGCCGAGAACAGCAACTGGCCAAGGTCCCCCTTGCTCGACAGGATGCTCTCGCCGCCCGCTTCCAGCGTCGCGTCGTCCAGCGAGAACATCGTGCGATAGGCGTCACGGTCGATGCCGCCCAGATCGCCCAGGATCGCGGCCTCGGCGATCGGCTGCTCGCGCGCGTCGAGGAGACCGCCCTGCGGCTTCTTGATCCGGACGAAGCCGCGCTCGCCGCCGGCAAGCTCAAGGGTGCCGCCGAGTCGCATCACCGGATAGGGATGCAGGAAACCGAAGCGGCTGCGCGTCTCGATGCCGAAGAGCAGATCGAGAAAGCCCGCCAGCGCCGTCGATTTGCCGGCCTCGTTGGGACCGTAGACGATATGCAGGTCCGGCTGGCCCTCCACCCGCTCGCCGAAATCGAGGCGATGATCGGTGAATTTTCCGTAGCGCGTCAGGTCGAGGCATTTCAGGCGCATCAGGACACGCGCTCGTCGGCCCCGGTCTGGAGGCGGGCGAGCACGTCCTCCGCTCCCTCGCGGGCGAGCGCCAGGATGCGGGCCTTGAAGGAGGCCTCGTCCGAACCGAACAACGGCCGGCATTCCGGCGGCAGCTGCGCACGCAGTTCGTCGGCGATCACCGCGATGTCCGCCCGGTAGCTTTCGGAGCCGATGACCTCCTCGTCGATCAGGCGCCGCAATTCGGTCAGCGGATCGGCGGATGCCCCGGCGGCAACATGCGGCGCCCGGCAATCGGCTTCCAGCTTCTCAATCCAGCAGCCGGCGCCGGCGCGATGGTCGGCTTCCGCCTTCAGCAGATCGAGATCGCGCCTGATGCGCCAGGCGAGCGGGGTTGCTCCGGTCACGGCCACGCGCACGACGAGCGCCTCGCAGCCGACGTTGGCCCGCGCCTGCTCCAGCGCCTTGGCCAGCGCCGCCACCAGCGTGCGCCAGTCGTCGATGCCGGTGGCATCGACCGCGATCCGCTCGAACTGCGCGATGCTGGTGTCGCGCTCCTCGATCCGGATGGAGCGATCGTCGCCGACCGTGACCAACGTCACCGATTTTGGGCCGCTTTCGTTGATGTCGCGGCCTTGCGGCATGCCCGGCATCACGATCGCGCAATCGCCCTCGACGACGGCGCGTTTGTGAATATGGCCGAGGGCCCAGTAGCGGAACCCGGTGCCTTGCAGATCGGCGAGATTGCAGGGCGCGTAAGGGTCGTGCCCCGCCGCGCCGGCGAGGCTGGTATGCATCAGCCCGATATTCACCGCGCCCTCGACCGGCGGGCGATACTTGCCGACGAGACTTTCGGGCGCATGCGGCTGCGCGAAGCTCAGACCGTGGATCACCACCGGCGATTGCGTCCGGCCGCGCGCGATGGCGACAGCCTCCGCCCGGCCGCCGAAGAGCTTCACCGAATCGGGAAAGGCCAGCTCCCTGGTGATCCGCGACAGCGCGTCGTGATTGCCGCGGATGATGAAGACCCGGACGCCGGCCTCGTGCAGACGCCGGAGCTGCTCGCCCAGGAACCGCGCGGTCTTCATCGAGGTCTGATCGCCGTCATAGAGATCGCCCGAGAGGATGAGCGCGTCGACCTGCTCGTCGAGGCAGATGTCGACGACCCGCGCGAAGGCACGCCGCGTCGCGTTTCCGATCAGCTCGGCGATCGCCCGATCGCGCAGAGCCAGCGAGCGCAGCGGCGAGTCGAGATGGACATCGGCCGCGTGGATGAAGCGATAGGTCACGATCTACCCCGGTTCGCGGCGTTTCAGCGCGAGAGCGACAGCCCCGCCCCCGATTTCGCCACCACGCCGGAAAGCGACGACCCGCCGGCCGATTTCAGCCGTGCGACGACGCCGCCGCCGGGCTGGTAGAGATAGACCTCGCCATCCTGGAAATCCCAGGTGGTCGCCTTCTGCAGGTCCTTGTTGGCGCAGCCGCCCGCATTGGCCCTGTAGCGGTCGAGGGCCGGCGCGCTGGAGAGCTGCACCTTGCAGCTCGCGCCATTGGCTTCCTTCGCCGTCCACGAACCGATGAGGCCGTCACGCGAGGTGATCGGTCGCTGGGAACCCGTGGCGCTCTCGCCCAGGGTCGCGACGCGTCCACCGCCTGACAGCACCGGCGGCTGGCGAGGCGCCTCGGGCTTGGCCGGGGCCGCGACGACCGCCGGGCTTTCGGGCGCGATGATGCCAAGGTCGGTGGGAGCGCCGTAGCGCGGCTCGGGGGGTGGCAGCGGCTGCGACGTGATCGGCGCCGCCGCATAGCCGCCGACCGGTTCGCCGCCGGCATAGGGCGCATTGTAGATCGCATCGTTCGGTGCCGCCGCCGTTCTCGGCCCGTCGAGCCGTTCCGTGCCGAAAGGTCCCGTGACCCGCTGCGCGCTGGCGCAGGCCGCCAGACCGAGGGACGCCGCGATGACGGCAAGGCGGGCCAGACGACCGGAAGCCAGACGATCACGGGCGGGGCGGGCCGTGACGGCGATGGAGCGGTTCATGCGGAAGATCCTCGGATTGAGACGGTCGAACGGCAATAATGGGTTGGGACGCCATCAATGTTACGTCATAAATCATGTCAATGCTAAGTCGGCAGTGCAATCTGGCCGTCAACCGCGAATGACCCTGGTTTCGCGACCGGGTTCGCCCGTTGCCATCGCAGTCCGAAAGGCTAGGCTCGGTCCTTTCTCTCCCGCTTTTGACCCGTCCGCGAGCACCTCCACATGATCCGCCCGAACCTCCCCGTCGATCCCGCCCGGCTGTGGAACGACCTGACCGAAACCGCGCGGATCGGCGGAACGCCGGGCGGCGGCATCCGCCGTCTGACACTCAGCGACGAGGACCGGCAGGTCCGCGACTGGTTCCGCGCCACCTGCGAAGCGCTCGACTGCGTCGTTTCCGTCGACAGCGTCGGGAACATGTTCGCCCGTCGCGCCGGGCGAAACGAGGCGCTGCCGCCGATCGCCATCGGCAGCCATCTCGACACGCAGCCCACGGGCGGCAGGTTCGACGGCGTGCTCGGCGTCCTCGCCGGCATCGAGGTGTTGCGCACGCTCAAAGCGGCCGGCTACGTCACCCACGCGCCGGTCGAGGTGGTGAACTGGACGAACGAGGAAGGGGCGCGTTTCGCCCCCGCCATGCTGGCCTCCGGTGTCTTCGCCGGCGTGTTCACCCAGGCCTATGCCGACGAGCGGACGGACCGGAACGGGATCGCTTTCGGGCAGGCGCTCGAGGCCATCGGCTATCGCGGCCCGGCAAGGCCCGGCGACCACCGTTTGAGCGCGATGTTCGAGCTTCACATCGAACAAGGGCCGATCCTCGAGGCGGAGGGCGCCACCATCGGCATCGTCACCGGCGTGCAGGCGACCCGCTGGTACGAAATCACCGTCACCGGCCAGGATGCCCATACCGGCGCGACGCCGATGCATCTGCGGAAAGATGCCCTGCTCGGCGCGGCCCGTCTCGTCGATGCCGTCAACGGGCTGGCGACGGAGGGTAAGCATCCCGGCTCGAACGCCTCTGTCGGCCTGCTCGAAGTCTCGCCCAATTCGCGCAACACGGTGCCGGGCAGCGTCTTCCTCTGCGTCGACCTGCGTCACCCGGACGATACCAGGCTCGATGCGCTCGAAGCCGATTTCCGGGCGGTGCTCGGCAAGGTTCTCGAACCGCTCGGCCTGACCTGGGAGGAAAGCTGCATCTGGTCGTCGCCAGCCGTGCGCTTCGACGCCGGATTGATCGACTGCGTGCGGCGGGGCGCCGAGCGGCATGGCTTCGGCACGCGCGAGGTCGTGTCCGGAGCCGGCCACGACGCCGCCTATGTCGCCCGCGTCGCGCCCACGACGATGATCTTCGTGCCCTGTGCCGGCGGCGTCAGCCACAACGAGGCCGAAAGCGCGACCCTGGCCGATTGCGGCGCTGGCGCGCAGGTCCTGCTCGAAGCGGTGATCGATTTCGACCAGCGCACCTTCGGCGCCTGACGACTCGAAACATCAAGCCGCCGGCGTCCGGTCCAGCCAGTGATCGAGGAAGGCGTCGAGCCACGCCTTCACATGGCGATCGTGCTGGTGCCAGCCGTCGAGATGCTCGTGGCGCGGCTGCGCGCCCGGCATCAGCGTCCGCTCATAGCCCCTGACCGTCCAGCGGCACATCATCGCCGGCGTCACCTCGGGATGGAACTGCAGGCCGTAGGAGCGCGCCCCGGCATGGATCGCCTGCACCGGAAAATCCTCGCCCGTGGCGAGGCAGGTCGCGCCCGGCGGGCAATCGAACCCCTCCCGGTGCCACTGATAGACGGTCGACGGCCAGCAGAAGCCCCGCTCGGCCGCATGGACCGCGCCCTCCTCCGTCGCCGTGAGCTTGTAGTATCCCACCTCCGCCCGTCCTTCGGGATGGGGATAGACGGTGCCGCCCAGATGATTCGCCAGCATCTGCGCGCCGAGGCAGAGCCCGAGATAGGGCGCATCCTCACGCAGGCAGACGCCGATCCAGTCGGTCTCGACCTTGACGAAATCATCGGGATCGTTGGCGCTCATCGGCCCGCCGAAAATGATCGCCCCGGCATGCTGCGCCATGGTCTCCGGCAACGGATCGCCGAAGCGCGGTCGCCGGATATCGAGCGTGTGTCCCCGCTCGATCAGCACCCGCCCGAGACGGCCGGGCGTCGAATGCTCCTGATGCAGCACGATCAGCACCGGCTTGAGGCGGAGGCGAGACTGTGGCCGCGGGCGGCGGGCCACCATCGGGGGCCGTTTCATCGAGAGGCCCGTCATGTCACGGCAAGGCCGGATCGAATGAAAGCATGTCGGGGCAATAGCCGCGTACGCCAGATCGCCACTTGAAATCGATCCCTGTCCACGGTCTGATCGTGGCAGGCGAAAGCCGGCAAATCAACCGATCCGGTGCGCTGTTTCGAAGATGACGGCATGCGCGCGTCGTGGGGCACCCACGCGATGCACTGACAATCTTGACTTTCGCGACCGTGTCAATAACGAAAATCAGGAAGCGTGGTGGGAAAGGGATTTTCGCTACCTCTACTAAAGCATACAAAAATTCATCTGCTACCCGTGTGGTCTTAAATTATTCAGGGCGTGCCACTGAAGGCCAATCCTGTTCTAAACTTCGCCCTGATCATCTTCGTCGGCATCTTCAGCTGCCATAGCGGCGAGGGCTCGCGGAAGTGCTCGCAGAGGTCTCCCTGCGAAATAGTCTTCAATCCGACCAATTACGGCCACCGCGTCATACCCACCTCCGGTCAACTTATCCGCATACCCTCTTCCTGGATGTAGCACATCCCAAGGTGACCGCCTCTGCGCACTTCGACCTGACCCGGGAGCGTTAATCCCAAAGCCTTCCACCGCGACATTCCAAAGAGGTTTGAAGGTTTCAATTAGGATGTTTTCTCCAAGAGGAATCCAAATGTCGTCAAGCACTAAATAGCGGAAGCGGAAATCATCAATATTTAGGGTTGGAGACGAGCGAACCGTAGATGCGTGCTTCCGAAGTCGTGTTGCCAATGCACGACTCGTAGTGAAGGAGGCCGCCACCATGCCACCTTTGCGGCCTCCTTTTGGAATGGCCTTTCCGACATAAATGGGGACATGGCACGATTCCCGGTTTGCTTGTGCAAGAGGTGAATATGAGACAAAAGGGCCGTGATAATAGATGGCATAAACGCCAGCACCAACGACGCCACTCGTCATCGCCAAAGGCATGCAATCCCTTTTGAGAATTTCACCTTCAATGCTTCTTGCGAGATTTATCTTGTCGAGTGGATTGTAGGGTTCCATCACCGCATTGCATCTCCAAATGCCGCATTACGTCCTCCGCGACAATTCGTGCCAGATCTACCGGAACAGCATTGCCAAGCTGGCGCATCGCTTCCGTCCAAGAGCCGTGAAATAAGAAGTCGTCCGGGAATGTCTGAAGTCGCGCACTCTCGCGAACGGAGAAATAACGAACGCTGCCATCGGGTTTCAGCAACATATTCTCGCCGCCGGGAACGCCGTGTACGCCCGCCTTTAGGGTCTTGGCGGGCTCATCAAGCGGACTGCCAGTATGCCCCTTATATGATCTAGCGCCGCCTTGAAAGCGGTGGTTGTGAAACCGCGCCGACAACTGCTTGTGTGCTTCGGGGTCAGGCAAGTCGTGGATTGCGTCCCGCACCGTCCGCCATGGTCGCAGCACCTGGGGTTCGTCAGTGGACCACGCCCGTGACCGCAGTCGTTCAGAAGTTACGCGATCATGCCAATCCACCCCATGTCGCTCCCAATACTCCCCACTTCGATATTGCGCCCAAGCCAAAGCGTTGGCTGAATGCGTCTCGCGCGGGAAACTCCAAGCGATGCCAAGATCATGCCGAAAACCGACAAAGAATACTCGTTCACGCTTTTGAGGAATGCCATAATTCGCTGCATTAGCGAGATGTACCACGACGTTATAATGTAAACCATGCCGGCTCCCGGCCGTTTCGTGCTGCTCTAGGCGTGCGAGGTGATCAGCCCATGTTTCGTCGCTCTGGATCGTCACATCTGGGTGAATCATCTGAAGGCGGATGTACTCAAAATAATTGCGGAACGTCTGGCGTGTCAGGCCCTTCACGTTCTCGAATATGAATGCAAGCGGCTTAGTCTCCCGTAGTGCTCGCACTGCTTGGGGAAACATGTCGCGGGTGTCATCGTAGGCCCGATGCTTCCCGCCAATGGAAAACGGCTGGCAAGGTGGCCCGCCAGTCACAAGTTGTATTTGGCCTTCATGCGCCTTGAAGTCCACCGCTCGCACATCAACTTGCTCCAACGGCCAAGACGCAACCGGATCAAATTTACGGGACTGATTCTTTCGGATCGTGTCGCAGCAATAGGGGTCGCGCTCCACCACCAGAACCGGGTGGAACCCCGCAAGCGACGTGCCGATGCCAAGGCCGCCAGCTCCCGCGAAAAGCTCAATCGACTTCATATGGCACCAATGCCCTTCTGATGACGAGTTCAAGATTATAGAGGTTGCGAGTTTCGCACTCCCAAATGACCACGACATGCCATCCTAAGGCCTTCAACTCTTGTTCCTTATTCGCGTCGCGTTGTCGATTGCCTTCAAGCTTTGGTCCCCAAAAATGAAGCCGCGACTTCGGCATTCGAACGAGTTTGCATGTTGGATCAGGATGACGATGCCAGAAACACCCGTGAACGAACATGGCCACCCGGCGACTGGGAAAAACAAGATCGGGCTTTCCCGGCAATTCCTTGACATGAAGGCGGTACCGAAATCCAAGACGATGTGCCGCCCGCCGCACTCGCATTTCCGGCGCTGTATTCTGTCCCTTAATCCGCGCCATGCGCTCACTGCGCTCTTTAGGCGTGAGGGTGTCAGCCATCTTGCTAAGACTTTGACTTTGCTCTCCGCTGGGCATCGCGTGGCCAGCTAGGGAGCAAATCACTTATAGAAATAAAGCGGCGGCGCTCAGCTCCGCTTCCTATCCACGTAGAATAACGCAGATAAATCATACCAAGGTTCGCCCATACCTAATTTCTGCTTGGAAAATACGTAGAGAGCGCTTGATTGAAATCGTGGCTCATCATGCGGCTCCAGATCTTCTAAGCCGCTGATTTCACTGAAGAAATATTGACCTAAAAAGACCTGGAGCGGGAGAAGGGATTCGAACCCTCGACCCCAACCTTGGCAAGGTTGTGCTCTACCCCTGAGCTACTCCCGCATTGGGTAACGCGCAGGCCAAGCTACCGGCGCGGGCGTCGTATTGCCTCAAACACGGGCGCGGCGCAAGAGGCATTGTGCACTGAGCGGCATTGTGCGCTGTGTGGCACTGTGCGTGCGCTGAGAGACGCTGTGAGTTCGGGGCAGTGTGCGTCGAGGCTGCGGTGGCGGACGCAAGATCCTCGACCGAGGCGCAAGACCCTCGACCGGGACGATTGCCCGGCGGGCGCTCGCGGTCTAGAAACCTGTCGTTCAACCGCCGCCGTTCGATCCAGCGATCGCGGTCGGCCGTCCCGATGGATGCCGATGACCGCAAGCCACCCGATATCGCCCGGTTCGGCCGCCACGCCGCCCGCGACGCCCGAGGACCTGTTCGCCTGTCTCGCCGGGCTTGGGACCACCGTCTCGACGATTCGTCACGAGGCGGTGTTCACGGTCGAGGAATCGGCGTCGGTCCGCGGCCGTATTCCCGGCAGCCACTCCAAGAACCTGTTTCTCAAGGACAAGAAGGGCCGGCTGTTCCTGGTCAGCGCCCGCGAGAACGCCCGGATCGACCTCAAGCGCCTGCATGAGGTCATCGGCGCCTCGGGCCGGCTGTCCTTCGGCTCGTCCGAACAGTTGATGGCCGCGCTCGGCGTGACGCCCGGTTCGGTGACCGCCTTCGCCGTCTTCAACGACCGGGCGGGTGCTGTGACGATGGTCCTCGATGCGGAACTCGTTGCATCGGAACGGCTGAACTTCCACCCGCTGGTCAACACCATGACCTGCGGCATCGACCGGGAGGACCTGCTGGCCTTCTTGCGCTCCACCGGCCACGATCCGCTGATCGTCACCCTGCCGGAGCCACCCGAACAGGCCGAGATGTCTGGCTCGTGAAGTCCGTTTCGGTGTCGGCCCAAGCCTGAGAACCCTGGGGAGCTATCCCTGGGAGCCATCTGGGGGCAAGAGGGAATGGACAATCCCCCCGGTCCTCCCCATTTAGAAAACCCTGGAATAACCCGTAAGCCGCCTGACCGGCCGCCGGCTTCAAGAACGAGGATAGGAAGATGCCCGCAGACCGCATGCCCCAACAGCAGGTCCCCGATGGCGCGATCCAGTTGACCGGCTTCGACGTCGAGCCCGCCGGCCGTGGCGCTGCCGCCGTCAGCGATGGGCACCTCATCAAGGACACGACGCTTCAGGACTTCCGTCAGGACGTGATGGTGGAATCGATGACCCAGCCCGTGCTGGTCGATTTCTGGGCGCCGTGGTGCGGGCCCTGCAAGCAGCTCACGCCTGTGATCGAGAAGGTCGTTCGCGCGGCGAAGGGCAAGGTCAAGCTCGTCAAGATGAACATCGACGAGTACCCGCAGATCGCGGGGCAGCTCGGCGTGCAGTCGATTCCGGCGGTCTTCGCCTTCGACAAGGGCCAGCCGGTCGACGGCTTCATGGGCGCCCTGCCGGAATCGCAGATCCAGGCCTTCATCGAGAAGCTGACCGGCCCCATCGGGCCGGGCGAGGTCGAGCAGTTGCTGGAGGCGGCAAACGTCGCCGCCGAGGCCGGAGACGTGACCCAGGCGAGCGAACTGTTCGCCGCCGTGCTGAGCCTCGACGCGGCGAATCTGGGCGCCATCGCCGGCCTTGCCCGCCTGCGCCTCGACATGGGCGATCTTGACGGCGCGCGCGGTTTCCTGGCTTTGGTGCCGGACTCAAAGGCCGACGATCCGGCCATCGCCGGTGTCCGGGCGGCCATCACGCTCGCCGAACAGGCCGCGAGTCTCGGCGACACCTCCGAGCTTGAGGCACGGGTTGCCGCCAACCCCGCCGATCATCAGGCCAGATTCGATCTCGCGGTGGCGCTGAGCGGCGCGAACGACCGGGTGGCGGCCACCGACCACCTGATCGCGATCATCAAGGCCGACCGCAAATGGAACGACGAGGCGGCGCGCAAGCAACTGCTGCAACTGTTCGACGCCTGGGGCCCGTCGGATGAAACCAGCGAGGGACGGCGCAAGCTCTCCGCCGTGCTGTTCGCCTGATGGGGGATTCGCTCGACGGCGGTGACGTGGGCCTGAAGTGCGAGGCCGCAGCGCCTAAAGGGGCAAAAACGGCGGGATGCGACATCGCGCCTTGAGGCGGTAAGCCGTTTTTGCGAGCATGAGCCGGGGATTGCGCTTAAGAACAGCGGCGACAGGTGGAATGAAACAATGAATGTCACGTATGCGGGCCCGGAGGAATGTCCCGGCGTTATCCCTCTGTTTCCCTTGTCGGGCGCCCTGCTTCTGCCGCGCGGCCAGATGCCGCTCAACATCTTCGAGCCGCGCTACCTTCAGATGATCGAGGATGCGATCCGCGGGCACCGGACGATCGGCATCATCCAGCCTGATCCCGAGGGGGCAAGCGTCACCGGCAAGGGCGACACCACGCTTTTCACCGTCGGTTGTCTCGGGCGGATCACGCAGTTCGCCGAAAGCGGCGACGGCCGCATCCTGATCACGCTGACCGGCATCGCCAGGTTCGTGCTCGAGGAGGAACTGCCCGTCACGACACCCTATCGCCAGGCGCGGGTGTCCTACGACCGCTTCGGCAACGATTTCACCCCCCGCACCGGCGAGGATGAGGTCGACCGCACGGCGCTGCTGCGGGCCTTGAAGGAATTCGCCGCCGCCAATGACCTCAAGATCGACTGGAAGGGCGTCAACAGCGCGCCTAACGAGGCCTTGGTCAACGCGCTGTCGATGATGTGCCCGTTCGGCCCGCGCGAGAAGCAGGCTTTGCTGGAGGCCGTCGATCTCAAGACCCGCTCAGATGTGCTCGTCGCGATCACGGAAATCGAACTCGCGCGCGGCGGCGGCGATCCCGAAGCGACCCTTCAGTGAGCGTCGCCGAGGCGCTCGCTCCGCAATCGTCCACGCCGGCCGCAACCTACCCGCCCGGTCGCGCGGTGGCGGCCTGGGTCATGTTCGACTGGGCGGCGCAACCCTTCTTCACGCTGATCACGACCTTCATCTTCGCGCCGTTCTTCGTGGCGGCGCTCGCGTCCGATCCAACTGCGGGGCAGGCGCTCTGGGGCTACGCGGCGGGTGCGGCCGGCCTTTGTATCGCCATTCTCTCGCCCCTCATGGGCGGCATCGCCGATGCCACCGGCCCGCGCAAGCCCTGGATCGCGGTCTTCGGCGGGTTGCTGGTGGTGGGCGCGAGCCTGCTCTGGTTCGCGGTTCCCGGCGCGCCCTATGCCGTCGCCATCGCCCTGGGTGGCTATGTGCTAGCGGCGCTCAGCGCGGAATTCGCGACCCTGTTCAACAACGCCATGATGCCCCGCCTCGTCCCGCCGGAGCGGCTGGGGCGGCTGTCGGGCACCGGCTGGGCCATGGGCTATCTCGGTGGGCTCGTGTCGCTGGCCTTGACGCTGGGGCTGCTCGTCGGCAGCCCGGAAACCGGCAAGACGCTGCTCGGCCTGTCTCCGCTCTTTGGCCTGGACCCGGCTTTCCGCGAGGGCGACCGGATCACCGGGCCCCTCACCGCGCTCTGGTTCATTCTCTTCGTCTGGCCGATGTTCCTGCTGACCCCCGATGCGCCGGCAAAGGGCGTCGGCATCCGGCAGGCGGCGGGCGGGGGCTTCGCGCGGCTGGCGAAGACCATGCGCGATCTGCCCAATCTCGGCAGTCTCGGGCGTTTTCTCCTCGCCAACATGATCTACCAGGACGGGCTGGTCGCGCTCTTCGCCTTCGGCGGCATTTATGGCGCCGGCGTCTTCGGCTGGAGCACCATCGAGCTTGGCGTTTTCGGCATCCTTCTGACCGTGACCGGCGTCGCCGGCGCACTGATCGGCGGCCGGCTGGATGATGCGATCGGCGGCCGGCCCGTGGTGCTCGGTTCGATCCTGGTTCTGGTCTTCACCTGCGTCGGCATCCTGTCGCTGGGCAAGAACCATGTCTTTTTCGTCATGCCCACCGCGCCCGCGGTCGAGGGCGCGCTCTACGGCAGTGCGCCTGAGAAGATCTATCTGGGGCTGGGATTGCTGATCGGCCTCGTCGCAGGCCCGTTGCAGGCGGCGTCGCGCAGTCTGATGGCGCGCCTCGCGCCGCCGGCCCGCATCGGCGAGTTCTTCGGCCTGTTCGCGCTGTCGGGCAAGGTCACGTCCTTCATGGGGCCGACGATGGTGGCGCTGGCGACGACGGTCTTCGACAGCCAGCAGGCGGGGCTTGGCGTCCTGATCCTGTTCTTCCTGGCGGGTTTCTGGCTGCTCAGCGGCGTCGCCGTGCCCGGTCCTGATTCCGCGCAAGGGTCGCCGGCAAAATATTGACGCCGGCCGTCAAGGCCAATACCAGCCCTCCTTGCATCTCCTTTTTGCGCCTTCCCTCTGCGTTTCGTTTGTCCAAGGATTTTGTCCATGTCGAACTGGCCCGTTCACGCCAAGATTTCCGGCCCGATCGTGATGATCGGTTTCGGCTCCATCGGTCGCGGCACGCTGCCGCTGATCGAGCGCCATTTCGACTATGATCCCGCCCGCTTCGTCGTCATCGACCCGAACGACGCCGACCGTGGCCTGCTCGACGAGCGCGGCATCCGCTTCATCCAGAAAGCGGTGACAAAGGAGAACTACCGCGAATTGCTGAAGCCGCTTCTCACCGAGGGCGACGGCCAGGGCTTCTGCGTCAACCTGTCGGTCGACACCTCTTCGCTCGACATCATGAAGTTCTGCCGCGAGCTTGGCGTGCTCTACATCGACACGGTCATCGAGCCGTGGCCGGGATTCTATTTCGACCGCAATGCCGGCCCGGAAGCGCGCACCAACTATGCCCTGCGCGAGACGTTGCTGGCCGAGAAGCGCGCGAATCCGGGCGGCAGCACCGCCGTCTCGTGCTGTGGCGCCAATCCCGGCATGGTCTCGTGGTTCGTGAAGCAGGCGCTGCTCACCGTCGCCACCGACCTTAAGCTCGATTTCGCGGAGCCGACATCGAAGGACGAATGGGCCGCGCTGATGAGCAAAGCCGGCGTCAAGGGCATCCACATCGCCGAGCGCGACACGCAGCGCGCCAAGCATCCGAAGCCCAGCGGCGTCTTCGTCAACACCTGGTCGGTGGAGGGTTTCCTGTCCGAGGGCATGCAGCCCGCCGAACTCGGCTGGGGCACCCACGAGAACTGGCTTCCCGAGAACGGCCGCCGGCATCAGGCCGGCTGCGGCGCGGCGGTCTTCCTGTTGCAGCCGGGCGCCAACACCCGCGTGCGCTCCTGGTGCCCGACGCCGGGCGCGCAATACGGCTTCCTCGTCACCCATAACGAGGCCATCTCGATCGCCGACTACTTCACCGCGCGGGCCGGCGAGATCGTGACCTACCGGCCGACCTGCCATTACGCCTACCACCCCGCCAACGACGCCGTGCTCTCGCTGCATGAGATGTTCGGACAGGCGGGCAAGATGCAGGACACCCACCATATCCTCGGCGAGAGCGAGATCGAGGACGGCATCGACGAACTCGGCGTGCTGCTCTACGGCCACGCCAACAATGCCTACTGGTACGGTTCGCAGCTTTCGGTGGAGGAAACCCGCCGGATCGCGCCCTATCAGAACGCGACGGGCATGCAGGTGACGTCGGCCGTCCTGGCCGGCATGGTCTGGGCGCTGGAAAACCCGACAGCCGGCATCGTCGAGGCCGACGAGATGGATTTCCGTCGCTGCCTCGAGGTGCAGAGCCCCTATCTCGGGCCCATCACCGGCCACTACACCGACTGGACGCCGCTGACCGACCGCCCCGGCTTCTTCCCCGAGGATATCGACACCAGCGACCCTTGGCAGTTCCGCAATATCCTGGTGCGCTAAGGCCGGTTCCCCCGCTCAACCCCCCAGCACGAAATCGCTGAGCAGCTTGAGGTTGAGGGCGACGATGACCGTGGCAATGGCGACGGCGATGGCCGTCAGCCAGCGCGGCGCGACGAGCGCGCCCATCTTGGCCTTCTGGCCGGTGAACTGCACCAGCGGGATCACAGCGAAGGGCAATTGCAGGCTCAGCACCACCTGGGTGAGGATGAGCAGCCGCGCCGTTTCCTTGTCGCCGTAGAAGATCGTCACCGCCGCCGCCGGAATGATGGCGATGCCGCGCGTCACCAGCCGCCGCACCCACGGCCGCAGGCGGATATCGAGGAATCCCTCCATCACCGCCTGGCCTGCCAGCGTCGCCGTCACGGTGGAGTTCAACCCGCAGCACAGCAGCGCGATGCCGAACAGGGTCGGCGCCAGGGTCGAGCCGAGGATCGGCGCCAGCAGCGCATGGGCCTCGCCCAGTTCGGCGATCTCGGTCCGGCCGGTGGTGTGGAAGGCCGACGCCGCGAGGATCAGGATCGAGGCGTTGACGAACAGCGCCAGCATGAGCGCCACGGTGGAATCGATCGTCGCGAAGGTCAGCGCCTCGCGCTTCTCGGGCAGCGTCTCGCCATAGGCCCGCGTCTGAACGATGGCCGAATGCAGATAGAGGTTATGCGGCATCACCGTGGCGCCCAGGATGCCGAGCGCCAGATAGAGCATGTCCGGGTTGGTGAGAATCTGCGTCGTCGGCGCGAAACCCTTGATGACGTCGCCCCAGACAGGGTCGGCCATGGCGATCTGGATGCCGAAGCAAATGAAAATCACGCCCGTCAGCGTGATCACCACCGCCTCCAGCCAGCGGAAGCCGAGGCGCTGGAGCCAGAGGATCAGGAACACGTCCAGCGCCGTGATGACGACGCCGATCTCAAGCGGAATGCCGAACAGCAGGTTGAGGCCGATGGCCGTGCCGATCACCTCGGCGATGTCGGTTGCGATGATCGCGAGTTCGGCCAGGAACCACAAAGGCCAGGAGGCCCAGCGCGGATAGGCGTCGCGGCAGGCTTGCGCGAGATCGCGGCCGGAGGCGATGGCGAGCCGCGCGCAGAGCGACTGGAGGATGATCGCCATCAGGTTCGAAACGAGAGCGACGACGAGCAGCGCGTAGCCGAACTTCGATCCACCGGCGAGCGCGGTCGCCCAGTTGCCGGGGTCCATGTAGCCGACGGCGACGAGATAGCCCGGCCCGACGAAAGCCGCGAGGCGTCGCAGCCAACCGGTTCCGCGCGACACCGCGACGCTGCGATGCACGTCCGAAAGCGCCGCCTCCCCGCGCTGGCGCAGCCATTGCCCGGATTCGAGCTCCGTTTGCCGCCCTGGCTTCGGTGGATTTTCGGGTACGTTGCCCGTTGCCATGTTCCGCATCGATTTTTAGCCCATTCAGCTAGCCGTCCGCCATCCTTGCATCAGGTCACAGTTGCAAATGATTTGCAACTGCAACTTTGCGACGACCTGTTGCTGAAAGAGAGGACGAGGCTTCATCTGGATGCCGGGCAAAAAAAAACCCCGGTTTCCCGGGGTTCAATGCGCGCGGGCCACTAAAGTGGACGCGAATGTCGGACGCTCAGGCTTCGGCCTTCGCCTTGAACACCTGGCGGCCGCGATACATGCCGCTTTTCAGATCGACATGGTGCGGGCGGCGCAATTCGCCGGAATCCTTGTCTTCGATATAGGTAGGCTGCTTCAGCGCATCGGCCGAGCGGCGCATGCCGCGCTTCGACGGCGAGGTTTTTCTTTTTGGAACGGCCATTTCGAACTCCATCCTGCCGGCATGCCACGGCCAAGGGGCAAAAAGCCCGGCCCGACGCGACGACATGTCATCTCATTGAGGCCCGTCGCATACACGGTTGGCCGGGCTCTGACTAGTCGAAATCGCAACCTGCCGAAATCGCTTTCGCTTCATCGGGCGGCGGCGACACAGGCCGTCAGTTCCTCGATGCCGGCCATGGATTGCTGGATGCTGCGGGCGGACGCGGCGACATTGCGCGTCGGCCGGGCCGGATTGCGGGCACGCGGGTTTGGCAGCGCCGCCGCGAGCCGGGCCGCCTCCCCCGGCAGCAGCGCGCTCGCCGGCTTGCCGAAATAGGCGCGTGCCGCCGCCTCAGCGCCATAGAGCCCCTCGCCCCATTCGGCGACATTGAGATAGATCTCGATCACTCGCCTTTTGCCCCAGACCGCATCGACGACGACGGCCAGCGGCAGTTCCAGCCCCTTGCGGATGACCGAGCGGCCGGGCCAGAGGAACACGTTCTTCACGGTCTGCATCGTCAGCGTCGAGGCGCCGCGCCCTGGCCCGTTCTCGTCCTCCAGCACCTTGTTGAGTTCCACCCAGTCGATGCCGGAATGGCCGCAGAAGCGCTGATCCTCGGCCGCGATCACCGCCCGCACCAGATGCGGCGAGATCGCCGAAAGCGGCACCCAGTCCCGCTCGACGGGGCGCAGCAGCGCCATGCGGGCCAGCATCGGCGTCGAGGGAACCGGCATGAAGCGAAACAGGATGATCGCCGCGACGAGCACGAGCGCCCCGGCGACCATCACCCGAAGCAGCCAGCGCAGCACGCGAAGGCCGGGTGATCTCGATCTTCGAGAGGTCGCCGGCGGAGGGCTGTTCAACATTTTGTCACCGAATTCCGGAGCGCGAAGGTTGACCGTTGCCATGCGATTGGGCAAGCGCAGGGAATTGCGGCAGAAAATGCTGCGGACAAGGCCCGCGTCACCGGGCCTGCCTGTAACGGAGCAGATGATGGCAGGTTCCAGCGCGCGTTTTTCACAAGTCCTGTCGGAGCTTGCCGATCGGATCGAGACGGTGCTGGGCGAGGTGCTTCAACCCGCCACCCTGCCCGGCGAGATCGACCGCCCGGCCCGGCTGATGGCCGCCATGCGCCACGGTTCGCTGGGCGGCGGCAAGCGTTTGCGGCCGTTCCTCGTCTGCGAGACGGCGAGGGCCTTTGGCGGTGGCGGGGCCGTGGAATCGGATTCATGGAATACGGGTTCCCTGCGCGCCGGCGCGGCCATCGAACTCGTGCATTGCTACAGTCTCGTCCATGACGACCTGCCTTCCATGGACGACGACGACCTCCGGCGCGGTCGGCCGACGGTCCACAAGGCCTTCGACGACGCCAGCGCGATCCTGGCCGGCGATGCGCTGCTGACGCTCGCCTTCGACGTTCTGGCCGACCCGGCGACACACCCTTCCGGCGAGACGCGCGCCGCGCTCGTGCTCTGCCTCGCCCGCGCCTCGGGCCTCGGCGGCATGGTCGGCGGCCAGCTTCTCGATCTCGCCGCGGAAGGCCGCTTCACCGACGAGCCGACGCCCGACCGAAGCGAGGCCTATGTCCGCCGGATGCAGGCGATGAAGACGGGGGCGCTGCTGGCGGCTGCCGTCGAACTCGGCGCGATCATCGCCGGCGTCCCCGCCGCAACGCGGGCGAGATTGCTGGATTACGGCAAGGCCCTGGGCGCGGCCTTCCAGATCGCCGACGATATTCTCGACGTCGAGGCGGAAGCCGAGACCATGGGCAAGGCGACCGCCAAGGATGCCGGCAAGGGCAAGGGCACGCTGGTCGATCTCTTGGGCCTGGATGCGGCCAAGGTCGAGCGCGACGCCCTGGTGGACCGGGCCATCGCGGCGCTGGCCGAATTCGGACCCGAAGCGGATCTGCTCCGCGCCGCAGCGCGGTTCACGGCCGCCCGACAGAACTGAACCACGATCTAGAGCGAACGCCCGATCGCCAGGAACTTGGTGGCGCGCTGCTCGATCAGCGTGGCGGCATCGAGGGGAACGAGCGTCTCCAGCGCCGCGGCGATGGCGTCCCCGGCCCGCGTGATCGCCAGTTCGGGATCGCGATGCGCGCCGCCCGCCGGCTCGGTGACGATGGTGTCGATGACGCCGAAGCGCTTCAAATCCTGCGCGGTGATCTTCATGCCCGTCGCCGCATCCTGCGCCCGGCTGGCGTCGCGCCACAGGATCGAGGCCGCGCCCTCGGGCGAGATCACCGAATAGATCGAATGCTCCAGCATCATCACCCGGTTGGCGGTGGCGATGGCGACCGCGCCCCCCGAGCCGCCCTCGCCGATGATCAGCGCGATGTTGGGCGCGGGCAGCGCAAGGCAGGCTTCCGTCGAGCGGGCGATGGCCTCGGCCTGGCCGCGCTCCTCGGCCCCGATGCCGGGATAGGCGCCGGGCGTATCGACGAAGGTGATGACCGGCAGCGAGAAGCGCCCGGCGAGTTCCATCAGCCGCACGGCCTTGCGGTAGCCCTCGGGACGCGGCATGCCGAAATTGTGGCGGAGGCGCGCATCGGTGGATGCACCCTTTTCCTGGCCGATGACGCAGACCGGCGTGCCATTGAAGCGGCCGAAGCCGCAGATCATGGCCTCGTCCTCGCCATATTTGCGATCGCCCGCCAGCGGCAAGAATTCGGTGATCAGCCCCTCGCAATAGTCGCGGAAATGTGGCCGCTGGGGATGACGCGCAACTTGCGTCTTCTGCCACGGCGTCAGGTTGCGGTAGAGGTCGTTGAGGGCCGCATTGCCGCGCGCCTCCAGTTTCTCGATTTCACCACCCAGCGAAACGTCGTCGCCCTTGGCCGCGAGCGCGCGCAATTCGGAGGCGCGCGCCTCGATTTCGGCGACGGGCTTTTCGAAGTCGAGATAGCTGCGCATCGGCTGGTCTGGGTTCACGATGAAGTCTCGGGGCGTGGGAGCAAGGGTGAGCAAAGGGAGCTATGCGGCAGACGGGAGGCAAGGTCCGGCCAAAATCGGACCGCGGAATGGCGAGCCGAGCGGACGGGAGTACCCGAGCGGGGCGGACTTGTGACCTTTCGCGACCGCAGATGTCAACCGCCGCCGCCATCACCGGGCGATCGCAGACGAACCCCCCTTGTCATTCCGGGGCATCGCGCTCGGCGATGAGCCCGGAACCCATAACCACCGCTTTCCCAGGATCATTCCTGTCATTGCGAGCGCAGCGAAGCAATCCAGCCTTGGAAAGCGCACCCTCTGGATTGCTTCGCTTCGCTCGCAATGACGGGAAGAATGAGCTTTATCAATTGCTTGTTGTATTGATGGGTTCCAGGTTCCGCTGACGCGGCCCCGGAATGACAAAGAGGTTCGCATGCGTTTGCCGTAGCTTCACCCCGGCGCTCCCCGGATCACGAACCGGGTCTGATCTGCCGCGCCTGCGAGCACGATTGCCTGGCCGGCGAGCTTGCGGGCTGCGGCATCAGCATTGGCTGGAGCACGAAACCGCGCCGCACGGGGCGCGCCGGCACGCGGCGATAGAACTGCTTCGTCGCCTCGATCACATGAACCCCTGCGAAGGGCAGCGACAGGCTGGTGCCGATCTTTTCCCAGATCGGTGCCGTCCGCATCATGATGCGGCGCGGAACCGGCGGCATGTAGAGCGTCTCGGCCCAGGCCTCGGGCGAGAACATGGTCCGGCGCATCAGGCCCTCGAGTTGCAGGCGGCTGAAGGGCTGGCCGTTGCCGAAGGGCGTCGTATCCATCCGCGCCCAGAGCCCGCGCCGGCTTGGCACCACCGCCAGCACCCGCCCGCCCGGATTGAGCACGCGCCAGATTTCGCTCAGCAGGTCCTCGGGGCTTTCGCTGGTTTCCAGCGCATGGACGATCAGCACCCGGTCGATGCAGGCATCGGGCAGCGGCAGTTCGGTCGGCTCCACCAGCGCCGAGGCCGACAGCGCGCCAGACGGCCAGTTCACCACGCCTTGCGTTGCGGGCATGAAAGCGAGCGTGCGCTCGGTCCCGTCGCGCAGCAGTGACAGGTAGGGGGTCGTGAATCCAAGTCCGAGCAGGCGCTGGCCCTTCATGTCCGGCCAGAGCTTGACGATGGTCCGGCCCAGATAGCCGCGCGCCAGATGCCCGAGCGGGCTGGCATAAAAGGTGCGCAGGTCAACGACATCGATCGCCATGCACCCTAGATGGGGCCAGCCGCGTCGCGAATGCAAGGATCGGGCAGAAAGACGGCGCGTGTGGGCGAACCTTGGAGCGAGAGTCGGCGTTTGCCTCATCGCAATCGTGCGCGGCTGCGCTATGGTGCGCGTCGACTCACCGTTTATGCACGAGGATCGACCATGCCCGCCGCCGAAATCCATATTTTCCGCAGCCTCTCCGACAATTGCGGCGCGCTGATCCGTGATCCCGCGACCGGCCGCGTCGCCACCGTCGATGTCGGCAATGCCGGCGATGTCGCGGCGGCAGCCAGGGCCAGGGGCTGGACCATCACCGATATCCTCATCACGCATGAACACGGCGACCATATCGAGGGCGTGGCCGCGCTGAAGGCCGAGACCGGCGCCCGCGTCAGCGGTCCGCGCGCGGCGCTGGACGGCGGAGCCCCCGTCGACCGTGTGGTCGGCGAAGGCCATGAGGTCGCCGTCGGCGGCCTCGCCTTCGATGTCTGGGAGACGCCCGGCCATTCTCCCGGCCATCTGACCTATGTCTCGAAGGCCGCGAAGCTCGCGCTCGTCGGCGACGTCGTCTTCGTCATGGGCTGCGGCCGGATCATCGACGGCACGCCCGAACAGCTCTGGGAGGGCGTGTCGCGCATCGCCGCCCTGCCCGGCGACACGACGCTGATCACCGGCCACGACTACACGCTCTCCAACGCACGCTTCGCCCTCGCCATGGACCCCGCCAACGCCGCCCTGGTGAGCCAGGCCGCCGAAGCCGAGCGCCGCAAGGCGGCGGGCGAGTTCTGGGCCGTGACGACGGTCGCGGAGGAACGCGAGACCAACCCGTTCTTCCGGGCCGACATGCCCGCTTTGGCCGCTGCCGTCGGCAAGGTCGGCGCGCCGCCGGTCCAGGTCTTCGCCGCCCTGCGCACCGCCAAAAATACGTTCAAGGGCTGAGGGCGAGGAGCAAGGCAAGCCCGATGGACGCCCTTACCGCCGCCGACGTGATCCGCCTGCTTAGGCTGAAGCCGCATCCCGAAGGCGGCCATTACGTCGAGACCTTCCGCGACGAACGCCTGATCGACGGGCGGGCGGCGTCGACCGCGATCTACTATTTGCTCGATACGGGCGACGTGTCCGAGTGGCACAGGGTCGACGCGGCCGAAACCTGGCATTGGCACGCGGGCGCGCCGATGGTCATCACCGTCTCGCCCAACGGCCACGATGCTTCCGCCCATATCGTCGGCCCGGAGCTGAAATCCGGCCAGCGGCCGCAATTCGTCGTCCCGGCCGGCGTCTGGCAGACGGCGACGAGCCTGGGCGCCTGGACGCTTGTCGGCTGCACCGTGGCGCCGGGCTTCGATTTCGCCGGCTTCGAGCTGGCCCCGCCCGGCTGGCGGCCGACCCCACGCTGAATTCTAAGCTGGGTTCCCGCTCGAATTCGCGTCACTCCGCCCGCCAGGGGCAGGTCCAGGTCTCCGTCAGCGCCTTGGTGCCCGAGCGCAGGAAGGCACGGACGTCGACGGCCTGACCGGGCTCGACGAGGATGTCGATGAAGGCGCGGAAACCCTCGATCTTGGGATGCGGCACCAGGAAGGCGCGCGTCACACGGCCAGCCGAGATCGACGGCACGATCTCCACGCGGTCGGGCTGCGCCAGATGGTAGGCGAGATCGCCTCCGGTGAAATCGACGATGAAACGGCGTGCGCCGGCACTGACAGGCTCGCCCGAGCCCAGCGCCTTGGGCCGCGCCTGGTAGGTGTTGAGCGCCCGCCCGCCCGGATGCAGGTCGTCGGCATCGAGCAGCGCCGTGATCTTGTAGCGGAAGGTCAGCGGCTGGTTCGGCTCGGCGGGCACGCGCGGCGTCCACAAGGCGACGATGTTGTCGTTGGTCTCGTCGCCCGTCGGCAGTTCGATCAGTTCGACATGGCCCTCGCCCCAGTCGCCCTCGGGCTCGATCCAGTAGGAGGGGCGCAATTCGTAGGCGAGATCGATATCCTGATAATGCTCGAAGGTCCGGTCGCGCTGCATCAGCCCGAAGCCGCGCACGTTCCTCTCGACGAAAGCCGAGATTGCCGGCTCCTTCGGGTTGCGCAAGGGCCGCCAGATCCACTCGCCGCTCCCGGAATGGATCAGCAATCCATCCGAATCGTGCAATTCGGTGCGGAAATCGTCGAAGAAGCGCCGGTCGTTCTCGCCGGTGAAGAACATCGAGGTCAGCGGCGCCAATCCCAGCTTCTCGATCCGCCGGCGCGGAAACAGCGTCGCCGTGATATCGATCACGCTGTCGCGGCCCGGATAGATCTGGAACTGGAACGCGCCCGTCACCGATTGGGAATCCATCAGCGCATGAACGGTCACGCGCTCCGCGCCGGGCATCGGCGTCTCGACCCAGAATTCCCGGAACACCGGGAATTCCTCGCCGTCCTTTACCCCGGCATCGATGGCGAGCCCTCGCGCCGACAGGCCGTAGCGCTGGCCCCGCCCGAGAAAGCGGAAATAGCTCGCGCCCAGAAACGACACGAGTTCGTCCATCACCTTCGGGTCGTTCAGCGCATGATGCAGCCGGAAGCCGGCGAAGCCCAGATTGACGGGCAGCGGCCGTTCGAACCTCGTGCGCCCGTAATCGAAGAGGTTCGCCGCGTAGGGCACCGGCGTCGGAATGCCGTCGCGCACGATGTTGACCGTCACCGGCCGCACGAACAGGTGGCCGGGATGGAACATCTGCATCTGGAACGGCACGCCCGGTGCGGCCAGCAAGGCCCGGTCCGGCCGGAAGCGGATTTCGCGCCAGGCGTCGAAATCGAGCTTCGCGACGATGTCGGGCAGGACCGGCGCGGCCTCGAACGGCGCACCCGACAGATCGCGGGCGCGCTGCACCACGTCGCCATAGACGAAACGCGGCTGCGGCACGGGGGAGGGCGGAGCCGACGTCGGTCGCGGCTGCGCCAGCAGCGCCTGCGGGCAGACGCTGGCGGCGAGCATCAGGCCAAACCCCGTGAGGCCGAGCCCCCCGATCACGCGCCGGCGATTCAGGGCGGGGCTTTGCGATTGCGGCGTGATCGGCGTCATGAAACTTCAACCCTGGAGCGCCTGTGTCCGTGGCGCAGTCGGTGACATAAGGCCAGCGATGGTGGCAGGTCTAGGGCGCTTTTGCCCTGGAATGAAGGACATCGCGCGGTCGCCGTCCCGGCCTCGTTTCTTCGGACCTGGCGGCACTCAAAAAAACGGTCCCCTGGGTTCAGAAAATACTTGTGGCGGGGGGTCGTCGCACGTATATGCGTCTCACCCAATTCGCACGTGCCTGTGGCCGCGTGTCGATCGGTGGGCATCCGGACAAGAGGCCGGACAGCCGCCCGAAGCTTGGAGACCGGACGGAGGGGGATGGACATCCCCTCGAGTCACACTCCCGGTTCACGTGTGAACTGTGCTTCGAACATTGATCGGCAGCCGGAGGCGAAACCGGCGAACCCCGAACTCCACGGGGGACGCAGCTTAAAGCAACGACGGAGCGGGCTTTTTTGGTCTCGTTGGCCCTCCAAAGGTCAACACCGAAGAGGCTTGTCCCTCATTGCCGGGCGTGCGGGGTTCCCCCAATCGACGGTTCCTTGTTCCAGTCGGCTCGTCCGGCATGCCATGGCGTTTCCAACGCGCCCTGACGTGCTGGCGAATTCGACTGGAGTCATTCGCATCGGCGCCAGACGCGCCGAAAGGAATACGCCGATGACCGATCGTATCCGTCAGTTCCTCCGTGACCGCCGCGACGATGGCCCCTGCGTCGTCGTCGATCTCGACGTCGTGCGCGACAACTATTTCGCCTTCGCCCGGGCGCTCCCCGACACGCGCGTGTTCTACGCCGTGAAGGCGAACCCGGCGCCGGAAGTGCTGCGCCTGCTTGCCCTGCTCGGTTCGTGCTTCGACACCGCCGGTGTCGCCGAGATCGAGATGGCGCTCGCCGCCGGCGCGACCAGCGACCGCATCTCCTTCGGCAACACCATCAAGAAGGAGCGTGACATCGTCCGCGCCCTCGAGCTTGGCGTGCGCCTGTTCGCGGTCGATTGCGAGGCCGAGGTCGACAAGATCGTCCGCGCCGCCGCCGCGACGGATGCCGCCGACGTCAAGGTCTTCTGCCGCATCCTCTGCGACGGCGCCGGCGCCGAATGGCCGCTGTCGCGCAAGTTTGGCTGCGTGCCCGAAATGGCCGTCGGCGTGCTCGAGCACGCGCACCGCAATGGGCTGGAGGCGTACGGCGTCTCGTTCCATGTCGGTTCGCAGCAGGGCAACATCCATGCCTGGGACCAGGCGCTCGCGTCCTCGGCCGCGATCTTCCGCGAATGCGCCGAGCGTGGCCTGTCGCTCTCCATGGTCAATCTCGGCGGCGGCTTCCCCACCAAGTACCTCAAGAAGGTGCCCGGTGTTCCGGCCTATGGCGAGGCGATCTTCCAGGCGCTGTCGAAGCATTTCGGCAACCGCCTGCCGGAGACCATCATCGAGCCGGGCCGCGGCATGGTCGGCAATGCCGGCGTGATCGAATCCGAGGTCGTGCTCATCTCGAAGAAGAGCGCCGAGGACGAGGTGCGCTGGGTCTATCTCGACATCGGCAAGTTCGGCGGCCTCGCCGAGACGATGGACGAATCGATCCGCTACCCGATCCGCACCGACCATGACGGCAGCGCCATGGAACCCTGCGTGCTGGCCGGCCCGACCTGCGATTCGGCCGATGTCCTGTACGAGAAGGTTCCCTACATGCTGCCCGTCAGCCTTTCGATCGGCGACAAGGTGTTGATCGAGGGAACGGGAGCCTACACCACCACCTATGCGGCGGTGGCGTTCAACGGCTTCCCGCCCCTGAAGCAGTACGTGATCTGAGGCTTTTTCCCTCCCTCACGACGCTTTGAGCACGACCCGCCCGGACCTAATGCGTCCGGGCGTCTCCCCCGATGATCCCTTTCCAGGCCATTGACGATTCCGACCGGTGTGAAGCCGGGTCGGATCGGCGGAGACTGCTGCCATGAACACACTGGTCCTCAATAGCCCTACCTCGAACGTTCTCAAGCTCGTCTCGGGTCCCCAGGTCCTGCTGCGCGACGAGCGCGTCAGTGACATCGAGGCGCGCGAGGCGCTGCTCGACCGCTGCTTCGGCGACGACCGCTTCGCCAGGACCAGCGAGCGGCTGCGCGAGGGCCGGGTTCCGACCCGCGGCCTTGCGCTGATCGCCGAGGTGGACGGGGAGGTCGTCGGCTCGGTGCGCCTCTGGGAGATCATGGCCGGCGACCGTCCCGCGCTCCTGCTAGGCCCGCTCGCCGTCGCCCCCGAAACGCAAGGGTCGGGCATCGGCAAGCGCCTGATGCGCGAGGCCCTGTGGCGCGCGGCGATCCATGGCCATGAAGCCGTGCTGCTGGTCGGCGATGCGCCCTATTATGCACGCTTCGGCTTCAGCGCGGCCTACACCACGGGCCTCGACCTGCCCGGACCCGTGGACCGCGCCCGCTTCCTCGGCCTCGAACTGCGCGACGGCGCCCTGCGCGGTGCAAGCGGCATGGTGGCGGCCGGTCGACGACACGACGTGCCCATGAACCCTGCACCCGTGACCTATCGCGCGGCCGAGGACCGCCGCGCCGCTTAAATCAATGCCGGAAGTGGCGATATCCGGTGAAGACCATGGCGAGGCCGGCTAAATCGGCGGCCGCGATCACCTCGGCGTCGCGCACCGATCCGCCCGGCTGGATCACGGCGGTGGCGCCTGCCTCCGCCGCCGCCAGCAGACCGTCGGCGAAGGGGAAGAACGCGTCCGAGGCGACGACCGAGCCTTTGGCGAGGCTTTCGGACAGGCCGGCATTGCGCGCGGCTTCGCCCGCTTTCCAGGCGGCGATGCGCGATGAATCGACCCGGCTCATCTGCCCTGCCCCGATGCCGACCGTCGCGCCGCCCCTGGCATAGACGATGGCGTTCGACTTGACGTGCTTGGCGACCTGGAACGCGAAGCGCAGATCGGCCATCTCGCTTTCCGTCGGCGCGCGCTTCGTGACCACCTTCAGGTCCATGTCGGCGACGCAGACATTGTCGCGCCCCTGCGCGAGGAAGCCGCCGGCGACGGTGCGGAACGTCAGGCCCGTCCCGCGCGGATCGGGCAGGCCCCCCGTCACCAGCAGGCGCAGGTTCTTCCTGGCCCCGATGATGGCGACGGCGTCATCGGTCGCATCCGGCGCGATGATGACCTCGGTGAAGATCTCGACGATGCGTCTGGCTGCTTCCGCATCCAGCGTCCGGTTGACGGCGACGATGCCTCCGAAGGCCGAGACGGGATCGCAGGCGAGCGCCTTGGCATAGGCGTCGCCGAGCGATGCACCCGTCGCCACGCCGCAGGGGTTGGCATGCTTGACGATGACGCAGGCGGGACCCTGGCCCGCGTCGAATTCGGCGACGCATTCGAAGGCGGCATCGGTGTCGTTGATGTTGTTGAACGAGAGCGCCTTGCCCTGAAGCTGACGCGCCGTGGCGACGCCGGCGCGGGCTTCCGGCCCCCGGTAGAACGCCGCCTGCTGGTGCGGGTTCTCGCCATAGCGCAAGCTTTCGGCCAGCGCGCCGCCGAACGCCCGCCAGTCCGGCGCGTCCAGGCTGAGTTGCGCCGCCATCCAGTTGGACACGGCGGCGTCATAGGCCGCGGTACGGGCATAGGCTTTCTGCGCGAGCCGCTTGCGGAGCGTCAGGGTCAGCGAACCCTGCCGTGCGTCGAGTTCCGCAAGGATCGTCGCGTAATCGGCGATATCGACCACCACCGCGACGTCGGCATGGTTCTTCGCCGCCGCCCGGATCATCGCCGGCCCGCCGATATCGATGTTCTCGATGCAATCGTCGTCGCTTGCGCCCGCCGCCACCGTCGCCTCGAACGGATAGAGGTTGCACACCAGCAGATCGATCTGGCCGATGCCGTGGGCCAGCATCGAGGCCTGATGCTCCGGGTTGGAGCGGATGGCGAGCAGCCCGCCATGCACCGCCGGATGCAGCGTCTTCACCCGCCCGTCCATCATCTCGGGATAGCCGGTGAGATCGGAAACATCCGTGACACCAAGCCCCGCCTCCGACAGCGCCCGCGACGTGCCGCCGGTCGAGACCAGGGCGATGCCGCGATCCGCCAGCGCGCGGGCGAATGCGATCAGGTTGCTCTTGTCGGAAACCGACAGCAGCGCGCGCGTCACGGGACGAAGTTCGGTCGGCATCGTTCGGGTTCAATCCTTGTCGTTCGACCTGGCGCCGCGCGGGCCGCCGGACGCGCGGGCCGCGGGGGGCGGACCATGAGTCAGCGCGCCTCTACCATGCGGCGCCCCCGACCGGAAGGCGCGATCAACGCGCCGGCCCGCCCGGCTGCCCGACCCGGGCGAAGCGCCAGCCGACAGGATCGATACCGGCCACGTCGACCGTGATGACGAGCTGGCTGGTGCGCTTCGAGCCATGGGTGTCGGCGAGGAACAGGCTGTCCTCGATCATCACCGGCTGGCCCGACGCCTCGAACACCCAGGCCTCGCCCGAGGGCGCGATCAACAGGGCGCCCGCCCCGTCCTGGATGATACTGGCCCGGATCGCCGGATGCAGGTGGAAGCGCA
>JAESGE010000121.1_pt1 | contig 58303 bp, 64 predicted proteins | sample 9269601 | NCBI WGS metagenome assembly JAESGE01 (sample SAMN14515569, study PRJNA621662) | algae metagenome | isolation source: Tolypothrix brevis GSE-NOS-MK-07-07A and co-occurring heterotrophs from wet... | place: USA: Grand Staircase Escalante National Monument, Utah | collected 2006-04-16
CGTATTTGGGCGGCACGTCGCGCCATGGTGTGCCGCAGCGAAGCCGCCAGAGTATGCCGTTGATGATGGAGCGGTTGTCTTCGGGTGGCCGCCCAGCCCCCCGATTTGCAGCGTCAATCGGCAGCAAGTCCCTCAAAACGCGCCATTCCGCTTCGCTCAGATCGCCCCGGCCCAAGTTCGCCTCCAAAAGGAAGCCTTGAATCAAGCACCGAGTCTCGCGTCAACCAATTTGTCCACGCCGCCTAGATCAATGCTCTCGCGCTCCATTTGGTCAGCGCTAAACGAAAACCGTATATTTTTTATTTCCGCTTCTGGTGCTCTCTTCCAACTCGATCAATGTCCGAAAGGTTGTCGTCTACTGCTAATACCATAACCATGTCCTGAATGGCGTCTTCCTTCACCCCCCGTCCAAAGCCGCCCTTCGCCTATCCCCAACATAGCGGCCGCAATCTGCCCGGTAACGCACGCGCGTTTCAAGACCTTGCGGCGCATCCACCCGCCCGCAAGTTTGCAGCAGTTCCGGGATAGGCCTCAGCCCGATTGCAGCAACGCCGCGAACTTGGCTGCGATACCGGCCATCAGCATCTGGCGCAGCGCCAGCGCTTCGGCGCGGGCAACCGGCTCATCGGGAAGCGCCGGCCCGATGTCGCGGACCCAGTTGAGGCGCGAGGTGGCGAGCCAGGCTTGTAGCGCCGGATTTTCGCCCCAGACCTGCTCATTTTCCACATCGGCGATGGTTGTGTGCAGAAAGTCGATATCGGTGTCGGGGTGCGGCACCGGTTTGCACAGCCGGTTCTTTTCTGCGTCGTTGAGTGGCATTGCTTCGACCTTGGCGATGAACGCCGCGCTGAACACTTGCTGGCAGGTGCGGACCGATTGCAAGGTGATGGCGCGCCCGTCGAACACTGGCACAGCGGGGCGCTTTTCCAGGCCATCGGCCGAGCAATCGACAAACAGCGTCGGCGCGCTGACCGGCCGTTCACCCTGTTCGAGGGTGATCTTGTCAGCATCGATGCGCAGGATGCGGCCAAGCCGGACGACATCGCCGATGCGTTGCAGCGCGGCATGTTCGGCCATCGACACGGTGGCGCAGCGGTACATGGTCGGGCGCACTATGGGATCGAGCCGGATCAGCCGCCCGCATGCTTCGAGCCGATCGAACAGATCGGCGATGGATGTGGCGGCTTGCACTGCCTCCACCGTGCCGATCAGCGTTCCTGCGGTGGCATCGGCAAACTGCGCGCCGGGCTGGGCGAGCAGGCGATCGATCAGCCAGGAATCGCGCGGTGCGATCCAGGTTAAACGTTCAGGCGCGATCCCCTGTTTCAGCAGCCAGAGACAGGCGTCGATGCCGGTCTTGCCAGCCCCGACAATCGTGATCCGCTCTGGAAAGTCGGTGATCCCGACCAGCGCATTGGGGGTGACACAGCGCACGCCGTCACCGACATCATAAGGCGGCGGGCGCATCGCCGGGACGGTGACATTCTGATAGGTCGCATCGACGATCCGGCAGTCCGGCCCGACCTGAAAGCGCGTGCCGCTGGCCAGCGAGCGGAAACAGCCATCACCTTCATAATGCGACATCGGCCGGTAATCGACCCGGCCGGTGGGCAGGAAATTGCGCTGCATCACAGCATCGAAATAGGCGCAGACCTCGCCGACGCTGGCGAGTTCGAGCAGCCCGGCATTCCAGCCGGTCGCGTCAATCGCATCCTCGCCAAGCCGCCGCGATTCCACGCCATAGCCGGTCGAGGGCTGATGCAGGCGCACAAAGGGATAGGCCAAGGTCCAATGGCCGCCCGGCGCATGATAACGATCGACGATCACCACGCGGGCATCGGTTTCGGCGATCAGCGTGTCGACAAAGGCCATGCCCATGCCGCCCGCGCCGATGACGAGATAGTCGGCGTCGATCGCTGCGGGAGCTGCGGCGTTATCGGTAACCATCGTCTCTCTCCAGCGGCGTTGCGGCACCAGCACAAGCGCCAGCATTGCGGTCGACTGAACATTTGTTCGGCCAATGAGTCAAGGTACCGCCGATCGGCCCCGCGTCGGCGCGCCAACGCCCGAGGTGTCGGTAAGGGTCCGGTTCTCCCGTGCGTCCGCCCAGTCGCCGACTTTCGCGCTATCCCAAGGTGATGCCTGCGGCGGCGGCGGCTTTGCCGATGAATTTCATGATCTGCGGGCCGCTGCTTTCATAGAGATGCTGCCCGGCCATGTCCGAAATGGCGTCCCACTGCGCCGCAACCTGTTCGGGCGTGCAGTTATCGGCATCAAGGCAGATGCCTTCGGTCTCCATGATATAAGTGCGGGAAAAACCGCCGGCGGTTGCATCGAGAATGGCGCGAGAAGGCGCGTCGTTGCTAACAAGATAGAGCAGTCCAGCCGTCACCAGTTCGGGCTTCATTAAGGCAATGGCGGCTGGTGGCAGCAGCTCTTCGGTCATTCGGGTCGCAGCCCCTGGCCCCAGCGCGTTGACGCGGATGTCGTTCTTCGCGCCTTCGATGTGGAGCACATTCATCAGGCCTATGACCGCCATTTTCGCGGCGGCATAGTTGGACTGGCCAAAATTGCCGTAAAGCCCCGACGATGAGGTGGTCATGACAATGCGACCATAGTTCGCCGCCTTCATGTGCGGCCAGACGGCCATTGTGCACACGGTCGATCCGGTGACATGGACCGCCATTACCGCGTTCCAGTCGTCCATCGTCATCTTGCCGAAGGCACGGTCGCGCAGGATGCCGGCATTGTTGACGAGGATATCGATGCGGCCCCATTTGGCCATCGCTTGCTCGATCATGTCGGCGACCTGTTCGGCATTGGCGACATTGGCGCCATGCGCCATCGCCTCACCGCCAGCGGCAATGATCTCATCGACCACGCGCTGGGCTGGCTCCGAGGAGCCGCCAGTGCCATCGGCAGCGCCGCCGAAATCATTGACGACGACTTTTGCACCGCGCGCCGCCAATTGCAGGGCATGTTCCCGGCCAAGGCCGTTGCCCGCGCCGGTGACTATGGCAACGCGCTGGTCGAATCTGATCGTCATTTTTGGCTCCTCCAGAAATTTCAGTTGATCGGGGTCAGCGCCCTAGTTGGCGAATTGCATGCCCATCCATTCGGCGATGAGCGCAGGCTTGTCCTCGCCTTCGATATCGATCGTCACGTCGAACGTCGATACCCATTGCCCTGGCTTTTTCTCTTCCATCGACCGCAGAAAGAACCGCCCGCGAACACGCGAGCCCGTCTTGACCGGCGCGATGAAGCGCACTTTGTCAAAACCATAGTTCAGGCCCATGGTGATCCCTTCCATCAGCACTTCAGCCGATGTGCAGAAGCCGCCGATCAGCGACAGCGTGAAGAGACCGTGCGCAATAGTGCCGCCGAAGGGAGTCTGTTTCGCCAGTTCGACATTGGTGTGGATTTCCACCGGATCGCGAGTCAGCGCGGCGAACTGGTTGACCATATCCTGGGTGATCGTCAGCCAGTCGGACACGCCGACTTGGGTGCCGACAATCGTCTTGATCGTTTCGCGATTATAGATGGGCATGGTCGTCGAGATTCCTGCTTGATTTTTGCTGAACATATGTTCAGTATTACAGTCTGTCAATCGCGGCATTCCCGCGATGGCCTGCGCCGAAGGGGCAACTTCGGGCAGTTGTGGGAAGGGCGATAGTGAGCAACCTATTCTCGATTGAGGGCAAGATCGCTCTGATCACCGGCGGGTCGCGCGGAATCGGCGCGATGATTGCCAAGGGCTATGTCGATGCCGGCGCGCGCGTCTACGTCGCTGCCCGCAAGGCCGATGAACTGGCGGCGTTGGTCGCTGCCGTCGGCGATCCGGCGAGATGCGCACCGATCACGGCCGATCTGGCGACGCTGGGCGGTGTGCAAAAACTGGCGGCGGAATTTGCCGCGCGGGAATCGCAGCTCGACATATTGGTTAATAATGCCGGTGCGACCTGGGGTGCGCCAATCGAGACTTTTCCCGAAAGCGGCTGGGACAAGGTGATGGACTTGAACGTCAAGGCGATATTCTTCCTCACCCAGGCCCTGCTGCCGCACCTGCGCGCGGCGGCATCGCCAGCCGAGCCGGCCCGGGTCATCAACATCTCCTCGGCCAATGCGCTGCGCTATTCGCACATGGACAATTTTTCCTATTCGACCAGCAAGGCGGCGGTGCTGGCGCTGACTCAGCATTTGTCGGCAACGCTGGCGCGCGAGCATATATTGGTCAATGCGATTGCACCGGGCTTCTTCCCCAGCAAGATGACTGATTTTCTGCTCGCCGATCCCGAGACGCGGGCGCGCGCCGAAGCGGTGGTGCCGGTCAAGCGGGTTGGCGACCCGGACGACATCGGGGGGACTGCGATCTATCTGGCGTCGCGCGCCTCGCGCTACATGAGCGGTGCCTGTTTGGTACTTGATGGCGGCGTCGTCGCGCAGGCGTAAGTTGGATGCAAAGACTATTGCGACAAAAGACAGAGGAAACATAGCTTGAGCTTTACGCCCCACGCGTTGCCGGAAACGCAACCTTATTGGGATGCCGCCGCCAGTGAGCGGCTGAGTATCCAGCGCTGCCAGGATTGTGGGCAAGCCTATTTTCCCCCGTCTCCCGTTTGTCCGCATTGCACATCGCGCAATGTCGTGTGGCAGGACATGAGCGGCCGCGCGAGGCTGTACAGCTACGTCATCACCGCCAGCCCCTGGCCGTTGTGGGAGATGGCGGCGCTTATGTCTGTTGCGACAATTGCTCTGGAAGAAGGGCCGCGGCTGTTGTCGACCGTGGTCGATTGCGAACAGTCGCCAGCGACGCTGACGATCGACATGCCGCTCATCGCCACCTGGCGCACATTCGGGGATGGACCGAAGCTGCTCTGCTTTCGCCCGGCCGGGGAGGCTGCGGCATGATCAAGCCCGGTAGCTTTGCCATCGTTGGCGCGGCGGAATCGACCGAAATCGGCACCGTGCCGCATCTGTCCTCGATGGGTCTGGCGCTTGATGGCGCGGTCAATGCGCTCAATGACGCCGGGCTCAAGGCATCGGACATCGATGGCCTGGCCGTTGGCCATTTGCCGATTGGCAATGTCGCGCAGCAGCTCGGCGTCTATCCCCGCTGGGTCGACGGCACCAGCATCGGCGGCTGTTCATGGATCTATCATCTGCGCAGCGCCATCGCGGCGATCAACGCGGGTTATTGCACGACCGTGCTGATCGTCTACGGCGAATCGGGGCGCAGCCACGCTCGTCTGCCTTGTGCCTATGACGTGGGACAGCCCGGCTCGATCGAGCAGCAGTTCGACATTGCCTATGCCGGTGCCAGCCTGTCGGCGTCGCTGTTCGGCCAGCCGCTGGCCCGCTATATGGCGACCTATGGCCTGACCGAAGCACAAATCGCCATGGTCGCAGTCGTGCAGCGCGAATGGGCGGCGCGGAACCCGCGCGCCAAGCTCAAGACGCCGACCACGGTCGAAGAGGTGCTTGCCTCCCCCATGAACGCCTGGCCGATCCGCCGGGCGATGACCTGTCTGGTGTCCGATGCTGGCGGCGCGATGATCGTGACCTCCGCCGACCGCGCCAAGGATTTTCCAACCAAGCCGGTCTATGTGCTGGGCTCGGGCTCGGCGATGGAAAATGGCGGGTGCAGTCCGGCGGGAACGCGCAACCCGATGGAGCCTGATTTCATCCGCACCTCGGGCCGCGATGCCTTTGCCTCTGCGGGCGTGACCCATGCCGATATCGACCATCTCATGATTTACGACGCCTTTGCGTTCAACCCGATTTTCGGGCTGGAAGGGCTTGGGTTCGTTCCGGTTGGCGAAGCAGGCCGATTCATCGAGGAAGGCCATACACGGCCCGGTGGCAAGCTGCCGATGAACACCAATGGCGGCGGCCTCGCTTATGCCCATTCCGGCGCTTACGGCATGTTGTGCATGCTCGAAGCGGTGCGGCAAATGCGTGGGCAAGCAGCAGCGCAGGTGCCGGGTGCCAAAACCTCGCTGGTGCACGGCTGGGGCGGCTTCTGGTCAGCTTGTGCGACCGTAATCTTCTCGAACGAGCGGCCCTGATGACAGCCCGCGCGACACTGATGCTGGTTCACGGGGCCTGTCACGGCGCATGGTGCTGGGATCGGGTGGTGCCGCTGCTGGAGGCAGCCGGGCATAAGTTGCTGACCCCCGATTTGCCGGGGCGCGCAGACAAGGGCCCGCCGGGTTGGCGCTGGACCTTGAAGGACTATGCCGACGCGGTCGTCGACGCGGCGCGGCAGGCGGGTAAGCCAGTGATCGCGGTTGGACACTCAATGGGCGGGCCGGTCATTTCCGCCGCTGCAGAAGCCGCTCCAGACCTTTTTGCGCGACTGGTCTATGTGTCGGCCTTCATGCCGGTGGATGGCGATAGCCTTGCCTCGATTGCGGCGATGGACAAGCATAGTGACCTGCCCGGTGCGAGCAGCGTGTCGTGGCTGAAGGGCGTGGTGACGATCAAGCCGGATCGTCTCGGACCGGTCTATTATGGCGATTGCAGTTCGGCCGATCTTGATTGGGTGCGCCCCCGGCTCGTTTCTGAATCGCTCAGACCGTCGGTCGCAAAATTGCGGCTTACCGACAAATTCCAGTCAGTGCCGCGCTCCTATATCCGCTGCACGCAGGATCGCGCGCTGTCGGTGCAGATGCAGGACCGGCTGATCGAGCGGCAACCCTGCCAGCAGGTCGCGTCGCTCGATGCATCGCATTCGCCCTTTCTGTCGATGCCCGACCAGTTTGTCGCGGCATTGCTGTCAGTTATCTGAGATTTTAGCGGGAGCATATTATGAGCCGGATCCATCTTGCCCAGTTTCTGAGCCGCGCCGCGCGCGTGTGTCCCGACAAGAGGGCTATGCGGTTTCAGGGGCGCGAACAGACGTGGCGCGAACTCAACGCGGCTAGCGAGCAAGTGGCAGGCGGGCTGCGCAGGCTTGGCGTTGGCGCAGGCGACCGCGTGGCGATCCTCGCGCTCAACAGCGATCGCTATGTCGAATTCTTCTTCGCCATCTGGCGGCTGTCGGCAGCAGCGGTGCCGATCAACACGCGCTGGTCGAAGGACGAGGTGAAATATGCGCTCAATGACAGCCAGGCCTCGGTGCTCGTCATCGACGACGCCTTTGCCGGACTGATCGGCGATCTTGACGCGCAAACCGTGATCCATATCGGCGACGGGCCGACGCCTGCAGGTGCGATCAGCTATGATGCGCTGTGCCGCGATGCTGTCCCCTGCACTGCGCTTGGCGGCGGCGGCGAGGATATGGCGGGCATATTCTACACCGGCGGCACTACCGGCCACCCCAAGGGCGTGATGCTGTGCCACACGGGATTGGTCGCCACATTGCTCGCCGGGAACCTCGGCGATGAGCCTGCCGAAGATGTGGCCATATTGTGCGTGCTGCCGATGTTCCATCTGGCGGGTGCGCAGCTGGCGGTGGCATCGGCAATCGCCGGACGACAGCTGATCATGCAGCCTGTGTTCGATCCCGGCGCGATTATTGACTGCATCGTCGAAGACCGCATCGACACGCTCAGCCTCGTGCCTGCGATGTGGGCGATGCTGATCGCCCATCCCAAAGCCGAGGGCGCCGATCTGACGAGCTTGAGAAACGCGCTCTACGGCGCCTCCCCAATGCCAGAGGGCACATTGCGCCGCCTGATCGCGCGACTGCCCGATGCTCGCTTTGCGCAAGGCTATGGCCAGACCGAGACGGCAGGCATCTGCACGTTGCTCGGCCCCGAAGACCATGACCCCGATGGCGCCCACGCCCACCGCCTCAAATCCGCCGGTCAGCCGATCCTGTTCGCCGAGCTACGCATCGTCGACGAACAAGGCAGTGATTTGCCATCCGGCCAGGTCGGCGAGATCGCGATCCGCAGCGCGGGCAACATGCTCGGTTACTGGAACCGGCCCGAAGAAACCGCCGCCACGCTGAAAGACGGCTGGATCATGAGCGGCGACGCCGGGTTCCTCGACACGGACGGCTATCTGTTCATCGTCGACCGGACCAAGGACATGATCATCTCCGGCGGCGAGAATGTCTATTCCGCCGAAACCGAAAGCGCACTGAGCACCCACCCGCATGTGCTCGAATGCGCCGTCATCGGCGTGCCCGACGAAAAATGGGGTGAACGGGTGCATGCCATCGTCCGTTCCGCACCCGGCGCGAGCGCGACAGCAGAAGAATTGATCGCTTACTGCAAGGCCAAGATTGCTGGCTATAAATGCCCGCAATCAATCGAATTTCGCGAGGAGCCTTTCCCGATCTCGGCAACCGGCAAGGTGCTCAAACGTGACCTGCGTGCACCCTATTGGGCTGGCAACGGTCGCAACGTAAACTGATTCTGGCAGAATCAGCTGTCGGTTTCGCGAAAGGCCGGTGAGGGGCTGGAGGATTTCACCCGCGGGCGACAGGTGGTCAGCCCCGGCAGGGCGACGACAGCTATCGCCACAATGACACTGGCGAGATGCTGATCTTTTCTGTGGCTGACTTCGAAGACTTCCGCGAGTCCTGGTCCGAGCTTCCTGCCGCGATGGACAACCAACTCGAAGCCGTCGTGCGCAAGCTGGTTGAGAACCGCTGGCCATGGCGGATACACGCCCCATACAACGAAAGCATCGACAGTGGACTGGACCTGTTCAAACGGGTCAATCAGGATATGCCATTCGACGGCCTGTACTGGTTTTTCGATCATGCCGAAAAGATCAGCCCCAAGAATATCGAGCGGGTGGACCCTGCGACCCTTGCCGCCATGCAGGCTGCGATGAGGGATAGAACATCAACGCTGACGAAAAGCTGCTTCCCACGATACTGCGGACGTTGAGGCTGATCTGAACGGACGACAGTGATCGCGGCTTGTCTTGCCTCCCTCAAACGACCGCAATGTTTGCGGGTGCCGACAAAGTCACTGGTTCGTTCGAATGTCAGCTTTCCTAGTTCTGAACCGGACAGGGAGAACCTGGACCATTATCCACTATTCAAGCGCCGGGGAGCAATTCGTCGGTGGACGGCGGTCTGTGATGTTTCGCGGCGGCGCAAGAGTAGTGAAATCGGCGACTCATATTCGTCACGTTTATCCAGCGTGGGGCGCCAGATACCGCCGTTAGCCGTCATTATCTGCGCTCAGGCCGCATTCGCTGTGGATCAGTGTGCAAAAGGGGCCCCGTAGCGGGGTGATCTGCGCACCGGAAGGCGGGTTCGATTATCACCATGCGGCGCAGCCGCTGCACCGGATCGAGCCGTTTCAGGAGCGCTTCGTCGCGCTGCTGGCGCAGAACGGGTCTCGGCTCCGGCGCGACCGACTGCACATGACGCGGTTCCACGATCTGCTTCTGCGCAAAGGGTTCGAGGGTTGGCGGCGTTCATCCCGCGCTTGTTCAGTCCCGGCGAAGCGCATCTGTTTGCCTGGAGCCACGAGGACGTAGAGATCGCCTGAAAGGTGATGCGGGTCGGCGGCCCGTTTGATCGCCTGCGCGGCCTCTTCCACATCAAACACCCTGCGCGCGGTTGTCTCACCGACCGCGACGATGAGCATTACTCCGCCTCCCGCAATCGCGCGCGGCGGCATAAAGCGCTTCGATCGCCATCATGTTGGCAATCGCGTCGGTTCCACCTGTCAGCGGACGGACCTTGCCCGACAGCACATCATGGACATGCGTAAACTGGCAGTCGAAAGTGCCCGGACCCTCGAACCGGAATTCGCGCTCGCCTTTGGCATCGCGAACCAGCATGCGGTGCGGCAGTTGCGGAGCCACGAAATTCTCCACCATGATTTCGCCCGCCGACCCGCAAATCCGCAGATTGGCGGCGCGGTGACCGGCAACCATGCTGCACGCGATTCGTGCCGTCACACCGGCTTCGAAAACAAGTTCGCCCGTCAGCCAGGCATCGACGCCGTCGACCCATTCGGCAGCCGCTCTTTCTATGACAGGCTTGGCGCCGATGATCGATCGCAAGGCGTGAACGGCGTAGCAGCCCAGATCGAACAAAGCCCCGCCCCCCAGTGATGCATCCCAGCGGACCGGGTCGGAGCGAGGAAGGTCGGCGATGAAGCTCGCCTCGGCGTCGACAATTTCGCCGATTTGCCCGCTGCGGACCATCTCGACGACGGCGTGCATGAGCGGATGATGGCGGTAGTGGAACGCCTCGATGACCGGCTTGCCTGCCGCAGCACCGGCATCGACCATGGCGGTCACATCGGCAACGCTCGTCGCCATCGGTTTTTCGCACAGCACCGCATGCCCGTGCGCCGAGGCCAATCGAGACCAATCGGCGTGCGCGCTGTTGGGCAGCGCGACATAGACCAGGTCCAGATCGTCGCGCGCCAGCAGCGAGCGATAGTTCGGCTCGACATCGGCGATCGCGTGCTGCTGTGCGAACACGCGCGCGCGGGCGACATCGCGTGCTGCCGCGGCAACGATGCTGGCGAATCCGGACCGCGCCGCCGGACCGACCACGACATGCGGAGCAATGCGAGCAGCGCCGAGAATGCCGATCCTCATCGCAAACGCTCTGCTGCCATTGCCCGATCTCCGCCGGAACTGTCAGAGGCGTGAACGAGGTGCAGATGCTGCAGCTGGCGCATCGCCACGCTGCACCCCAGAACCTCGTCATCGGCGTGCGCGACGAGCAAAAGCGTCGGCACATCGGTCGATCGACGCGCCTGAATGCATGCTCGGACGGCCGAGGCGTGACCAGCTCCTGTCATATCACCAGCCGCGTCGTACCGGGTGGACAGAATTGCTCGGTCGCGTCCGCGCCGGATTGCACTGTCAGAGTAAACGGCGCGTCTGTCGTCACCTCTACGATCCAGTGCTTGCCATGCGCACGGGAGGACAGATCAATCGTTGCCGGGCCGACCGGGTAGCGCTTGACGCCGCTGATGTCGCCGGGCGGCGGGCGCCACGTCAGCCGCTGTGTCAATGCATCCGGTTCGAGCCCGAGCACCACCTGCAACAGCAAGGCCACTGGTCCAAGCGCGGACCAGGAATAGTCCGGGCCCGACCAGCTGCCGGGCAAACTGGCGTCGGGCGCGTAATTCTCCCATAATTTGCCGGTGTCGCGAAACACCTCGGCGACGACGGCGAGGTGACGTGTAGCCAGGCTGCGGGCCAGATCATGTTGGCCCGAACGCCAAAGCCCGACAATCGCCATATAGCTCGTCGGCGGCCAGACCGAGCCCAGCCAATAGCGCCCGCCGGATTCGTAAAGCTTTGAATCGGAAGCCAGGCTCGGCAAGGGATGGTGCCGGGCGAAGCTTGAGGGATCGTCGGCGTGTCGAGCCATTTGCCCGATCTGCTCAGTTGACGCGACCCCGGCGAACAGCGGCCAGAACGCCGTGATCAACTTGTTGGGATTATGCCCGCCGCCTGCAAGCCCGGTCGCGTAAATCCCGATGTCGTCATTCCAGCACCGTGCATCGAGCGCCGCCGCCGTCTGCTCGCGCTCGTCCCGCCAATGCGCCGCCTCGGCCGGCAGGTCGATCGCATCGGCAATGCGACCCAGAATCTCGGCGTCATGGGCCATCTGTGCCGTCAGGTCGGGATAGGCGTCGCCAAGCGATGGTGCATTGTCGAGGCCGCTGGCCAATCCGGTCGTCCAATAGGCGCCGTCGGGCAGGCGACGATTGGCGAACAGCCAGCGGTGGTGCGCGACCAAGGCGGGATAGACGCGCTTGAGCCGCAGCCGGTCGCCGGTAATTGCGGCCAATTGCCACTCGGCGAGCGCTATCAGCGGGGGGTTGGGGCTGAAATCCGGCTCGAACAGCGCAGGGCTTCCGTCGCGATTGTCATGCTGTCGGTGGATATAACCGCCATCGAACTGGCGACTGTAAAGCAGGTCCAGCGAAGCGGTGACCGGCAGGGCGCGGTGACCATAAGCGGCGGCCAGCACCGTCAGCGCGGTATCCCATACGAACTGGAAATGGGTGAAATTCGATCCGGTTGAAAGATAATCCGATGGAAAGCCGACCGTCGGATCGGCGCGCCGCGCAAGACCCGCCAGCATGGACCATGCCTCGTCATAGATCGGGCGCAACCCTGCCAGTTCGCTTGGCAGGATCGGTTGCGGCGCGGCGGCGGCGAGCGCTTCCGGGCTGGGGAAAGATGCGGGCACATAGTTGCGGCGGGGGGCGAGCCGGCCGAGCGGTTCGTAAACCGGCATGTCGAGATCGGACGATCCGCCTGACCCAGCCAGCGTGATTCGCACACAGCCTACGGTCGCGCGGCAGGGTTCGGGACGGTCGTCGCGTTCGCCGGCCATGCGGCGCGGCGGCGGCAGCGTGTCGTCATCCGCAACGGGCACATGAAAACGGCGCAGCCCCTGTCCCCGCTCCGCTGCCGATGTCGCCTCGACCGCGGCACGGGGTATCACTGGCGAACTCAGCGCCAGCCAGGCGGCCGCCTGATCCGTCGGCAGCGATGACTGGTCGGTCGGCGGTCGGTCGAACGCATGGATCGGACGGACGAGCACATGCTGCCAGAGGATGTCGTCGCGCCAGAACTGGATGGCGGGAAATCGCACCCCGGCCGCGACACCGCCCGACGGCGCGATTGCGATCTGGAGCGCGAGACGATCGGGGTGCAGTCGATCGACCTCCGCCATGACGGCGTCACGGTTGCGTGATGGACAACTCTGATCGACAAAGGCCGGATGGCGCGGCCGCTCGCCAAATTCCACGCGCATGGCGACATCGCCGGGTGCTGTCGGCCAGATCAGCGCTGCCTCGACCCGCCGCTGGAAATCGCGCCACGACAGCCCCTCATAAAGCAGCAGCGTGCCATCGAGCCAGACCCGCAAGGGACGGGGCGAGGACAGGCGCAGCACCACCGTTCCGCCATCGGGCACCGGGATGCGCCCCTCGTGAAATCGATCGGCAGGTGCGATCGGCAGGCCGTCGCTCGCCGCGTAACCGGCCGTCCAGTCGCTAACCTGTGTCACCCCGCCTTGCTCGCACGCAATGTCTGCGCGTCGATCGCCTCGCGCAACGCCAATTGCCGTGTCCGATCGATGGGGAATCGCCAGAATACCGCAGCAGAAGCAACCACCAGCATCGGCCCGAGCACGGCGTAGACCAGTCGCAGTGCCAGCAGGGCGTCGGGCGTATGCTGTGTATCCGACGGCTGGAACCCTGCCATCGACGGCAGCGCGGTGCCGACCAGAATGCCGATCGCCGCCGATGCCTTTATCGAGAAATTCAGCGCGCCAAAGAACAATCCCGTCCGCTCGCGGCCCGCCCCCAGCGTATCGACGTCCACCGCGTCGGCGGTCATCGACGGTATCAGCACCGCAAACGACGAGAGCGCAATCGCCCTGATGGCAATGATCGAGACGAAGGCCCAGCCATCGCCTTGCCCGAGAAAGAACAGCGGAAGCGAGAACAGGCCCGACCAAAGCGCCGCGACCATCATCGTCCGGTGCTTGCCGATCCGGCGCGCGAGCAGCATCCAGACCGGCACGGCGGCGAGTTGCAGGACGTTCTCCAGAACCAGCATCAGCGGAAACAGATCGCCGGCGCCAATGACGCTGCGGATCACGATGAGGTTGAGCGCAGAGCTGATTGCCTTGCCGCCAAAGAACAGGATCAGACCGAAAGACAGCACGCGAAAGGCGCGATTTTGCCAGATGACGCTGATACTCGTCCGCCACCCCGGCGAAACCTCGGCGTAATCGCGCGGTGCCAGTTCGGGCACGGCGGTGAGCATCGGCAGCACCAGGATGGGCAGCAGGATGGCGTAGACCACCGCCATGCCGAACAGCGCGTTGCGAGCGCCCGGCAGTCCCATTTGTTGCAGGATGAAGGGGATCGACAGCGCAATCATGTTGCCGGTCACCGAAGCGATCGATCGCCATGCCGTCACGCGCGTGCGTCCGTCATAGTCGCGCGACAATTCAGCCGCCCATGCGCTGTAGGGTACTTCGAACAGGCTGGTCGCGAGGTTGCAGACGATGATCCAGACAAAGAGATAGACGATGCCGATATCATCGGGAGGGACGAACAGCATCCAGACGCCAAGGATGGCAAGCGGCACACCAATGGCGATCAACGGCTTGCGCCGCCCCCAGCGCGTCCGCAGCCGGTCACTGAACGTCCCGAGCAGAATATCCGTGAAGATGTCCGTCAGCCGGGTGGCCGAAACCGCCAGCCCGACCAAAGCCAGCGGCAGCCCCATGTCACCGGAATAAAAGCCGGTGATTTAGGTGATGATCGGCATCAGCTGGATGGCATTGGCCGCCGTCGACAGCACGAACAGGAGCAAATGCTTGCGCTTCAACTGCGCCTCGTCTGCGACGGCGCCTGCCCTCACTTCTGATCGGTCCAGCGCCGTCGCAGCACGTGCGCGGCCAGCTTGGGCCTGCGGTCGCGGGTGAAGACACCCTTGTGATTGAGCCCGCCCGCTCTCAAAATGCCTTGCGATGTCTTGAAATCGGCAAAGTTCCACACATGAGCGCCGGCCACAAAGGGTCGGCGCTCGATCTCGTCGAGATAGCGGTCGATGAAGTCCGCCTGAAATTCTTCCGACCACATCTCGCTCTCGGCCGAGTGGCAGCCGGGAAGCGTATCGGCACCGAATTCGGCGACCAGAATCGGTTTGCCGAATTTTGCGTTCAGGGCATCAAGTTCTTGTCCGAAAACCCCCGCCCCCTCCTCGATCTCGCCGCTCTGCGTGTACCAGCCATAATATCGGTTGATGGCGACGATGTCACCAAGCGCGAGAAATTCGTCGGGATGTCCCTGCGCGCCAACGACCATCGCCGGACGCGACGGGTCCAGCCGGTGTGCATCGTCGATCAGCGTTCCAAGAAACGCAACGCCCCGGGTGAGCGCGTCGGTGGTCGGCGCTGTCGACTGGAAAATCGGTTTGGCGAAGGGTTCGTTGGCGACCGACCAGGCAATGACGCTGGGATGATTGCAATCGCGTTCGATCAAGGCCGCCAGTTCGGCACGGACATAGCGCAGTCTGGCGTCGTCCGCGCCTGCCTCGTCGTAAAAGTTCACGCCAACAGCCGAGGTCTCCGAGATGACCAGCAGGCCCGCACGGTCGGCCACTTCCAGCGCTTCTTCGGCATAGGGATAATGCGAAGTGCGGTAGGAATTGGCACCAACCCATCGCATCAATTCGGCATCGCGGACGATCACCGGTTCCGCGAGGCCGCGTCCGAAAACAGGAAAGTCTTCATGCTTGCCAAAGCCGGACAGGAATATGCGTTTGCCATTAAGAAGGATTTCCGATCCTTCGACCGAAACCGTGCGAACACCGATCGGCTGGGTATAGACATCGACAATATGGTCGTCGTCGAGCAGGCTGATTTCGAGCGTTTCGAGATGCGGATCGGCCGGACTCCACAGCCGGGCGTCGCGCCAGTGGAGTTCGGTAACGGCGCGCCCGTCATGGAATTCGACCTGGGTCGACGGCATCGCTTGGCCGCGCAATGCCACATTGGCCCGGCCCGAAAATCCATCCGCTTCCACAGTGACAGCGATACTTGCGCCATCGACGATGCCGGTCGTCGTCACGCCGATTCCGGTGACCGCTTGGCCGGGCAAGGTCAGCAGGCGAACCGGGCGGATCAGTCCGCCCATCGGCATGAAATCATAAGAGGTCGCCGGAAAGCTTCTGAAAGCGCCAGCCGCGGGGATACCGCCGACCGGGGTGCGCTCCAGCGAGAGGCCATGTTCCACGCGGACGGTCAACCGGTGCTGGCGGCCCGGAATCAAGCGATCCGTCACATCATAGGCAAATGGCAGAAAGCCGCCCTCGTGCCGCCCCAGATGATCGCCATCCAGCCAGACGTCGGCCACGAGTGAGGCAGCGTCGAAGCGCAAGACGCTGCACATACCGTCCCGCCGCTCCGGTCCGTCGATGAACCGCTCGTACCAGGCCGCTCCCACTTCTTTGAGGCCGCCGAGCAATTGTTCGTTCCACGCACCCGGCACGGCCACCATGCGGTTGCCTGGCACACCCTGTTCCCAACCGGACGCCCCATCCGTTTCAAAGGCAATTCGCCAGATACCCGAGATCTCGCAGCTCGTGCGGGTGCGCGTCTGACGTGGGCGCAGTAGGCCCGCGCGATTCGATGTCATCACGATTGGGCTCGCCATCAGTAGGAAAAGCGCAGGGTAGCACCGAAGTAGCGGCTGGCGTCACGCGGGAGGATCTGGAAGAAAGTCCCGGGTGCGTTGTTGACCGGCCCTTCGAAAATCGCGCTCGCATAGTTGGTGTCAAACAGGTTGCGGACGAACAGGGTCAGTTCGAACTGTTCCGCAAAATCCGCACCAATGCTCGCATTGACAAGCGAATAGCCGTCCTGGTTTGTCCCTGGGTTCTGATTGAGCGCGAACAGCGCATCGCTTTGCGTGACGACTCCGACTTGCGCGAATGGCTTGACCGGACCCTCCACGTCGGGCGTCCAGCGTGCATTCAAGGTCACGCGGAAATCAGGCGAATTGGGTATCCGTCCGCCCTGGAGATTCTGGGTGTTGTCGGCCGCAGCGGCAGTGCCGTTGCTGGCGCACTGCAACGGCGCTCCCGCGCCGGGTGCCGTCGCAACCACTGCCTGACCGGAAAAGCATGGGCCGTTCACAAACTCACGGATGCGCGTGCGCGAATAGGTGAGGCCGGCCGAAATGCGAAGCGTGGATGCCGGGCGGATCAGCGCCTCCAGTTCCAGACCCTGATTGCGGACACGGCCGGCATTGACCAATCGCGAAGCGGCGATGACGGGGTCGAACGCCTGCAACTGAAACCCCTGATAGTCGGTTCGGAACAATGTCGCAGTTACGAACAGCCGCCGGTCAAGCAGGGAACCCTTGAAGCTCAGTTCATAAGCGTCGGACGTTTCCTCATCGACCGGCTGCTGTTCGGCAATGGCAGGCGAAAAGGAAGTGGTCAGGTCGAATGCGGGCGCTTTGTATCCGCGCGAATAGAATGCGAAGATATTCGCGTCCGGCCCTACTTCGAGCTTCAGCCCGCCGCGGCCCAGCAGAGCGGTATCGCGCGTGCTACGGTTGTCGGCAAAGCGCACCGTCACAGGGGTCGCCGCCGCCGCCGTGTTGAACACCGAGAAATCGAAACCCAGCCATTCACGATTGATGCGCAGACCGGCAATCAGCGAAAGCGGACCGACGATGTCGACCGTGGCCTCGCCAAAGGCCGAAAGGCTTTGCGAATCGATGTCAGCTGCGAAACCGGCCGGCAAGTTGCGGGCAAATGCGCCGCAATCGGAACCGACCGGGCGCGTCGCGTTTGCGCCGACCAGGCAGACCCTGGCGATGCGGTCGAAATCCCGGCTGAGCTGCGAATTGTAATAATAGAGCCCGGCGACATAATCGACCGGGTTGTCCCCGTTCGATGCGATCCGCAATTCCTGCGTCCAGGTGTCCGCCTCACTGCGGCCAAAATTCCGGTCCAGCTGGACCAGTGCGGCATTCTGCCCGACCGGCGTGTTGGCGAAGGGCAGGCCGTCGATGTCCTGATCGGATTCGAAATCGAAATATCTGTATGCGGAGATCGATGTGATCGTTGCACTGCCAAGGTCGAGGTCCGCCTGGACCGATCCGCCATATTGCGTTCCGGAGCCGAAGGGCGGGGCGTTGACATTGGCATCGCGGTTGGTCGGGCTCGCGACCACCGGGCCGATGAGCGTTACCAACGACGGGTTGGTCAGCGCGCGTGCGGTAAACTGGCAACAGCTTGTGTCCGACTGGCGGTAATCGCCGATGAACGTCAGCGTCAGATTGGCTGAAGGCTCCACTTCGACCTTGAGGCGGCCGCCATAGCTTTGGGCGCCGCTGGTATCGCGACCGTCAAAGACATTGTTGATATGCCCTTCCCGGTCGTTGTAAAACCCGGTCAGCCGGAACCCGGCATTGTCGCTGATTGGCGCCGATATCCCCAGACGCGCCTGATATTCCTCATCTTCCGTCGCAAGCGCAAACGCATCGACGGTCAGCGTATCGGACGGTGCCTTCGTCACAACGTTGATCACGCCGGCCGAGGCATTCTTGCCGAACAGCGTGCCCTGCGGACCACGCAGGATTTCCACGCGCTCAATGTCGAACAGGTCGCCGAGCCCTTGCACTTCGCGCGCCAGGACAACGCCGTCGACAACATAGGAGACCGATGGCTCAACGCCGATGGAGAAAACCTGCGTGCCAAGCCCCCGGATGCGCAGGGAGGAACTGTCTTCCGACGTGCCCGACGTGAAGCTCAGCGAAGGAACGAGCTGCGTCAGCTCCTGCGTGCTGGTTACCTGTGCTTGCAGCAATGCGTCGCCGCTGACCACCGATACCGACGTTGGCGTGTCCTGAAGCCGCTGTTCGCGCCGATCGGCGGTAACGATGATGTCCGCAGACGAACTGTCGGCTTTTTCTTCAGATGAGTCGGTGGCGGGCATGGCTTCGGACGCGACGGCGCTCGACGACTGCGCCAATGCCGCACCGGGCCAAGCCGTGGACGCAAGCAAAGCTGCCCATGCGAATTTACGGTTCATCGTCCTCTCCCCTACATGGGTCAGTTTTCCCCGACCTTTGCGACAATCTTATTTTACCATCTGGTAAAGTCAATCTGGCACACGCATTTTCCTTGAACCGCCTCCAAGCGGCGGCTAATTTTCCATAATGGTAAAACAAAGTCAGCCGGTCGAGGTGAGCGGACCGGCAGTGGTGAAACGCGGCGCCGAAAAGCGCAGCCACATCCTGAATGTGGCACTGACGCTGTTTGCCGACCGCGGTTACGACGGCGTGTCCATTCGGGCGGTTGCCCAGGCGGCAGGTGTCGATCATCCGCTGGTCAAATATCATTTCACCGACAAAGATACGCTCTGGCGAGAGGCGGTGAGGCATCTTTTCGATCGCATGAATCTGGAATTGAGGCAGATTTCCTTTCCGTCATTCCGGGATGATGCGGACGCGGCCTTCAAAGACGTGATCCGTGCGCTGGTTCGCTACAATGCGAGGCATCCTGAACATGCCAGACTGATGGTTCAGGAATCCGTGAGTGACAATGGCCGGATCAAGTGGGCTGCGGAAACCTTTATCCGGCGGCAGCATGCCGGCATCAGTCCCTGGTTGGAAGCCTCGATCAAGCATGGCTTTCTGCCTGATATCCCGCGTCACGAACTCGTGACGATGTTGAATGCGTTATGCCACATCACCTTCACGCTGGCACCCATGGTGCGTTACAGCTGGGATGTGGAGTTTGGCGGTGAGGCTTCGATTGATGCTCACTGCCATGCCGTTCTTGCCCTGCTGGGGCACGGCAAGTGAAGACTGGCAGATCATCGGCGCTGCACTGCCGCCCGAGCCTGGATCGCGCAGGTTTGGGGTTTTCCGTTCCGCTGACCTGCACCCCGGTCTTGGATCCGCGGAGCGATTTCCGATCCAGGACCAGTGTTTTTGGAGCATGGCACGAAGAGGCCGGAACGACTAGAGATTGATTGGCTGCGCTGCGATCTTGCCCGGGTGAAGACCAAACGTGACATCTCAAGAAAAGTGGCAGCCTCGCTCACGATGGACTCGCTATGAAGTTCGCGTTCATCGCGAAGCAGCGAGTGATCTGACCAATAACGTGGACATGGGAGGTCTTCCCAAGTTTTCTGGCGGCGTAGGGTCACGACCAATGAGGATGATCATTTCGAATACGCTGTGGCACTTTTACCGTAGCGCAAACGGCGACACATATTCGTTATGTTTGTCCGGCGCGGGGCGCCAAATCCTCCGGAAATCACCACGGCAACGCGGCATTTACCATTCCTGTTGGGCAATCGCGCAAGGTTTGTGTGGTGTTATGGCAGGATGACCTTGCTTGCGATCTTGCTGGCCACTGCCCTGGCCGCCGAACCGGCGGCGCCTGTTGGCGATCGCGGCCCTATGCCCGATCCTGCTATGCCCGATTCCGCCGCGCCGAGCCCGGTTGCCGCCCGAGGCCAGCCGCGCCTGTCGCGCACGCGCTGCGCTATGGTGACCTGCGAGGCTCACTGCGCTGAGGCTCAAAAACGGCAAGCACCCGCTGCTGTCCCACAACCCGCACCTTGCCCTGTGCGACGCGCCGCAAGCTGAGCCGCGCCTAGCCCCGCGCGACATTCTCCAGCAGCTCTGCCGTCACCGGATAGCCCGCATCGGTGAGGATCGTCAGCCACGCCTTGCCGCCTTCTTCGACAACCTGCGGCATGATCGTGCGCACCGGAATTGACTCAGCCTGCGCACGGGCTTCTTCGTAGCTGGCAAACATGGCGAGGCGTTCAAGGTTGCGGCGGGTTGGGAAGATCAGCTTGATCTCGCCGCGCTCCGCTGCATCAAGCGCGCCTTGCGCCGAGACCCAGAACAGACGGGTGTTTTCGGCATGATCGATCGAGACATCGACCGCCCCGGTGCCAAGGTTGGCGAGGTAGAAGCGGGTGTCATAAACGCGCGATATTGCCTCGTTCTTGGGAAACCAGCGTGCAAATGGCGTGATTTGGGCAAGGTCCAGATGCCAGCCGAACGCATCGAGCACCGGTGCGAGCGCACCGACTTCGGCAAGCATGGCGCGGGCTCCGGACGCGCGGGCGGCATCAATTGCGCCCGCCAGCCCGAGCGCGAGGCCGGTCTCTTCCAGCGTCTCGCGCACGGCGGCGATCTGGTGTGCGACTTCATCGGCGGTCATGCCGCTGCTCACTGCGACCACTTCGCCCAAGGCATAATCCGCCGGATCGACCCGCCCGCCGGGAAACACCGCCATTCCGCCCGCAAAGCTCATGTTGCGCGATCGCACTGTCATCAGCACTTCCGGCGCGCCGCCATCAGGCGCGTTGCGAAAGATGATGATCGTGGCGGCAGGGATGCCTTCAGGCGTGGAATCGGTTTTCATCGCGGCCCACGATGGCCGTCCCGCGAGCACTTGCCAAGGCCCATGGCATGTCCCTGTCGGTTTGGTGAGGCATGTCGGGATGCTTTACACTCTGGCACGATCACCGTCTGACGGAGGGGCGCAAACCAACGGATTTCCGCCATTTTTCGTATTTGGCACGCGCATTGCATAACCTGAAGCGGTCTAAATGGTCTTCGACGAGAGGCGCGATCCTTCCTGGTCTCCGGGTTGCGCCTCCCCGAACATGAAAAAGCGCTCCGCACTGGTCCTGCGGAGCGCTTTTTTGTTTTTTTGCCCTCAAACGCCGGGCGGCGGACGTCCGTCCGGTTGTCCTTGCTTCGCTCGTTCAGCTTCGCTTCGGCTTTCGGCCTGACCGGCCGGCGCGCAGTCGCGCTTGCGGCCCTTCGGGCCGAATAGCGCCAAATCGAAGCCAATCGCTGGTATCGGTCGCGCCAGCGACCGCAAGGGCGACCGCCCGCCCGCAGCGGGCGCAGCTTGCTGCGCGTCTAGCGAGGACCGAACCCGCGGAGGCGGGTTCGGACGTCAAAAATCAAGCCTTAGCTACACCGCTTTCGTCCATCATCTGCTGCAATTCGCCCGCTTCGAACATCTCCATCATGATGTCGCTGCCGCCAACAAATTCGCCCTTGATGTAGAGTTGCGGGATTGTGGGCCAATCGGAAAAGCCCTTGATACCCTGACGCACTTCCATGTCCTGCAACACATCAACGCTTTCATAGGCGACGCCGCAGTGATCAAGGATTGCGACCGCCTTGCTGGAAAAGCCGCATTGCGGGAACAGCGGGGTACCCTTCATGAAGAGCACCACATCATTGCTGGTGACGATATCGGAAATGCGGGAATTGACGTCGGTCATGGTGCCTTGAGCCCCTGATGCGTGTGAGTGGATATTGCGCTTTACGTGGGAACCACGGTGGTGACTTGCAAGGCGTGCAGTTCCCCGCCCATGCGCCCGCCGAATGCGGCATAGACCAACTTGTGCTGGGCCACCCGGCTGATCCCGGCAAATTGCGGGGCGGTGACTTTTGCCGCCCAGTGATCATTATCCCCCGCCAGATCAGTCAGTTCCACACTCGCGCCCGGCAAGGCGGCGAGGATCGCGTGCTCGATTTCGGCGGCGGACATCGGCATGGGATCAGACCTCGCCAAACAGCTGGCGGCGGGCTTCGATCGTCATTTCTTCCAGCTTGGCGCGGATATCGGCTTCGCTGACATCGGTCTGCGCTGCGGTCAGATCGCCGAGCAGCTTGCGCACCACGTCTTCATCGCCCGATTCCTCGAAATCGGCCTGCACCACGGCCTTGCGATAGGCGTCAGCCTCTTCGGGGGTGAGCTTCATCAGGCCCGCCGCCCATTCGCCGAGCAAGCGGTTGCGGCGCGCGGCGATGCGGAAAGCGGTTTCGCCGTCGAGCGCGAACTTGGCTTCTTCAGCACGTTCGCGGTCTTTGAAATCGGTCATTGATGTGTCCCTCCGGATCGAATTTGCGGCTTGGATAGAGGGGGCAGCGCGCGGCTTCAAGCACGAAGCGGCGCACCCGCCCGCCTATTCCATCGTGACGACAAGCTTGCCCACCGCCTCGCGGTTTTCCAGCTTGGCGATGGCATCACCGGCGCGGGCGAGGGGGAAGGTTTCACTGACCAGCGGGTCGATTGTGCCCGCCTGCATCAGTGCAAACAGCTCGTCCACCTGCGCACGGAAGGCGACCGGCTCGCGCGCGGTGAAGGCGCCCCAGAACACGCCGCAGATGTCGCAAGACTTCAGCAGCGTAAGATTGAGCGGCATCTTGGCGATCCCGGCAGGGAAGCCGACCACAAGGAAGCGGCCCTCCCACGCGATGGCGCGCAATGCGGGTTCGGAATATTGCCCGCCGACAATGTCATAGACGATATTCGCACCCTCGGGGCCGCAGGCTTTCTTGAAGGCTTCGGCGAGCGCCTTCGAGGCATCCTTATCCATGTCTTCGCGCGGATAAATCACCACTTCGTCGGCCCCGGCCTTGCGCGCCACTTCGCCCTTGGCTTCCGAAGAGACAGCGGCGACCACGCGCGCGCCGAACGCCTTGGCAAGCTCGACCGCTGACAGGCCCACACCGCCCGCCGCGCCCAAGATCAGCACGGTGTCACCGGCCTTGATGTGCCCGCGATCCTTCAACCCGTGGATGGTGGTGCCATAGGTCATCAGCAGGCTTGCGGCCTTTTCGAACGGCACCCCGTCGGGGATCGGGAACATCCGGCCAGCGGGCACCACCACCTGCTCGGCCAAGCCGCCATTGCCGATCCCGGCCATCACCCGGTCGCCCACGGCATAGCCTTCAACGCCCTCGCCCACAGCCTCAACCACACCAGCAATCTCGCCGCCGGGCGCGAAGGGGCGCTGCGGCTTGAACTGGTAGAGGTCGCGGATGATCAGCGTGTCGGGATAGTTGATCGCGCAGGCCTTGACCGCGATCCGAACTTCGCCCGCGCCCGGGATGGGGGTTTCAACCTCGTCGAGCGTGAGCGTTTCAGGCCCGCCGGTGGCGTGGCTGCGGATGGCTTTCATGATGTCTCTCCCTCGAATTGAAATTCAGACGGCCGTGCCGCGCATCAGCCACGGCTGCGCCGCAGTCCGCGCCGCTTCAAACCCGCCAATCGCCTCGCCCCGCGCCATCGTCAGCCCCACTTCGTCGAGCCCGTTCAGCAGGCAATCGCGGCGGAAGGGATCGAGCGTGAAGGAGAAGCGGTCCTGATAGGGCGTGGTGACGGTCTGGTGTTCGAGATCGACCGCAATCGGCTGACCTTCGCGCGCGACCTCCAGCAGCCGGTCGACCGCTTCCTGCGGCAGCACCACTGGCAGGATCCCGTTCTTGACCGCGTTGCCGGAGAAAATGTCGGAATAGCTCGGCGCGATCACCACCCGGATGCCGAGGTCGCCCAATGCCCATGCGGCATGCTCGCGGCTTGATCCGCAACCGAAATTGTCGCCCGCGATCAGCACCGGAGCGCCGGCATAGGCGGGATCATCGATGACATTGCCGGGTTCCGCCCGGATCGTCTCAAACGCGCCCGCGCCCAGACCTTCGCGGCTAATGGTCTTGAGCCACTTGGCCGGGATGATGATGTCGGTATCGACATTCTTGAGGCCAAGCGGGATGGCGCGGCCTTCGACGCGGGTGAGGGGCTGCATGATGGCGGCTCAGTCCGTCTGCGGCGGCTCGCCCGAGGGGATCGCGCCGGGTTTGGCCGGTTCCTCGGGCTTCTTGCGGCGCTTGCCAGCATAGAGCAGCGCAGCGGCCACGGCCGCCGATCCAATGGCGCCAGCCGCAGCAATCGCGGCGTTGCGGGCGGTGTTGTTCTTGGGCTTGTCGGTCATGGTTGAGTCAATGCGCCTTGCGGGGGGTTGTTTCAAGGGGTGGACGTCATACCAGATCGCGCACATCGGCCAGCCGCCCGGCGACTGCGGCCGCCGCGGCCATTGCGGGCGAGACGAGATGCGTGCGTGCGCCCGGGCCTTGCCGGCCGACGAAATTGCGATTGCTGGTCGAAGCGCAGCGTTCGCCCGGCGGCACCTTGTCGGGGTTCATGCCGAGACACGCCGAGCAGCCCGGCTCGCGCCATTCGAACCCGGCGTCGATGAACACCCGGTCGAGACCTTCGTCCTCGGCCTGCGCCTTCACCAGACCCGAGCCGGGGACGACTATCGCCCAGCGCACATTGTCGGCTTTGTGGCGGCCTTTCAGGACAGCGGCGGCGGCGCGCAGGTCTTCGATGCGGCTGTTGGTGCAAGAGCCGATGAAGACGTTTTCGATGGGAACGTCGGTCATGGCGGTGCCGGGGGTGAGGCCCATGTAATCGAGGCTCTTCTGCGCTGCGACGCGCTTCGATTCGTCGGCGAAGTCAGCGGGGAAGGGCACCTTGCCACCGATTGGCACCACATCTTCAGGGCTGGTGCCCCAGGTGACGCTCGGTTCGACAGCGTCGGCATCGATCACCACGCTCTTGGCGAACACCGCGCCGTCATCCGAATGGAGGGTGCGCCAGTAAGCCACCGCCGCATCCCACTCAGCGCCCTTGGGAGCCATGGGTCGGCCCTTGAGATAGGCGAAGGTCACATCGTCCGGTGCGATCAGCCCCGCGCGTGCACCGGCCTCGATGCTCATATTGCAGACCGTCAGCCGCTCCTCGACGGTCATGCGCTCGAACACCGCGCCGCGATATTCGATCACGTAGCCAGAGCCGCCCGCCGCGCCGATGCGCCCGATGATGTGGAGGATCAGATCCTTTGCGCTCACCCCGGGGCCGAGCAGGCCTTCCACCCGCACTTCCATCGGTTTGGACTGCTGCAACAACAGCGTCTGCGTCGCCAGCACATGCTCGACCTCGCTGGTGCCGATCCCGAAGGCGAGCGCGCCCAGCCCGCCGTGACACGCCGTATGCGAATCGCCGCAGACGATGGTGGTGCCGGGCAGCGAGAAGCCCTGTTCCGGGCCGACCACATGGACGATCCCCTGTTCCTTGGCGGTCGCGGGAATATAGCGGATGCCGTAAGCAGGCGCGTTCACCTCAAGCGCAGCGAGCTGCGCAGCGCTTTCGGGGTCAGCAATGGGCAGCGGATGCCCGCGCGCGTCCACCCTCGGTGTGGTGGGTAGGTTGTGATCGGGCACGGCCAGCGTCAATTCCGGCCGCCGCACCGGGCGCCCTGCCACCCGCAGCGCCTCAAACGCCTGCGGGCTCGTCACCTCATGCACCAGATGCCGGTCGATATAGACCAGCGCGGTGCCATCATCGCGGGTTTCCACGACATGCGCGTCCCAGATTTTCTCGTAGAGGGTGCGGGGGCGGCTCGCCATGATTGCGTGTATCCGGTTGGAGGTGTGAGCCCGTCCTTAGTCACGATTGCCGAGCCGTGGCAAGATTGCGGCATCGTGTCGGCAGATGCGAGTAGAGATTGTCACAATCTTGCGCTAGGCTACCCGCATGCCAATTGCCCTGCCCCCTGCCTCCGCGTTCTTTCACCCGATCAAAGTCGAACCGGCCGACATCGATTTCATGGGACACGTCAACAACGCGCGCTACCTCAACTGGGTGCAGGATGCGGTGCTGGCGCATTGGAACAACCTCGCCCCGGCAGAGGATATCGCGACCAAAGCATGGGTCGCGTTGAAGCACGAGATCACCTACCGCAAACCCGCCTTCCTTGAAGACGACGTGATCGCGCAAACCGTGCTCGAACGCTTCAACGGCGCGCGGGCGTTCTATTCGACGCTGATCAAGCGCGGCGAAGAAGTGCTGGCCGAAGTGCAATCAAGCTGGTGCTGCATCGACGCAGAAACCCTGCGCCCGGCCCGCATCGGCGAGCATCTGCGCGAGTTCTTCTTCCCCACGCTCGCGCCCACCGAGTAACCGGCGCTAGCCGAACACCCGTCGTCCGTAGGTCACCCGGTCGGACATCGCCATGGTGGTGAGCTGCGCATTGACGCGGATGCAGCTTGGCATCACGCTGGCGTCGGTCACTAGCACATTGCTGGTGCCATGCACCCGCTGATCGAGATCGACCACGCCCTTGGCCGGATCGGCATTGATCGCATTGCCGCCATGCGGATGGCTTGATGATAGCACGACGTCGTCGGGCTCCTTGATCTTGTCGCGCATCAGCTGGTCAATCGCCTCGTCGCTGATCCCGGCCCGAATCGTGTCGCCCTTGAGCAGCGCGGGATAGACCTCCTGCGCGCCGCCGGCGAGGTGCACCTTGGTCAGCAGCGCCAGCGCTCGGCGCAGCACCGCAAGATCGGCCTCAGTGAGCTTGAAGCTGAGCTTGCCATTCTTGATCGTGCCGCGCCGGTCAGCCGGGAACAGCACGCCGGCCGAGGCCAGCCGGTTATAGTGCAGCATCCGCTGGAAATGGTCCTCGAACCAGCCTGGCACCAGCGTCGCCATGCTCATCGGGGGTTGGAAATGGCTCTCGATCAGGAAATCGCCGCGATCGATGAAGGTGGCCATCTGATCTTCGTCCCAGGCCCGCACTTCATCGGTCATCAAGGCGGGGACGGGGCAGGCGATGTTGAGCGAGATGTCCTTGCCGGTGCCTGCGATCCCGCTGGCGGACAGGATGTTGCTCGATGCGATGGTGCCCGCAGCGACCACCACGCCCTTGGTCACGCCGATCCGCTTGCCGCGACCATCGGGCAGCAGGATCTGCACCGATGTCGCCACGCGCCTTCCATCGGCACCGCGTGGCCCCCAGCCGATCTCCAGCACCTGTGCATGGGCGAGAATCCGTGCCTTGCGCGGCGCGCTGAGCGTCGCGTGATGCAGAAAGCTCTCCGGCATCGCACGCTTGCGGCCATAGGGGCAGCCGGTGTTGCAATAGCCGCTGGAAACGCAGCGATTATCCTCGTATTTCGAACCCCAGTTCTTCCGGAACCAGCCCGAAATCGCCCGCTGATCGAGCGGGTCGGTCGAGCCCGCGCGATAGGCCTGCCAGCCGGTCAGCATCCGAGTGCCATTGCTTTGCCCGAGCCGCCGGTCGATCTCGTGAATGCCGAGCCGCGTCTCGATCCGCTCGTAAGAGGCTTCGAGCGCCTGGTCCGCGATGTCTGCGCCGAGCCCCTGCCAAGTCGCGAGCACATCATTGGCATCGGGGTGGGTTTCCCCCTCCTTCGCCAAGCGCAGGCAGATGCCGTTGTTGATGACGGTCGATCCGCCCACCGTACGCCCTTGGAACACGATGATATCGCGATCCCGCGTGGTCTGGATCGCACCGTCCTTGTAGAGGCTGGACGACATCTTGAGCTCATGCGGGGTGATCGCGGTGCTGGGGAGATAGGGCCCGGCCTCAATCACCAGCACTTCGTATCCCTGATCGGCAAGGTTCGACGCCGCCACCGCGCCGCCAGCGCCCGAACCGATCACGATCACTTCGACAGAATCGGGGATCGCATCCTCGCTGACGAACACCGATGAGGGCAGATCATTGCCCGAATATTCGTCGATCGCCGGGTCATCGGGCGTGCCTGCGCGGGTGCGGTGGCGGGGTAGGGTGAAGCCGATGGCGGCGAACACCGGATTGCCGAGGTTGGCATCTTCCTCTGCCGCCTGATCGGCGTCGGGCCCTGCGGCATCAAGCCAGTGGCCATAATAGCCTGCATAAACAATACCGCGAATGCGGGCCATGTCCTGAAACAGATCCACCCGGCTATTCTTTAATCGCCGTTCGATCCGCCAGATGCGAAAGCTGCGCGGGGCGAAATGCCACACCGGACCACCCAACACCAACCATGCGGCGAACACCGACAGGCCGGTTTCAAACGGCGTACGCCCTTCGATATTGCCGAACATTTTTTGCAGATTGTCGACCACCTGTTGCGGGGTGATCGCCATTTCGGCGGGCTCGACGAACATCGTCTCGGCCATCTTGCGCCAGATCGAGGCAATGAACGGATTGAACGGCTTGGTCTGCATGATGTGATCGGTCCCCTGACACGCCTTGGTATCGTGCCACAGCGCCAAGCGATTGTAACCTTGCGACGAATATTGGCCGGCAAAGTCGGGCGCGGCTGGCGGCCTGGAGATAAACGCACAGCGCCGCTCATCGGCGCCCCGGACTTGATCCGGGGACCCACTTTTATTTCGGGAATTTTCGTCGCAAGGCGCGGAAGACGGCATCTGTCTCCCTTCGCTTGAGGGACGGGTTAGGGAAGGGTGTGCGACGCCCTCTCACGCCGTACCCCCACCCCCAACCCCTCCCCACGGGGAGGGGCAAGCGGGGCCCCGGGTCAAGCCCGGGGCGGGGTGGTTGTGGTGAAGCCTTCGTGTGCTCGAACGGCAGAAACTGTGAGCGGCGGGACAAAAGCGGATGTTCTGATAGCGGCCCCGGAGCGGACCTCTTATCTTCGTCGCCCCGTGCTTGACACGGGGCTTGGCTAATTCTGCTCGGTCTCGGGTGCGAACCATTGTTCCCAAAGATCGTCCCATTCGGGATTATCGGCCTCAATCAGGGCGAACTTCCATTCGCGCCGCCATTTCTTGACGAGCTTCTCGCGGGCGATGGCGCCTTCGATGGTGTCGTGGTGTTCGACATAAACAAGCCGCGCCTTTGCAAAATCTGCGACATGGCGCGAACCCGTGCCCTCGCGGTGCTGATAAACGCGGGCGAGCGCATCCGCAGTCACGCCGACATACATCCCGCCGCGATAGCGGTTTGCAATTATGTAGACCCAGCCACCCTTCTCCATGCGCCGGGTATCGCGCCAACGCGGAAGAAAGAAAAGCCAAGCCCCGTGTCAAGCACGGGGCGACGGTGAAGAGAGGTGGCAGCTTCCCACCCAATCCCCGTCATTGCCGACGTTCCACCTATAACCCGAAACCGGTCATTTCCTACTGCCCCCTTGGCGCGCTATCGCCTTGGGCCATGATGTGCGCCGCCATCCCCGCAATTGCCCTTGCTGGCCGTAACCCCAGCCCCTTGCAGGTGGGGCAGGTTTTCCTTCTCTGGACAGTGTAACCTGTGTCTCCAACACGCGCTAAACGGGGCGCCAACCTTAACGCAATCGCTTGCGGTCGCCCGCGAAAGCATGGACACTGCCGCAAGCGCCCGCAGCAACGGCGCACGCAATCTCGAAAGGCAAGGGGCGCATGGTCAAGGCAGTCTGGAACGGCGCGGTTATCGCCGAGAGTGACGATACGGTGGTGGTCGAAGGCAACCACTACTTCCCGCGCAAGGATGTGAGCAGCGACTATCTGGTCGCCAGCAACACCCATACGAACTGCCCGTGGAAGGGTGTCGCGTCCTACTATTCGCTCAGCGTTGCGGGCAAGACCAATGCCGATGCCGCGTGGTACTACCCCGAGCCCAAGTCCGCTGCCGCCGAAATCACCGACCGTATCGCCTTCTGGAAGGGTGTTGAGGTGCGGTGATGCAGGGCTGCGCGAAACGCAATTGCCACACAAACCGGGCGGCCTATACGCAACCGCATGGCCTGCCAGCGCGTATCCTTCTGAGATGACCACGCATGTCTCCCTCCCGGCCCGCGCCTCTCAGGGTGCGATTGGCCTTGTGCTGGCGCTGGCGATTGCCGGGTGCTGGCTGGGCATTCACGCTTACGGGATGTTCGTGTTCGAAATCTCGTGGACCAACTGGCCCTTCGCGCTGATGCTGGCGGCGGTGCAGTGCTGGCTTTCTGTCGGCGTGTTCATCGTCTGCCATGATGCGATGCATGGCAGTCTGGTGCCGGGCAAGCCGAAGCTGAATGGCGCGATTGGGACGGTGCTGCTGGCGCTCTATGCCGGGTTCGCATGGAAGCAGCTGCGCGATGCGCATTTTGCCCATCACAAGCTGTCGGGCCGCGCGGGCGATCCTGATTTTGACGAGCATCATCCGGACAATTTCCGCCGGTGGTATGCGACCTTCTTCCGCCGCTATTTCGGCTGGCGCTCGATCCTGTTTGTGCACACGGTGGTGGGGATTTACTGGCTGGTGCTGGGTATACCGATGGTGCAGATCGTGCTGCTCTATGGCCTGCCCGCGCTCGCATCGTCGCTGCAATTGTTCTACTTCGGCACCTACCGGCCGCATTGCCACCGCGAAGGCCAGCCCTTTGCTGATCGCCACAATGCCCGCAGCAATGATTTCGGCACGCTGGCGAGCCTCGCCACATGTTTCCATTTCGGCTATCATCTGGAACACCACCACCGGCCCGATGTGCCATGGTGGGGCCTGCCAGCGGCGAAACGGGCCGGGGTGGGTGCCAGTGATTTGACTGAAAAGGTGCCCGCATGAGCTGGCTCGAAGTGTTTTTCACCGTCATGTCCTCGCTGATCGGGATGGAGCTGTTTGCCTGGGTGGCACACAAGTACATCATGCATGGCTGGGGCTGGGGCTGGCACCGCGACCATCACGAGCCGCATGACAATGTGCTCGAGAAGAACGATCTGTTCGCGGTGGTGTTCGGAACGATCAACGCCGCGATGTATATCTATGGCTCGCTGTACTGGGACTGGCTGTGGTGGTTCGCGGTCGGGATCACGCTGTATGGGGTGATCTATACGCTGGTGCATGATGGGCTGGTGCATCAACGCTACTGGAAGTGGGTGCCGCGCAAGGGCTATGCCAAGCGGCTGGTGCAGGCGCACAAGCTGCACCATGCGACCATCGGCAAGGACGGCGGGGTCAGCTTCGGCTTCGTCATCGCGCGCGATCCGGTCAAGCTGAAGGCGGAGCTGAAGGCGCAGAAGGAAGCTGGGCTGGCGATGGTGCGAGATGCTGCCGGGGTCGAGGGCTTCGAGACGGTGGGCCGCAACCTTTAGGGTCAGGCTACCGCCAGCCTCGCAGCGTGTTCCTTCACCAGCGCGATCATGTTCGGCACGCCCTGGGTGCGGTTGCTGGAGAGCTGGTTCTTGAGATCGAATGGGGCCAGCGCCCGCATCACGTCCATCTGCGCGACCTCGGCAGCCGGCCGGTCCTGCACCGCGGCGATCACCAACGCGACGATGCCTTTGGTGATCGCGGCGTTGCTGTCTGCAAGGAAATGCAGCTTTCCTACGCCGGCGCTCGCCGGATAGACCCACACCGCAGCCGAGCAGCCGCGCACCAGAGTTGCATCGGTCTTCAGCGCATCGGGCATGGGTTCAAGCGTGCGGCCCAGCTCGATCAGCAGGCCATAGCGATCATCGCCTTCGAGGAATTCATACTCTTCGAGAATGTCGGAAAGGGTGCGCAACTCTCAACTCCGTTCGCCCTGAGCTTGTCGAAGGGTCGCTTTTCTTGGGTTGCAGCGCATTAGAAGAAGGGCGGGGCTTCGACAAGCTCAGCCCGAACGGTGGACAAGGTTACCCGCTGATCCCGCCGGGCCGGGTGAGGGCGTAATAGATCACGTAAAACCAGCCGAAGAACCCATGCACAATCGCCCAGAGGATCGACTGGTTCAGGCTCCAGCTGATCGCCACCGCGATGGCGCTGCCAAGCCCGATGCCGGCCTGCGCTGCGGTATCGCGCGCGCCGCTCACAGATCAACCCCGCTCGCGATGGCTTCCAGCTTGCGGATGCGTTCCTTGAGGTCGGCAAGTTCAATCCGGGCGGTGCCGATGCTGGAGCCGTCCCCAGCCGAGGGGTGGTGGACGGAGCGATCGAGCTCCTGCCGCTTGAGATCAAGCCAGCCCTGCCAGCCGCGCAGCAGTGCGGCGGCAATGACGATGATGGCGATCAAGCCCGATGTGGCCGTAATCACCGAAGGGTCGAGAAGCGGAGAGATCATTTGCTCTGTTCCTCCTTCGCCTGCGGAAGAGCCCGCAGCGCTTCGATTTCGGCGGCAATCCGCGCCTGTTCGCGCGCGTCGCCGGTGTTGCTGTCGGTGACGATGCGTTCGAGCACTTTCACCCGTTCCTTGAGCTCGGTGACCTCGCGCCGCGCGGTTTCGATTTCGGCAAGGCTGCGGGAGTCATCGCGCAGGGCGAGGCGTTCGTTGCCGTCTTCGTCACTGATGATCCCGGCACGGGCCTTGGCATATTGCACCACGCCCCACACGATGATCGCGATGATGGCTACTATGGCCCAGCTCTGGATCATGCCGCACCTTTGTCCTTGAGGTTCGACAGCGCGCGTTCACGCAGTGCGTCGATCTCCGCGCCGAGGTGATAGCCGCCATCGGTAACGATCCGTTCGACATTGGCGAGCCGGTCTTTCATCGATCCCAGTTCGGCGCGCAGTTCGGCATTCTCTTGGGTTAGCAGGGTCACGCGGTGCGCGGTGTCCTTGTCCGATCCGGGCTTCAGCGACTGGCCCCACATGCCTTCGAGCGGATAGCCGTTCTTGATCTTCATCCGGGTGGTCTGGAACGAAGTCAGGATCCCGGCCGCGCCCAGCGTAAAGGCTCCGGCGATGATCCAGCCGAGGTAAGGGAGGAAATCGACAGGTTCCATCACACACGCTCCTTCTTTGCGAGGCCGAGCGGCACGCCGGGGCCTGCCTCATCCACCCGGCGCGTATCGCGCAGCGCTTCGATTTCGGCGCTCAGCGAATAACCGCGGTCAGTGACGATCTTTTCGAGCACGACCATGCGATCCTGCATGGCATCGAGTTTGTCGTGCAGCGTGCGGTTCTCGGCGATCAGGCGCTGGGTCTCTGCGGTGTCCTTGCGCTCGGTCTTGCCGCCCCACTCGTCCTCGAGCGGGTAGCCGTGCTTGGCGCGGATCCAGTTGTTGACGAGCCAGCCGATGGTGCAGACCATTACGATGGCGACGATGAAGCTTCCGCCCTCGAAATCCATTACACGCGCTCCTTCTTGTCGAGGCCAAGCGGGATACCGGCGTCCATTTCATCCACCCGGCGCTGGTCGCGCAGCGCTTCGATCTGGGTGGCGATGTCGTAGCCGCGGTCGGTGACGATGCGTTCGAGCACCTGCACCCGGTCTTCGAGCCGCTGGATATGGGTCGCATATTGCGCGGCCTTTTCAGCGGTGTGCTCAGCCGTGGCACCGACCTGCATTTCGGCGATTTTCTGCTGGTGCTTTGTCCAGATCGCGACGATCGGGATCATCAAGGCGATCACCGGAATCATCACGCCAACCAAGCCAATCATGTCACCCATTGGTATTCCCCTGTTTTGGTAAGGGCGCTCAGCGCAGCCGCTCGATTTCGGCGGTCAGGCGCGGGTTGCTGCTGACATAGTGGGTTTCCACTGCGGCCAGCCGCCGGTCGACGTCGCGGAAAGCGGCGCGGATTTCGCGGGCGGTGCGCTTGGGGTTCTGGCGGATGCCCTGCCAGTACTTCTGCTCGTTCGCGTCGCGGTAGAGATAGGGCGGCTTCTTGTTGAGCAGGAAGCCTGCGATCAGATAGAGCGGGATTGTGGTGCCGCTGGTCACGAAAAGCGACGCCACTGCTGCCAGTCGCAGCCAGAAAACGTTGATCCCGGTGTAATCGGCAATCCCGGCGCAAACGCCCATCAGCTTGCCATTGTGCTTGTCGCGGTAAAGCGTGGTGCGGGGGCTATTCATGCGCGGGTTCCTTTCTTCTCGGCGATCAGCTGTTCAAGTTCGCGCAGCTGCTGGTTGTCCTTTTCCTGATCGGCGATCAGGCGGCGGGCGGGGGTGAAGCCGGGGTCATCGCTGGCAACCAGGCGCTCCACCGTGTCCATCCGTTCATCGAGCCGCTTGGCGAGGTTGTAGAGTTCCTCCAGCAGCACCTCGTCATCGGCGGTGATGGTGGGCGCGGTCTTCCACTTGGTCATGTAGTGGAGGATGATCCACGGCAGGCCGATAAAGACGAGGGCAATAATAAAAACGACTTCACCGGGCATGGCTTATTCTCCCCCTTTTTCGCCGGACTTGCCGAGCGCCTTCTTCATGGCTTCCAATTCATCATCAATCGCGTCCGATCCGGCGAGCGCCGCGATTTCATCGGCGAGCGACGGGGGCCTGCCTTCTGCAATCTGCAAGGCGTCAGCGCGGCCCTCGGCGTAATCGACCCGGCGTTCGAGCTGGTCGAAGCGGGCAAGCGCCTCGTCCGTCCGTTCGGTGCTCATCAGCGTGCGCAGCTTGACGCGGTTCTCGGCGCTTTCGAGGCGCGCGGCGATCGCGGTCTGGCGGCTGCGGGCTTCGCGCAGGCGGTGCTGCAACTTGGCGATATCGTCCTCGTAAGCGCGCAGGGCATCGTCGAGCACCGCGATCTCGCTCTTGAGCTGATCGGCCATGTCGCCGGCCTTCTTCTTTTCGACCAGCGCCGCACGGGCGAGGTCTTCGCGATCCTTGCTGAGCGCGAGCTGCGCCTTTTCGCCCCAGTCGGCCTGCAGCCGGTCAAGCTTGACGCAATGACGGTGCATTTCCTTCTGATCGGCGATGGTGCGCGCCGCGCTGGCGCGCACTTCGACCAGGGTTTCCTCCATTTCGAGGATGATCATCCGGATCATCTTGGTCGGATCATCGGCCTTATCGAGCATGTCGTTGAAATTGGCGGCAATGATGTCGCGAGTGCGGCTGAAAATGCCCATGAAGGCTACTCCATCGAGAAACGAGTTGGCACGATCCCGGACCGAATCCCGAGGGCTATCGGTGCCGCTGGTGCGTGGGCCAGAATGCGTCGGGGTGGGGCTGCGACGCAAGGCTTCGATTTCCTCATCGAGCCGCGTCAGCCGCCCTGACGACATCAGGCGGGAGGGATGGGCCGGAGCGTCGCTGCTCAGCGTGTCGCGATGGGACGTCGCGTCACCGGCGGCGGTTGCGGGGGGGACATTCCGCTCCGGCCCAAGGGGATCACGGGGATCGCCCATGTCAGGCGATCTCGATCATCGCGCCCGCTTCAGAAGCGGGGTGGCTGATCGGCGCTGCTTGGGCAGCACCCGGCTGGATTTGCGAAGACAGCATGATCATCATTACCATCGCGGCGATGCTGGCCATCGCAGCGTGGCCGAGTTTGCTGTTCCAGAAGCGGGTTCTGGCGGGTTCAAGTCTGATCATCGCGGGCCTCCAAAGTGGTATGCGTGGTCTTGCCGGGTATTTTGCAACCGGCGTGCCAAACTTGGGAAATGGCGGAATTCCGCGGTTTCTTGCGTTGGAGGTTGCGCTGCGATTGGCATCTATTGCCAAGCATTGGTGATTTTCGCTATAGTTTGGACATGAAGCTCGAGAACCAATTTATTGGCCAATCCGGCGCCTTTCTCGACGCGGTTGAACGCGCCAGTCGTGCAGCGTCCATGAACCGTCCGGTGCTGGTGATCGGGGAACGCGGCACCGGCAAGGAATTGATCGCAGAGCGCCTTCATCGCCTGTCGAGCCGGTGGGATGAACCGCTGATCACGATGAACTGCGCAGCGCTGCCCGAAACCCTGATCGAAGCCGAGCTGTTCGGGCACGAAGCGGGTGCCTTCACCGGCGCGACCAAGTCCCGCGCCGGTCGTTTCGAAGAGGCGGACCGGGGCACTTTGTTCCTCGACGAACTCGGCACCTTGTCGATGGGCGCGCAGGAACGGCTACTGCGAGCGGTCGAATATGGCGAGGTCACCCGCATTGGCGCATCGCGTCCGATCCGGGTCGACGTGCGGATCGTGGCAGCGACCAATGATGATCTCCCCGCGCTCGCCGCCTCGGGTGATTTCCGCGCCGACCTTCTCGACCGATTGAGTTTTGAAGTGATCACGCTGCCCCCATTGAGAGTGCGGGAAGGCGATATCGGGGTGCTCGCCAACCATTTCGGGCGGCGCATGGCGGCAGAACTTGATTGGGATCGCTGGCCGGGGTTTGCGGACCATGTGATGGATGCGCTGGAAAATCATCCCTGGCCCGGCAATGTCCGCGAATTGCGCAATGTGGTGGAGCGCGCGGTCTATCGCTGGGCCGATTTCGAAACCCCGATTGCGCATGTCCAGTTTGATCCCTTTGACAGTCCGTGGCGCCCGCGGCCCCCGGAACATCGCCGCGCTGCCAGTTCCGCCGCCCCCTCATCAAATGTGTCGAGCGATACGCCAGCCGCAGCCATGAATCTCGATACGGTCGATGATCTGCGCACGGCAGTCGACGCGCATGAACGGGCGATCCTGCAACACGCGCTCGGCAAGCACCGTTGGAACCAGCGCCAGACCGCCCGCGCGCTCGGCCTGAGTTACGATCAGCTGCGCCATTGCATCCGCAAGCATGGGTTGATGGAAGGGCAGGAAGAAAGCGCCTAACCAATTCGCAAGGGTTTTGCGGTTATCCCGGCGGCGTATTGCCATGGAGCAGGATAATGCGCGCAGTTGTCGACGTTGTTGAAAACCTGACCAGCAGCATCCGCTTCATTGTCGGTGCTATTGTGCTGACCCTGATTGTGGTCGGGCTGTTCCTGACCATCGGCGGGACCTACGTGGCCAACGAGGCGGTGGATTCCATGGGCGAGCGGGTTGAGCGTCTCGGAGAAGAGGCGATCCGCGCCGAACTCGAAGCGCGCCGCGCCGAGGAATTGGCCAAGGATGGCTGGGGCTATCGCCCGGCCGATAATGGCGCAAAGCCTGCGCCGCGCCCGCGCGACACCGAAAGCATCAAGAACGGTTGGGGCGACTGATCCGCCAGTACTGACCAGTGCGGCAGCGGTTCGCGCTTGCCAAACCGGCGGCGCGCGCCTAAGTGAGCCGCCAATCCCGGCATTGTCGTGACAAGGTTTGGATGCTGGCGCCTCTGGGGGCCGGCACGAAACCCCGTTTCTGGCATGTCGATTCGCACGGAGCATGAATGGCCAATATCGCGCGCCTGACCCAGTTGATTGAACCCGAGGCCACTGCGCTCGGGTTTGAACTGGTGCGCGTGGCGATGCTTGCGTCTGAAGCAGGCGACGGCGGCATGGCCTTGCAGATCATGGCGGAAGACCCGGCCACCGGGCAGTTGGTGATTGATCAATGTGCCGCCCTGTCGCGCCGCGTATCCGACGTGATCGATGCGGCCGAAGCAGCGGGCGAGGAATTGATCGAAGGGGCCTACCACCTCGAAGTCAGTTCGCCCGGCATCGATCGGCCGCTGACCCGCGACAAGGACTTCGCCAATTGGGCGGGGCACGAAGTCCGCGTCGTGATGGACAAGGGTTTTGAAGGCCAACGCGTCAACAAGGGCGTGCTGCAAGGCCTCGAAGATGGTATGGTGCTCGTCACCGAGGTAAAGGCGGGCGATGTCCGCCTGCCGCGCGAACAGATTCACACGGCAAAGCTCGTCCTGACCGACGCGCTGATCGCCGCCACCCGCCCGCTGGATACCAGTGGGGCCGATGAACTCATCGAAGACACAGAGAAGGCAGACGACTGATGAGTGCCATTTCCGCCAACAAGGCTGAACTGCTTGCGATCGCCAACGCGGTCGCCTCGGAAAAGATGATCGACAAGTCGATCGTTATCGAGGCGATGGAAGAAGCGATCCAGAAATCCGCGCGCAACCGTTACGGCGCGGAAAACGACATCCGCGCCAAGCTCGATCCGCTGACCGGCGATCTCACGCTGTGGCGCGTGGTCGAGGTGGTTGAAGAGGTCGAGGACTACTTCAAGCAGGTCGATCTGAAGCAAGGCGACAAGCTGCAACCCGGCGCCAAGGTTGGCGATTTCATCGTCGATCCGCTGCCCCCGGTCGATCTTGGCCGCATCGATGCCCAGAGCGCCAAGCAGGTGATCTTCCAGAAGGTCCGCGATGCCGAGCGTGAGCGTCAGTTCGAAGAATTCAAGGATCGTCAGGGCGAAGTCATCACCGGCGTGATCAAATCGGTCGAATTTGGCCACGTGATCGTCAACCTCGGCCGCGCCGAGGGTGTGATCCGCCGCGATCAGCAGATCCCGCGCGAAGCCGCCCGTACTGGCGAGCGCGTGCGTGCGCTGATCACCAAGGTGGAACGCAACAATCGCGGGCCGCAGATTTTCCTCAGCCGCGCACACCCTGACTTCATGAAGAAGCTGTTCGCGCAGGAAGTGCCCGAAATCTACGACAACATTATCGAGATCAAGGCCGCCGCCCGTGACCCGGGCAGCCGTGCCAAGATTGGCGTGATCAGCCGCGATTCGAGCATCGACCCGGTCGGGGCCTGCGTCGGCATGAAGGGCAGCCGCGTGCAGGCCGTCGTGCAGGAATTGCAGGGCGAGAAGATCGACATCATTCCGTGGAGCGAGGACACCGCGACTTTTGTGGTCAACGCGCTTCAGCCTGCCACCGTCAGTCGCGTGGTGCTCGACGAGGATGATGGCCGCATCGAAGTGGTGGTGCCAGACGATCAGCTCAGCCTCGCCATCGGTCGCCGCGGTCAGAACGTGCGTCTGGCGAGCCAACTCACCGGCCACCAGATCGACATCATGACTGAGGAAGAAGCCTCGGAAAAGCGCTCGAAGGAATTCGCCGAGCGCTCCAAGATGTTCGAGGAAGAGCTCGACGTCGACGAAACTCTCTCGCAGCTGCTCGTCGCCGAAGGCTTCGCCGAGCTGGAAGAAGTGGCCTATGTCGAGATCGCCGAACTCGCCAGCATCGAAGGCTTCGACGATGAACTCGCCGAAGAGCTTCAGAGCCGCGCTCTGGAAGCGCTCGAGCGGCAGGAAGGCGCGCATCGCGAAGTCCGCCGCGCGCTGGGCGTTGAAGATGCGCTTGCCGAGATTCCGCACCTTACCGAAGCGATGCTGGTCACGCTCGGCAAGGCCGGGATCAAGACGCTCGATGATCTTGCCGATCTCGCCACTGATGAGCTGATCGCCAAGAAGCGCGAAGCACCGCGTCGTCGCGGGGCGGCCGATGGCCCGCCGACCCGGCGTCCGCAGCGCGAAACCGACAAGGGCGGTGTGCTCGGCGAATATGGCCTCAGCGAAGAGCAGGGCAACGAAGTGATCATGGCCGCGCGCGCGCATTGGTTCGAAGACGACAATTCGTCTGGGCCAGCTGAGGAGGCCGCCCATGCGGACTCCACCCAATGAGCGCCTGACGTCCGACATCGCTGAGGCTGTCCTCCCTGCTCACGCCGGGAGCGAGCGGCGCTGTATCCTTTCCGGGGACATCTCGGCGCGGGATGATCTGCTGCGTCTGGCGATTTCGCCCGATGGGCTGGTGTTGCCCGATGTTGCGGGCAAGGCGCCGGGGCGGGGTGCGTGGATCACGCCCGGCCGGGCGCTGCTGGAAAGCGCGCTGGCCGATGGCGCCTTGCGCAAAGGCCTGATGCGCGCGTTCAAGGGCGCGCCGCTGACCATTCCTGATGATTTGGCCGATCGGATCGAAGCCGCCTTGTCGCGCCAATTGTGTGACCGGCTGGGGCTGGAACTGCGATCGGGCAATATCGTGCTCGGCTCGGCCCGGATCGAGGAACAGGCCCGCGGCGGGCGGATCGCCACGCTGCTCCATGCCAGCGACAGCAGCGAGGATGGTCGGCGCAAGCTTGATCAGGCGTGGCGCGTCGGCAATGAAATGGAAGGTTCGGGGATGCGGGGGCTGGTCTTGCCTCTGGACCGCACCGCGCTGTCTGTGGCATTGGGCCGCGACAATGTCGTCCACCTCGGCGTGGCGGGCCATCCCCGCGATATGCGCGCGGCGGAGCGGGTGCTGCATGCGGTCACCCGGCTGATGACCTATCTCGGTCTCAACGACACGAGCATAGCAAACGATACCGGCCGGGATGCATCCGGCCCAACCGACCAGCCCATATCGGGGCTGGCGACATTTGATGAATACGTGAAGGATCAATGAGTTCAATGAGCGACGACAACGACAGCCAGCGCACCCGCAAGCCTTTGGGCCTCAAACGCTCGGTTGATGCGGGCGAGGTGAAGCAGACCTTCAGCCACGGCCGCACCAACAAGGTGGTGGTCGAGGTAAAGCGGCGCCGCCTGGTCGGCAAGCCCAGCAGTGAAGCTGCGGCCCCGCCGCCGCCCCCGCCGCCGCCCGCTGCGCCCGCTCCGGTGGCCGAAGCTCCGCGCCCGGCTGCCCCGCCGCCGCGCCCGGCACGGCCCGCGCCCGCTGGCGAGACCCCGCAGGAGCGTGTGAAGCGGCTCCAGCTGGAGGCCGAGGAAGAGCGGCTGCGCATGGCTGAGGAAGCCCGCAAGCGCGACGACGAGGAAGCCCGCCTGCGCGACGAAGACGAGCGTCGCCGCGTGGAAGAAAACCGCCGCGCCGAAGAAGAGGCCGAACGTCAGCGCGCATCTGGTGCCAACGCGCCCGCCATCGCCGATGAAGCGCCTGTGTCCGAAGCCCCCGCTGCTGTGACAGCGCCTGAAGCTGGCACTGCGGAGCCCGCTGACACGGCTGAAGCCGCTCCTGCCGCGCGTCGTTTCACCCCGGTCGAACGCCCCGAGCCCAAGCGGCCCGCCGAGGCCAAGGGCAAGAAGAAGGACGACAAGCGCGCTGCGCCGACCGATGAAGGCAAGGACAACCGCCGTTCGGGCAAGCTGACCGTCACCCGCGCCTTGAACGAGGACGAAGGCCGCCGTGCGCGCAGCCTCGCCGCGCTGAAACGCGCCCGCGAAAAGGAGCGCCGTGGTCAAGGCGGCCCTTCCAAGCCGCGCGAAAAGCAGGTGCGCGATGTTGTCGTGCCCGAAGCAATCACCGTCAGCGAACTGGCCAACCGCATGGCCGAAAAGGGCGCGGATCTGGTCAAGGCGCTGTTCAACCTGGGCATGATGGTCACCGTCAACCAGACCATCGATCAGGACACTGCCGAATTGCTGGTCGAGGAGTTCGGCCACAACATCACCCGCGTTTCTGCGAGCGATGTCGATATCGACAACTCCGAGGACATGGACCCGGCAGAAACCCTGCTGCCGCGTCCGCCGGTGGTGACGATCATGGGCCACGTCGATCATGGCAAGACCAGTCTGCTCGATGCCCTGCGCGGTACTGATGTGGTCAAGGGCGAGGCTGGCGGGATTACCCAGCACATCGGCGCCTATCAGATCACCACCAAGGCGAAGGACAAGATCACCTTCCTCGATACGCCCGGCCACGCTGCCTTCACCGAAATGCGGATGCGCGGGGCGAACGTCACCGACATCGTCATTCTGGTCGTCGCAGGCGATGACGGCCTGATGCCGCAGACCATCGAGGCGATCAATCATACCAAGGCGGCAGGCGTGCCGATGATCGTGGCGATCACCAAGTCGGACAAGCCCGAGTTCAATCCGCAGAAGATCCGCGAACGTCTGCTCGAACACGAAATCGTGGTCGAGGCGATGAGCGGTGATGTGCAGGATGTTGAAGTCTCGGCCAAGACCGGCGCGGGCCTTGATACCCTGATCGAGGCGATTGGCCTTCAGGCCGAATTGCTCGAGCTGAAGGCGCGGCCTGACCGCGATGCCGAAGCGACCGTGATCGAAGCCCAGCTCGACAAGGGCCGCGGCCCGGTGGCGACGGTGCTGGTGACCCGCGGCACGCTGAAGCGCGGCGACAACTTCGTGGTCGGCACGCAAAGCGGCAAGGTACGTGCGATTGTCGATGACAAGGGCAACCAGCTGAAGGAAGCTGGCCCATCCATGCCGGTCGAAGTGCTCGGCCTGGGCGGGGTTCCGTCAGCCGGTGACAATCTCACCGTGGTCGAGAATGAACAGCGCGCCCGCGAAGTTGCCAAGTATCGTCAGGAAATGGCGACGGAAAAGCGCACTGCGCTGGCTCCGACCAATTTCGACACGATGTTCAACACGCTGTCCTCCAACGTCATCGAATTTCCGGTGGTGGTGAAGGCCGATGTGCAGGGCTCGGTCGAGGCGATCGTCAATGCACTGCACAACCTGTCGAACGACGACATCAAGGTGCGTGTGCTCAACGGCGGCGTTGGTGCGATCACCGAAAGCGACGTGGTGCTGGCAGGCGGCTCGAAAGCGCCGATCATCGGCTTCAACGTCCGTCCGAACGCCAAGGCGCGTGAACTTCTCAAACGCGATAATGTGCGGATGATGTATTACGACGTCATCTATCACCTGACCGATGCGATCGCCAAAGAGATGATCGGCGAGCTTGGCCCCGAACGGATCGAACACGTGGTTGGCCGGGCGCTGGTCAAAGAGGTGTTCAAGTCGGGCAAGCGCGACAAGGCCGCCGGTCTGCTGGTGGAAGAAGGGGTCATCCGCAAGGGCCTGTTCGCCCGTCTCACCCGCGCCGATGTTATCGTTTCGGCCACCAAGATCGCGTCGCTGCGGCGCTTCAAGGACGATGTCGACGAAGTGCGCACCGGGCTCGAATGCGGTGTGGTGCTGGAAGACACCAACGACATCAAGCCGGGCGACCAGCTTGAAGTCTTCTCGGTCGAGGAGCGTGAGCGGACATTGTGATAACCTCCCCTCCCGCTTGCGGGAGGGGTCGGGGGTGGGCCCGTGCCATGCGCGCCGGAAGCCCACCCCGCTGCGACTAGCCAGCAAGCTGGCAAGTCTCGCTCCCCTCCCGCGAGCGGGAGGGGTTAAGGAAAGTCGATGACACAAGCCACGCACTACCCAGACGATGCCGGGCAGTCGCCGCATACGGCGCTGCTCGGCTCGCAGTTCGTGAGCTGGGACGAAGCCGCCCAGACCGTCACCATGCGGTTCACTGTGAAGCGCGAAATGTGCACCTGGCGCGGCGGCGTGCAGGGCGGGCTGGTCGCGGGCTATCTCGATGATGTGATGGGCTATGCCTATGTCGCGGCCACGGGGGGCGAGATGGCCCCGCTCAACCTCGACATTTCCATGTCGTTGATCCGCTTGATCCCCGAGGGCGCTACCTTCACGGCCAAGGGTCGGGTGGTGAAGGGCGGCCGGCGCGTGATCTTCCTCGAAGGCGAATTGCTGGCAGAAGACGGTACACTCTACGCCCGCTCCACCTCGACCGCGCTGCCAACTCCGCGTCCTACGCCGACCAGCACGGGGCTGAAGTAGTGTCTTCGCTTGACGGGTCTAGCTGTCCATTATAGACACTTCGTGTGGAAATTCGATATTCCAAATCAGCTAGCGCTGCTTTGTTGCGTTCCAACAAATCAAGGCTGATTCGCGAAAAGATTGCGGCGTTCGCGGCTGAGCCGGATTTGCTTCATCCAAACGTTACCCGCCTCAAGGGGCAACCGGAATATCGACTCAGAGTTCAGGATTGGCGCGTGATTTTTGTGATTGAAGGTGACTTGTTAATCATCCGCGATATTGGCCCCCGCGGTTCAGTTTACGAAGGTTGATGCCATGACGGTACAGCAAATTGAAATTGCAGGGCAGCATATGGTTCTTCTGACCAAAGCCGAATATGATCGGATGGCGGACGCTGCGGAAAGCTATGCCGATATATGTGCTGCGGTTGCAGCGCGTGAGCGAGCCGATGCTGGTGAGGAGTATGTTCCTGGCGCGCTGGTTGACCGGATCATTGATGGCGAGCCGGCGCTCAAGGTCTGGCGTGAGTACCGTGGTCTGACACAGGAGGAACTGGCTGCCAAAGTGGGCAAGCAGGGATCCTGGCTGGCCAAAATCGAAAGAGGTAAACTCAAGGGCGATGTCCAGATCTGGCGCAAGCTCGCCGTAGCGCTCAATGTCGAACTCGACGACATTCTCCCGCTTGATTGATGGCCAAGACCCCTCACACCCCCGAACAGCAATCGGTGCGCGTCCTCAAGGTGGGCGAGCGGGTGCGGCATATCCTGTCCGAACTGCTGGCGCGGGGCGAGGTGCATGATGATGTGGTGAGCGCGAGCCATATCTCGGTCACCGAAGTGCGCATGACCCCTGACCTGCGCAATGCCACCGCCTATATCAAGCCGCTGCTCGGTGCAGGCGATGACGATGTGGTGCATGCGCTGCGGCAGAACACGGCGTTCCTTCAGCGCGAGGTCGCGCAGCGCCTCGGCCTCAAATTCGCGCCCAAACTGCGCTTTCGCAAAGACGAAAGCTTTGCCGAGGCTGACCGGATCGAAGCGCTGCTGCGCGACCCCAAGGTGGCGCGGGATTTGGAAGACGACTTCGAAGACGACGAGGAATAGGATTCGTCATTGCGAGCGCAGCGAAGCAATCCATGACCCGCCGTTCCGTCACGCCTCAAGGTCAATTCTTGGATTGCCGCGTCGCCTCCGGCTCCTCGCAATGACGAGGAAAGGGGACGCTGCTAGCGCGGCACCATCCGCGCCTTGAGCGTAATATCGACCTTGTTGCCGACGATCAGCTGATAGCTTTTCATTCCATATTGCCGCCGGTCAATCGTGGTGGTGCCGGTAAAGCTCACCGGTTTTCCCATCTGCGCCAGCGGATCAGCATCAAAGGTCACGACCAGCGTTTGCGGCTTGCTCACCCCGCGCGCGGTCAGCTCGCCTGCCACCGTGCCGCGCGTTGCGCTCGCCATTGTGAGCGAGCGGCCGACGAACCGCACATCGGGATATTTTTCGACCCAGAAGAACTTCTCACCGCGCAGCCGCGCCAGCGTGACATCGTCCGGCGCCTCGATCGCGGTTGCATCGAAGGTCACGTCGATCACGGCGCGTTCGGGCGCACCGGGCACAATCGTCACCGCGCCCTGCATCCGCGGGAAGCGCGCGGTTTTGCTGGAAAGGCCAAAGAACGGCACCTTGGCCGAGACATTGCTGGCCGTAGCGTCGAGCGTATAGCGCTGCGGCACGCTGGCCGTGTTGGCAAGCGCGAAGACTGCGAGCAGCGGCAGCATCAGCCAGCGCAAAAGGGTGTGGCGGTTCATCATCGCTCTTTCAATACGCTTCAACGGGGCAAAAGGTTCAACCCGACCTCGCCCAGCTTGCGGCGAATGGGTAGTCTGACGCGATGGCCAAACTCTACTTCTACTACGCCAGCATGAACGCAGGCAAAAGCGCGCACCTGTTGCAAGCCGATTTCAACTATCGGGAACGCGGGATGGCAACGATGCTGTGGACTGCCGCGCTCGACAGCCGCTCGGCCGGCATGGTGCGCAGCCGCATCGGGCTGGAAAGCGAAGCGCATCGTTTCCATCCCGACACCGATCTGTGGGCCGAAGTCAGCGCGGCGCATGCCGAGGCGCGGCTCGATTGCGTGTTGGTGGATGAGGCACAGTTTCTCACTGCGCCGCAGGTGTGGCAACTCGCACGGCTGGCGGATCAGGCGGGGATTCCGGTGCTGTGCTATGGCCTCAGGACCGATTTTCAGGGTGAGTTGTTCCCCGGATCGGCGGTCTTGCTGGGGATTGCCGATGCTTTGGTCGAACTGAAGGCCGTCTGCCATTGCGGGCGCAAGGCGACGATGAACCTGCGCGTCGATGAAACCGGCGCAGCGATCAAGCAGGGCCAGCAGACCGAAATCGGCGGCAATGATCTTTATGTCGCGCTGTGCCGCAAGCATTTCTCTGAGGCATTGCTTGCCTAACCCCGTTCGCCTCGAGCCCTTCGGCAGGCTCAGGATGAACTGCCGACATTCTGTCGTCAGTCGAGAGGCTGTTCAAGGTGTCTCGACTTCGCTCGACACGAACGGGTAGGGGGCATCATGTCCTCCGACAAATCCTCTGTTCCGCTCTCCGGCTGGCTGATCCTGGACAAGCCGCGCGGGTTGGGCTCGACCCAAGGGGTGGGGGCGGTCAAGCGGGTACTGCGTCAGAACGGCTATGCAAAAACCAAGGTCGGCCACGGCGGAACGCTTGACCCGCTGGCCGAAGGCGTGCTGCCGATCGCGCTGGGCGAGGCGACCAAGCTCGCCGGGCGGATGCTCGATGCGAGCAAGATTTACGAGTTCACGGTGAAATTCGGCGAGGAGACCGACTCGCTCGACACCGAGGGGCCGGTGATCGCCACCAGCGACGTGCGCCCGACGCTGTCCGAAGTGGAGGCGGTGTTGCCGCAGTTCACCGGTCCGATTGAGCAGGTGCCCCCTGCATACTCCGCGCTCAAAATAGGCGGCCAGCGCGCCTATGATCTGGCGCGGGCAGGCGAGGTGGTGGAACTGAAGGCGCGGGAGGTTACGATCTTCTCCCTCTCCGTTCGGGCTGAGCCTGTCGACGACCTGCACTTTTCTTTTGAAGGGAAGGACGGCCCTTCGACAAGCTCAGGGCGAGCGGGTTTGGAGGAAGTTACGTTGGAGGCCCACGTCTCCAAAGGCACCTACATCCGCTCCCTCGCGCGCGACCTTGCCTATGCGCTTGGCACCTGCGGCCATGTCACCTATCTCAGGCGCAGCAAGGCCGGGCCGTTCGTCCAATCCCAAGCGATTTCGCTGGACAAACTGGAGCAAGCCGCTAAGGGCGCAGGCCTTGAACACCTCCTCCTGCCGCTGGAGGCAGGGCTGGACGACATCCCGGCCCTCGCTCTCGACCAGACAAGCGCGCAGGCGGTCCGACAGGGCCGGGTGCTGTCTGGCATGCCCCAATCATCCGGGCTCTATCTGGCGAAGCTGGGCTCAGTTCCGGTCGCGCTGATGGAAATTTCGGATGGCACGGCCACGGTCGTGCGGGGGTTCAACCTTCCCGATGTCGCTGAGTAGAAAGAGACGTATTATGTCGGTGACCGCCGAAGTTAAGCAGGAAATTATTGCTGACAATGCCCGTGATCCCAAGGACACCGGCAGCCCCGAAGTGCAGGTTGCGATCCTCACGCAGCGCATCCGCAACCTGACCGAGCACTTCAAGGATCACCACAAGGACAACCATTCGCGTCGCGGCCTGCTGATGATGGTCAACAAGCGCCGCACGCTGCTGGCCTATCTCAAGAAGAAGGATGTGGAGCGGTACAATGCTCTGATCCAGAAGCTGGGCCTGCGTAAGTAAGAGTTTTGCGGGAAGGGCGGCTCAAAGGGCCGCCCTTTTTGCATCTGGGGCATGCAGACATCCGGTCTGCCAGCCTTGGGGCCAAAGCGCCCTGCACCGGACCGGGACGGTTGTTTCCCCGGCACACGAGGCCCCGCCCGGCAATGTGGCCGCGCGGGTTCAAAAGGAAAATCAATGTTCGACACGAAAACCGTATCGCTGGAGTGGGGCGGCAAGACCCTCACTCTGGAAACCGGGCGTATTGCCCGTCAGGCCGATGGCGCTGTGCTGGCCACCTATGGCGAAACCGTGGTGCTCTGCGCCGTGACCGCCGCCAAGTCGGTGAAGGAAGGGCAGGATTTCTTCCCGCTCACCGTTCACTATCAGGAAAAGTTCTCGGCCGCCGGGCGTATCCCGGGCGGCTTCTTCAAGCGTGAACGCGGCGCGACTGAAAAGGAAACGCTGGTTTCCCGCTTGATCGACCGTCCGATCCGTCCGCTGTTCCCCGAAGGTTTCTACAACGAAATCAACGTGATCTGCCAAGTGCTGTCGTTCGACGGCGAAACCGAAGCTGATATTGTTGCGATGATCGCCGCCTCGGCTGCGCTCACCATCTCGGGCGTGCCCTTCATGGGCCCGATCGGCGCCGCGCGCGTCGGCTATATTGACGGCGAATATGTCCTCAATCCCAAGCAGGACAAGGCGCTCGCCGAAGGCCGCTTGGATCTGGTCGTCGCCGCAACGCAAGACGCGGTGATGATGGTCGAATCCGAAGCCAAGGAACTGACCGAGGACGAAATGCTCGGCGCAGTGATGTTTGCGCATAACGAGATCCGCAACGTGATCGGCGCGGTCATCAGCCTCGCTGAACAGGCTGCCAAGGATCCCTGGGCTGTCGACCTCAGCGACAACACCGCTGACATGAAGGCCAAGCTCAAGGACCTGATCGGCGGCGATATTGCAGCGGCCTACAAGGTCACTGACAAGTCGCAGCGTTCGAACCTGCTGAACGAAGCCCGGGCCAAGGCCAAGGCGGCGTTTGCGGACGAAGGCGGCCAGACCCAGATGGTCGCTGGCAAGCTGATGAAGAAGCTTGAAGCCGAAATCGTGCGCGGGGCGATCCTCAAGGATGGTCAGCGTATCGACGGGCGCAAGCTCGATCAGGTTCGCCCGATCGAAGCGATCGTCGGCTTCCTGCCGCGCACCCATGGTTCGTCGCTGTTCACCCGGGGCGAGACCCAGGCGATCTGCACCACCACGCTCGGCACCAAGGATTCCGAGCAGATGATCGACGGGCTGGAAGGCCTGAGCTACACCAGCTTCATGCTGCACTACAACTTCCCGCCGTACTCGGTCGGTGAAGTGGGCCGCTTCGGCGCGCCGGGTCGCCGCGAAGTCGGACACGGCAAGCTCGCCTGGCGCGCGCTGAACCCCGTGTTGCCGTCGAAGGAAGACTTCCCCTACACCATCCGCGTTCTCAGCGACATCACCGAGTCCAACGGCTCGTCCTCGATGGCGACCGTCTGCGGCGGCTGTCTGTCGATGATGGACGCTGGTGTGCCGGTGAAGTCGCCGGTTTCGGGCATCGCGATGGGCCTGATCCTTGAAGGCAAGGACTTTGCGGTTCTGTCGGACATCCTCGGTGACGAAGATCACCTCGGCGACATGGACTTCAAGGTTGCTGGCACCGAAAACGGCATCACCACGATGCAGATGGACATCAAGATTGCCGGCATCACGCAGGAAATCATGGCCAAGGCGCTGGAGCAAGCGAAGGCCGGCCGGATGCACATCCTCGGCGAAATGGCCAAGGCGCTGACCGGTGCCCGCACCGAAGTCAGCAAGCATGCCCCGCGCATCGAGACGATCCAGATCGACAAGTCGAAGATCCGTGACGTCATCGGCACCGGCGGCAAGGTGATCCGCGAGATCGTCGCTGAAACCGGCGCCAAGGTCGACATCGATGATGAAGGCGTGATCAAGATCTCGTCCTCGAACGTCGACGAGATCGAAGCCGCGAAGAAGTGGATCCTCGGCATCACGCAGGAAGCGGAAGTCGGCAAGATCTATGACGGCAAGGTCGTGAACATCGTCGATTTCGGCGCGTTCGTGAACTTCATGGGCGGCAAGGACGGCCTCGTCCACGTTTCGGAAATGCGCAACGAGCGGGTTGAAAAGCCCACCGACGTTGTCTCCGAAGGCATGGAAGTGAAGGTCAAGGTGCTCGAGATCGATCCGCGCGGCAAGGTTCGCCTGTCGATGCGCGTCGTCGATCAGGAAACTGGTGCTGAGCTCGAAGACACCCGTCCGCCGCGCGAACCGCGTGAGCCCAGAGAGGGTGGCCGCGAAGGTGGCCGTGGTGGTGATCGCGGTGGCGACCGTCGCGGGCCCAAGGGCGGCGGTGGTGGCCGTGGCGGCGATCGCGGCGGCCGCAGCGGCGGCGGCGACCGTGGTGGCCGCGAGCGCGACAGCGGTCCGGCTGGTCTTCCGGACTTCCTCAAGGACTGATGCAACCTCGCCCCCTCCTCTTCAGAGGAGGGGGTTGGGGGTGGTGGCGCGGGCCGTAGGCGCACGCTTCGCCAAAAGGCACCACCCCGCTGCGACCAGGCCTTGGCAAGGGCCAAGACCAAGTGTCGCTGCCCCTCCTCTAAAGAGGAGGGGTTTTGCGTTTCAAAGGACTAACCATGCTCCAGCGCGAATTGATCGACACCACGCACATCGAGGACGGCGTCACCCTCGAACTCTACAGCCATGCTGGCCATTTCATGATCGTGATGGGCCGCAACGAGCTGATGAGCACGCGCATGCGCTTTTCCGAGGAGCAGCTCGCGGAATTGACCATCGACCGGCTGGGCAAGTCCAATGCCCGCATCCTGATCGGCGGCTATGGCATGGGTTTCACCTATCGCGCCGCAGCCGCGCGGCTCGATGACAAGGCGCAGATCGTTGTCGCCGAGATTTCCGAGGCGATTGTCGAGTGGGCGCGTGGACCGATGGCCGCGCTGACCGGCGAGGGCCTGTCCGACCCGCGGCTCGACCTCAAGATCTGCGATGTCGCCGCGCTGATCGATGATGCCAATGACGGCACCTGCGCCAAGTTCGACGCGATCCTGCTCGATGTCGACAATGGCCCCGACGGGATCGTGCGCGATGCGAACAACCGCATCTATTCGCGCACCGGGCTCGCCAAGGCACGCGATGCCTTGATGCCGGGCGGCATTCTGGCGGTGTGGTCGGCCGGGCCCGATCCGGCGTTCCGCAAGCGGCTTTACGATACGGGCCTGACGGTGGCCGAATGGAATGTCCGATCACGCCCGAACAACAAGGGCGCGCATCACATCATCTGGTTTGCGCAGAAGGCCTGAAGGCCCTTAGAGCGCTTTCCGACCAATCTGGATCGCCCTGATCGCGTCAGGAAGCCCGCTGGACAGGAGTGGCGCGCAGCGCGGGCCTATCGGCCCCCGGGCAAGCGTCGCGACGAAGCCAGCGGGCTTCCTGACGCGACCACGCAGGGGCGGGCCGATTTTGGCCCAGCGCCGCGGAGCCAAAGCATTCTGGCGTCGGTCACTATGCTTCAGCATGGCTCCCTCCTCTCTTCTTGCGCTGAGCCAAAATCAGCTCCGTCAGGGTGACCCAGATTGGTCGGGAAGTGCTCTAGGTCACATTTGCCGCTTTCCTACGCGGCGCAGGCACGCGAAGGTTCGCGCCATGTCTGCGCCGTCGACTATGCCCACGAAGTTTCCGCCTTGTGCCGAGGCCAGTTGGTGCGCGTCACACGGCGGGTTTTCGTTTCCTGGACAGTGTCACATGTGTCTCCAACTTCAGCCAATCGCCGCTCAAGCTGAACGGATGGCGGGCCGAATCGGACACGGAGCTGGGCCATTAGCGCAACCGTTAGCGCACCCTCGGCCCGCCGAAGGGCAGCGGCGGTGGCGGACGGCGCACGCCGCGCGGCAGCTGCGCCTGATAGGCCCGGCCGCAATGTTCGACGCAATAGGGGAAGCCGGGGTTCACTTGCTGACCGCAGAAGTGGAAATCGGGCTCACCGGGGTGGCCCATTGGCCAGCGACAGACCTTGTCCGACAGATCGAGCAGCGTCGTCTTGCCCGCGATCTCGGCGCTGGGCTTGGCCGGGACCAGGCGGCGCGGCGGGGCGGGCGGGATCGGCGCTTGCTGATCGCCCGGCCCTTGCCGCAGGAAGCCGCCTGGGCCGACCGAGACGATCTTGGGCAAATCGGCCTGCGGATTGGGCATTGCCTGCGAAGGCGCTGCACCAGAAGCATCATCCTCAGGCTCCTGCCGGGGCGAAGCCACCGCGGGGCGCGCCGAGGGACGCTCGGCTGCTGCGCTGCGATCTGCCGGCTCCGCGCGTTGCTCTTGTGCAGAGCGAGTTGGCGCAGCCGCTGGCTTTCTCACGGGAGCAGCGACCGGCGCGGCGGGTTTCTTCTTCTCGTTGGCCTTGACCGGGGAAGGGCGCGCCTTCAGCCCCAGACGGTGCGCCTTGCCAATCACGGCATTGCGGCTGACACCGCCCAGTTCGGTAGCGATCTCGCTGGCGGTGGCGCCGCCTTCCCACATTTTCTTGAGCGTCGCGATGCGCTCGTCCGTCCAGCTCATATGTTCTACCTGTTCCTGTGTTCGCGCCTGCGGGCGGATGCTTGTCAGCGGGATGATCGCGGCCTAGGCACCCATGCCATGGACGAACCTGCTGCTGCAAACTCTGTTGCGAACGCTGCCTCCGTGGCGGAAAAGACACCCGCTGACAAGACCGGCGGGAGCGCTCGATTTGCCCCGCGCGGTGTTCCGGTGATTACCGGGGTCAACCGCGTGGGTCTGCATGCCCTCTATATGAAGGAGGTGCGGCGGTTTCTCAAGGTTCAGACCCAGACAATTTGGGCGCCCGCCTTTACGACGCTGCTGTTTCTGGCGATTTTCACCGTGGCTTTGGGGCGGGAGGGGCGCGAAGTTTTGGGCGTGCCCTTTGCCACCTTTGTTGCGCCCGGACTGATCGTGATGGCGATGATGCAGAACGCCTTCGCCAATTCCAGCTTTTCGCTCCTATCAGGCAAGATGCAGGGCACGATCATCGACCTGCTGATGCCGCCGCTGTCACCGGGTGAGTTGATGAGCGGGATCCTGGCCGCAGCGATGACCCGCGCGGCGGCGGTGGGCTGCACTGTGGCGCTGGCCATGGCGCTGTGGCCGGAGGTGTCGCTGGCGATGGCGCATCCGTGGGCGGTGGTATGGTTTGCCCTGATGGGCGCGCTGATGTTGGCGACGATGGGCCTGGCAACGTCGATTTGGGCCGAAAAGTTCGATCACAACGCCGCGATCACCAATTTCATCATCGCGCCGTTGTCGCTGCTGTCAGGCACCTTTTATGTGATCGACAACCTTGATCCCGCCTTCCAGTGGATCAGCCGGTTGAACCCGTTCTTCTACGTCATTTCGGGTTTCCGTTATGGCTTTCTGGGGGCGACCGACATGGGGTCTGGAAGCACTCTGGCGGCGGCAGCTTTGGGTCTATTGTTGTTCAACGCAGTGCTGGCAGCAGGGGTCTATGCGCTGCTACGGTCAGGCTGGAAGCTGAAGAGCTGATCGACTTTGCGGGTAACTGCCCGAGCTCGCCGCCCAGCTATTGCAGGGTTACCAGCACCGGGATCATGCCGCAGCCTTCGGGGATCGATTGCAGTGCCTTGCCGATGATGCTGCCGGGTGCGCGGGCTGGGTCAGCGGCCTTCATCGCGTGGCCCGGGGTGGGGGATGTTGTTAGCATATCACCGACGGTGATCGCGCCGAATCCAGCATCGACCTTGCACCACGCCCGGCCGATCAAGGCGATCGGGGCACAGCCCTTGGCATCGGCCCTGCCGCCGCCCAATACGATCCCCGGCTGTTCCTCGCCCGCGCCCGAAACAATGCCGACAACCGCCCTGTTATAGGCAGCAGCGCAAGGGCTGAGCCGGCCATCCTCGCCAGCCACCAGCACGGTGCCGGGTTCGCCAACGCAATCATCGGCCAGTTCGAACGCCTCGGCGCAATCACGGCCCAGCGTCTCAATCGGGCCTTCCAGTGCCAGTCCGCCGGCGATTTCCACATCACCTTCAAACGCGGCCGATTTGCCGCCCTTGGTGTTCGAGACGATCAGGCCATAGCCGCCGCTGAACGGGCACACGCCCACCAGCGCGCCATTGGCCATGCCGTAGACCCCGATATGCGGATAGCTGCCGGTGCGCTCGCTGACGAACGGCACGTCCCACGGCAGCGGTGCCTCGCGCCCGGGATCGGCATTGGGATAGTGCGACGGGAAGGCACCGCACACCCCGATCGAATAGCGCGCATAATCCAGCCCCTCCCATTCGGGATGCCATCCGCCGGGGTTTACCAGCCCGAGCACGCTGATATTCATGCCAACGCCGAGCACCCCCGCGCGCGAGGCCATCAAGCCATCGACCCCGCCATTGATCCGTTCGGTCGGCTCGCCGTTGTGGGCGACGGCATAAATACCGTGGCCGGCTGATTTGGAGATCGCGAAAACGCCCGATCCGCTATCGGCGATGCCGAGCACGCCATTGCCGGTACCCTTGCTTTCACCGACCACGCCGACATGGTTGTTGCCAAGGCTGATCCCGCGCACGCCTGCGCCGCCATCGCTGCTATCGCCGCGCACGCCATCACTATGGTCGGCAAAGCCGCGCACGCCGACACCTGTGCCGGTGTTGCTGCCGCGAACCCCGGCAAAGCCACTGCTGCTGAAACCGCTGACGCCCGGCTCGCTCGCCGTGCCTGTACCCACCACTACCGGCATTGCAGTTCTCCTTGTAAAAGGTGACATGCTTTGGCGAGTGGTGACCGCTTACGGCGTATCAGGCGAAGCAGAACCACTCCGCAGCAACCGCCAACGCATCAATGCGTGAGCGACCTGCGCATCTTGTAACGGCCATCCTTGAAGGTTTCGAACAGCTGTTTGACGGTCGGATGGTCAATCGGCCCGCCATCGGCATCGCCCACCAGATTGCCTTGGCTGACATAGGCCACGTACGAGGAATCCTCGTTTTCGGCGAGCAGGTGGTAAAACGGCTGATCCCGACGAGGGCGCATATCTTCGGGGATCGATTCGTACCATTCGTCCGAGTTGGCGAACACCGGATCAATATCGAACACCACCCCGCGAAACGCGAACAAGCGGTGGCGCACCACATCGCCGATGCTGAAGCGGGCGCGGGTCTGGCGCGGGGCAATAATGGTGCGCCCGGCCTGGGTCGAGAAAAACTCTGCGCGTTCCATAAGCGCTAATATGGCGCATCGCTCGCCCAAAACAAGCACGCGGTTTTGGCTGCCCGGCAGATATGCCCTAATTTTGTCGGTCGGCGGGTCTTGGCAAGTGCCAAGGCTTGGGCTAACGGCCTCGCTTCCTGTCGCCAGACGCCCCGACCAGGCGGACCGCATGGCGTGCGACGGGCCTCGCGGAGAGGTGGCAGAGTGGTCGAATGCGCCGCACTCGAAATGCGGTTTACCGGCGACGGTAACGTGGGTTCGAATCCCACCCTCTCCGCCAAGCATTTTTATGGCTAGTTTCAGATTGAAAAAATCGCAATTTAGCAGTTAAAGTATGATGTCGGGCACCTCAAGTGAATGATAGCTTCGCTTGTTTGAAATTATCCTACCAATCTCGTTTGTGTCGATCCTGATTGGGGGCAAATCTGGGGGCAGGCATTGGCCGATTTGGGGGCATAGCGATGAGGCGAGGGCTGAAGCGCGCCGCTGACGACAATTTGCCGCCCTTTACCCTCTGTGGGTTCGAATCCGAGCGGCTCCGCCGCCAAAATGCTCTGCAGAACCTGATGCACTCCCGACAATACTAGCGAAACCAAACATCGGAAATTGTTTTGGAAAATGAGTTCAGACTCCATGGGATTGGCGTCCGCAGGCTTTATCGGATCGCCTAAAGAACGCTTGGGAGCGGACATACTTGCCAACTCACCTCAGCAGCCGCAGCTGGGACGAATTGGTCGTTTTGTGGCAACGCCTCAATGGCAGTTCTTCCGCGGGAAGCCGACATCCAGATTCCGCGCTGCTGGCCTCGCAACTTAGCCGCAAAACGCCCTATGCTGATCGGTTGGTCCGCGCCGAAGAGATGACGATGCTGTATGGCCCCTTCAATCAGCCGCTTCTCCGCGACTGAGGGCGTGAATTGAGTAGCAGCGCCGACGACGGCGACACGCGTCTGTGTTCCGCAAGATGCTCACCTACAATGTGCCAGTCGAGGCGCGCACTGCCGTCCGCTAGCACCGGCAGCATCGGCCATCGTCGGGCGGCCGAGACGCGGCCCTTTTCTGCTTGGTAAGGCTGCCTTTGAGGGACGAATGACTGGCGATCCACCATCGATTGGAAGCATCCACCAGCAGCTTACTGCGGCAGGCTCCCACTTCGAGGTGGAGCAGATCGTGGTTGACGGCATAGTGCGCTTTGCCTGGAAGCATGGGCCCAAGACCATGGGCGAACTCCTGAGCCGGTCGAGCCGCTTCGACGACTTGACGTTCCTCGTCCACGAAGGCCGGCGTGTCAGCTTCCTGGGATTCCGGCGTGCCGTTCAGGCGTTGATGCAAGTCTTGGCGGAAGGTGGCGTCGGCCCGGGAGATCGTGTCGCGATCGCCATGCGGAATCTGCCGGAATGGCCGGTCTGCTTCTTCGCCGCGACGGCACTGGGTGCGATTGCCGTCCCGCTCAATGCGTGGTGGGTGGGGAGCGAGCTCGCCTTCGGCATCCGGGACTCTGGCACTAAGGCGCTGCTTGCCGATGCAGAACGAATGGCGCGAGTTGGGGATTTGTTGGCAGGATGCCCGATGCTCGAGCACGTCGTCGTCTGCGGCACCGCGACGGGGGGCGGAGCGCGAAGCCTCGAAGACTTGATCGGATCACCCGAGAACTGGGAACAACTGCCAGAGGCATCGCAGCCGCCAAGCATTGTACAGCCTGACGATCCGGCGACGATTTTCTACACCTCGGGTACCACAGGCAAGCCCAAGGGCGTGGTTGCGTCCCATCGTGCTGCCCTGTCGAACATCACGGGCGCGGCCTTTGCCGCCGCACGGGCTGCCACGAGGAACGGTGCTCTGCCTGCCGAGCCCGCCGCCACGTCGGCGCAGGCGGGCGCGCTCGTCGTGGTGCCGTTCTTCCATGTGACCGGATGTTTCGCCATCCTCTGCCCGGCGCTCGATGCGAGCAATCGCCTCGTCCTCATGCACCGCTTCGAGTCCGAACCAGCGATGCGGCTGATCCAAGATGAGAAGCTGAGCTGGGTGGTGGGAGTGCCGACCATTGCCTGGCAGATCGCCGAGCATCCGCGGGTGGGCGATTACGATCTCTCGTCGCTGGTGAGCCTCGGCTATGGCGGGGCCGCCGCGCCGCCCGAGCTGATAGTGAGGCTCGCATCGAGCCTACCGCACGCCGTCCCCGGGCACGGCTGGGGCATGACCGAGACGTACGGTCTGGCAACGACCCATTCGGGTGCGGATTATCGCAGGCGACCGACAAGCTGCGGCGCTCCGGTGGCCGTGGTCGACATCCGCGTCATGGATCAGGATGCGAGCCGCGTATTGCCGGCCGGCGAGGTGGGCGAACTCTGGGTGGCAAGACCCAACATCGCCAAGGGCTACTGGAACCGCCCCGAGGAGACCGCGGCGACCTTTGTCGAGGGCTGGGTCCGCACCGGCGATCTTGCAAGGATAGACGAGGAGGGATTCCTCTACATCGTCGACCGCGCGAAGGACGTGGTGATCCGCGGCGGCGAGAACATCCATTGCATAGAGGTAGAGAACTGCCAGTTCGAGGTCGATGGCATAGCAGACGCGGCTCTGGTTGCCTATCCGAACAGGACGCTGGGCGAGGTTCCCGTCGCGGTGGTGCAACCTGCTCCCGACCGCGTCATCGAGGAGGCTACGGTGCTTGCGCATTGTGCGGCCCGGCTTGCGGCATTCAAGGTGCCGGTGGCGATCATCTTCCAGCAGGAACCGCTCCCGCGCAATGCCAGCGGCAAACTGCTAAAACGCGACATCGCTGAGAGCGAGGCAGTTAAGGCGCGCATGCAAGGGTCGCTGATCAGGCACCTTGAGGCCGAGGGACTGTCGCGCAAGAAATGGCCCGAGCACCTCGTGATCGTCGACCAGATGCCGGTCACAGCGACTGGCAAGCTCGACAAGAAGGCGCTGACAGCCATGGCTGCCGAGGCGCTCAGCCCGGCCGCAGCTCCAGCGCACGCCGTTTCCTGACCTCCGCCGAGCGAGCTGCAACAATCGAGAGGTACCGGATGATACAACCGCAATCGAAGATGCCGTTCGACCTGACCGGACGGGTCGTGCTGGTTACAGGCGCATCGTCAGGTCTGGGCGAGCGCTTCGCCCGCTTGGCAGTGGCATGCGGCGCTCGTGTCGTCGCTGCCGCGCGGCGCCTCGACAGACTGGAGCAACTTCAGGAAGAGGTCAGCCGCGAAGCCCAGGAAATCCTGCCAGTCGCGCTCGACGTCACCGAGGAAGGTTCGGTGATCGCGGCTTTCGATGCGGCGGAGGCGGCCTTCGGTCCGGTCGATACTGTGATTGCAAATGCCGGGGTTAATATCTCCGCGAGTGCGCTCGGAATGTCGGTCGAGGACTTCGATCGGATGTCGAACGTCAACTTCCGCGGTGTCTTCCTCACGGCACGCGAGGGAGCGAGGCGGATGATCGGAGCGGGTTCGGTCGAGCGAAAGCATGGCCGGATCACGCTGATCTCCTCGATCACCGCCCATCAGGTCGCCGATCGTGCGCGCATCTACTGTGCGACAAAGGCCGCCGTGGCGCAGCTCGGCCGCGCCTTGGCGCGCGACTGGGCGATGAAGGGCATCAACGTGAACGTCCTTTGCCCGGGCTACATCGAAACCGAGATGAACGAGCACGCATGGGAGCAGGAAGGCGGCAAGGCGCTGCTGGCAAGCTTCCCCCGCCGCCGGATCATGGAAGCCTCCTCGCTTGACGCGATGATCCTCTACCTGTGTTCGGATGCATCGCGGCAGACCACCGGATCGGTTTTGACGATCGATGACGGGCAGACACTTTAGGGTTTGTGGGGATTCATCGAGAATTGATGACGGCGGCGGTGAGGTAGATCATGGCTTCGTAGCTCTGATCGGTTTTGCAGGCACGCATGGCGATGCCCTTGATGAGCGGGGCGACGCCGATGCTGTCGAAGCGGTTGCCGGGCATCAGGTGGAAACGGACAAGGTTGCCCAGCGCATCGGTCAGCGCCAGTATTTTGGTCGTCATGCCGCCTTTGGA
>JAESGE010000122.1_pt1 | contig 57947 bp, 55 predicted proteins | sample 9269601 | NCBI WGS metagenome assembly JAESGE01 (sample SAMN14515569, study PRJNA621662) | algae metagenome | isolation source: Tolypothrix brevis GSE-NOS-MK-07-07A and co-occurring heterotrophs from wet... | place: USA: Grand Staircase Escalante National Monument, Utah | collected 2006-04-16
CCAACCTCGGCCATCGAGAGCCCTCGTCTCGAGCGACCCTTGCCAAAGGTCCTTTCGGTTTCGATTGTCGACCGCCTGCTTGAAAGCGCCAAGTCGCGCCGCGATGAGACGAACATGACCCCAGGCGAAGCTTTTCGCGCCTTGCGCATGCATTGCCTTATCGAACTTCTGTATGCCACCGGTCTGCGCGTCTCGGAACTCGTGGCATTGCCGGTTTCCGCTGCCCGTACGCGCGAACGATTTCTGGTCGTGACAGGTAAAGGTAACAAGGATCGCCTGGTACCTCTGAACGGCGCTGCCCAGATCGCGGCAGGGCGTTATCTAGAAGCGCTCGAAGCCCGCATGAAAAGCCCCAAATGGCTGTTTCCCGCCGATAGCGACAGCGGTCATTTGACACGGCAAGCGTTCGCGCGCGACCTCAAGACGACGGCGGGCGCGGCGGGCATCCCCCATGATCGGATCAGTCCCCATGTCCTACGACACGCTTTTGCCAGCCACCTGCTGCAAAACGGTGCCGATCTGCGGGTGATTCAGGAACTGCTCGGACACAGTGATATTTCGACGACGCAGATCTACACCCATATCCTCGACGAACGCCTGAAGGCTATGGTGCGCGATTTACATCCCCTCAGCGACTGATCCGCTTCGATCAAAGCAGCTCAGGCAAGGCGAATCCGTGCGGCGTTCTCAAGTCTGAGAGCAAAATCAATCAGACTACGGTCCGAACCGATGGGTCCGATCACCGACAATCCCAGCGGCGCCCCTTCCCGGTTGGCGACAGGTACGGTTATCTGCGGACACCCCGACAACCCTGAAAGGCACAGCAGGCGCAGGGCACGATTGCGGAAATCGTCGAGATCGGCCTCACTTGTCGTCACCAGCGGCGCGATATCGGGCACGGTCGGTAGGAGGAGTACGCCATCGGCTCCCAGAAGGCCGGTCAGATACTGCCTGAACCGCTCGCGAATCACATTGCCCTTCCAAACATCGTCATCGGACACCTCGCGCGCAAAGCCAAACCGCTCGGCGACTCCCGGTCCAAGCGGCGGGAGGTGGCGGTCGATGAGTTCGCCGTCGGCAATCCAGGCCTCGCGTCCCTGAAGCCAGCGAAAGGCCCAGTACAGCTCGTCGATGTCAGGTGCGATCGTTTGCTCAGCAAGATCGCCAAGGCGTTGACTTGCCCGACCGACGACATCGCGCAAGATCTTCTCGGCCTCCGATGTCGCCAGCGCGAAGAGATCGGCACCGAAGACAAGCCGCGGCTTTTTCGGCAGCTTGATGTTGTCGCGATCGAAGAGGACATCGGCAACAGCGGCGAATGTCTTGCCGTCGCGCGCGAACCAGCCGGGCGTATCGAAACTTTCGGCCAACGGCCAGGTTCGCTTCAGCGAAAGGCGACCATGGCTTGGACGGATGCCGAACAGCCCGCCATAGCTTGCCGGGGCACGCACGGAGCCGCCGGTGTCCGAGCCCAGCGCGACGTCCGCCAGGAGTCCGGCGACGGCTGCCATCGAGCCGCAGGAAGAACCGCCCGTGATCCGATCCGGCGCGGCCGGATTGATCGGTGCGCCGAAATGCGCATTCTTGCCGTTCAGCGAAAAGGCCAGTTCGTCGGTGTGGGTTTTTCCCACGAAAGTCGCACCGGCATCCAGTAACTCGGAGACGATGGGCGCGGTCTTGCGCTTAATTCCCGACATCGCCAGGACGATTGGCGAACCGGCCCCGGTTGGATAACCCTTGACATCGAACAGATCCTTGACCGCCAGCGTCAATCCCGAGAGCGGCCCCTTCGGCTTGTTCGAAACCTTGGCGTGCGGATAGGGGACAAAGCAACGGAAAGGATCATCTTGCATGGTCCGGCAGTCTCCAGGCGGTTATGCGTTCAAAGGCCTCGGGCATCGCCATCGGAACGGGGATCGTGGGTCGCCTCCACCTCGCCGCTACGATGTTTAACCAGCATGCCCGCATGCCCGAAGCCGTCGGCATAGGGTTCGCTCCACTCCTCGACATGATGGCCGGCCACGGCCAGCTTGGTTACGAGCATATGGTCGAACCGATTCTCCATCTTCAGCGCGACCGACGTCTCGCCCCAGGTCTTTCCCCAAAGCCAGCGTGGAGCATCGACGGCCTCTGCGACCGACTGGCCAAACCGATAACGTGAGAAAATCTGAGCCTGGAACTGTGGCTGGCCGTCCCCGCCCATGGCCCCGTAGGACATGATCCGCCCGTCCTCGAACAGCGCGAGGGCTGGATTAAGGGTATGAAAAGGCTTGCGCCCCGGCATGAGCGGATTGGCCGATTTCGGATCGAGCGAAAAGGCCACGCCGCGATTCTGCCAATGCAGTCCTGTTTGCGGAAGAACGATGCCGGAGCCATATTCCCAGTAAAGCGACTGAATGTAGGAGACGGCCATCCCATCCTTGTCGATGGCTCCCATCCAGATCGTATCGCCGTCGCCCGATTTGAGAGGCCAGTCACCGGCACGCTTCATGTCGATCCGACTTGCTTCCCGGGCGAAGACGGCATCGGTCAGGAACGAGGAGGGGTCGGATGCCTGGTAATCTGGATCGGTGACGTGGCTGTTGCGAATCCCGAAAGCGCGCTTTGTGGCCTCGATCAACCCGTGATGATGATCAAAGCTTTCGGCCTTTGAAATCTTCAGCTTCTCGAAAATCCCCAGAATCAGCAACGATGCCAGACCTTGCGTCGGTGGCGGGAAATTGTGCACCGTGACACCGGGCAGGCCGATCGATAGTGTTGAAACGCGTCGCGCGCGAAAGCCTTGCAGGTCGGCGCGGGTGATCGGCGTCTCGAGCGCGTCGAGATCGGCGGCGATTTCCCGACCGATATCGCCACGATAGAAATCATCCAGCCCGGCTTTCGCCAGGTGAGCCAGCATGGCAGCTAATGCTTCGGGCCGGCGCAGGCTACCTGCGGCCGGGCGTTTTCCGTCCGGCCAGAAATGTGTCGTGAAACCCGGTGCTTTCAACAGCGCCTCGATTTCCTTAGGCCAATAGCGCCCCTCGGATCGCGACACCGCGTAGCCCGATGTCGCATGGCCGAGCGCGTCCACCAGCAAGTCCTTGACTGGCATCCGTCCGCCAAGTTCGTCCGAGAGCGTCAACGCTTCCTGCCAGCCGCCGATCGCCCCGGCCACGGTCACAGCCGCGTCAGGGCCTCTGGGGGGGATGACATCGTAACCTTTCTCCCGGTAGCGGGCCTGCGTCGCCTTCGCACCGGCGGGGCCACAGGCTTCGATGGCGTGAATTTTACCGCGCGGATCGTGCACGATCCAGAATCCGTCGCCGCTCAGCGCGTTCATGTGTGGGTAAACGACTGCGATGGTGGCCGCCATCGCAATCATCGCCTCGGTCGCGTTGCCTCCTTCCGCAAGAACAGCGCGTCCGGCTTCCGATGCGAGATGATGGGGAGCAGCGACTGCTGCCGATGAAAACCGCGGTGTATTGGGCATGAAGGCGTGTACCATCGATATGAAGGCGCCAAACGGCGCCTGCTTGTGAGCGGCGGGACAAGCCGGGATCGCTTGTGACCGAGTAAGTTGCACGCCGCGCGGGGCTCGGCTAGTCGGTAGCGATCATATTCAATGACCAAGGATGACGATCGCGATGGCGCGAGCACTCAATCAAGCGGATCTGCTGACGGTCGTCTCACTCACGATCCTCGTCGGTACGGAAGTGTTCGGTGTTGCTCTTGTGGCAGGCTGGGCGATTGCCGGCCTTTTCGAACTCGGCGCGACCATCTCCTACGTGTTGATGGCCTTGTTTTCCGCCTTGGGCTTGTGGGCCATGATCGGCTTTGTGCGCGGCGCCCTCAAGGCTCAGGCCCACCACACCTGAATCTGTGAACTCACCGTTCGACCACCGCCTAAAGCCGGTTGCGTCACCCTATCGAAGCATGCCGTCCGACCCTGAACTGCGGAGCATGTATTCACATCGATTTCTGCTTTCGGAGATGCAGCATGATCGACCGTCGCGCATTGCTCGCCGGCTCTGCCGCAGGGGTGGCTTCGCTCGCGGCAGCCGGATTTGCGGAGCAGGCTTTGGCACAGCAAGGACTAAACCTTGCGGCGCCCCAGCCCTTTTCATTCGACGCCTTGAAAAAACAGGCAAAGGAGATGGCGGCCTCCCCCTATGTCGAGCCACCGCGCCCGGCTTCGGATATCCTTGAGCGCATCGACTATGACGCGCATGGCAAAATTCGATTCAAACCCGAATTCGCGCTTTGGGCATCAGGCCCATCGCCCTGGCCGGTAACCTTTTTCCATCTTGGCCGCTATTTCCAGAAGCCGGTGCGGATGCATGTGGTCGACACTCAGGGTGGTCGCCAGCAAGCGCGCGAAATCGTCTACGACGAACGCTATTTCGACATGCCGGCCGACTCACCGGCGCGAAGCCTGCCAAAAGGTGCGGGGTTTGCCGGATTTCGGTTCCAGGAAGATCGGGCAGGACGCAACGATCCACGTCATCCCGAGATCAAGGATGGGACACTCGACTGGAAGCGGCATGATTGGGTCGCTTTCCTCGGAGCGTCCTATTTTCGGGCAATCGGCGAACTCTACCAGTACGGTCTGTCAGCACGAGGGTTGGCCATCGATCCAGCGGTTGGCGGGAAGGCCGAGGAGTTTCCGGATTTCACCCACATCTGGCTGGAGACGCCAAAGGAAGGGGCCGATCGCGTTGTCGTCTGCGCCCTGCTTTCCGGCCCCAGCGTGGCCGGAGCCTTCCGATTCACGATGCTGCGTAACGCCAGCGTGACGATCGAGGTCGAACAATCGGTTCATCTCCGCCATGACGTGCAACGGCTCGGCATCGCGCCCCTGACCTCGATGTACTGGTATTCTGAAACCGCCAAGCCGACTGCGCTGGACTGGCGACCGGAAGTTCACGACTCAGACGGATTGGCCCTATGGACCGGCACAGGCGAACGGGCCTGGCGACCGCTCAACAATCCGAAGACAACCGTCGTATCGGCCTTTGCGGATGAGGATCCGCGCGGATTCGGCCTTATGCAGCGCGACCGTGAATTTGGGCACTATCTTGATGGCGTGTTCTACGAGCGCCGCCCCTCACTCTGGATCGAGACGATCGGGTCCTGGGGAAAAGGCGCGGTGCAGTTGATTGAAATTCCCACTGACGATGAAATTCATGACAACGTCGTCGCAATGTGGGTGGCTGAAGCCCCGGCAAAGGCTGGAAATGCCTACGAATTCCACTATCGAACCCACTGGCTGGCGGACGAGCCCTTTGCGTCACCGCTGGCGCGGGTGGTGGCGACCCGGCTTGGCAATGGCGGACAGCCCGGCACTTCCCGCCCACAGGGCGTGCGCAAGTTCATGGTCGAGTTTCTGGGCGGACCACTGAGAAATCTGCCACGGGGCGTGATTCCAGAACCCGTCTTGTCGTCGTCACGCGGGCAATTCGCACATTACAAGCACACGGATGCTGTGCCCAACGGCGTTGCCGGACACTGGCGCACGCAGTTCGACCTCATGGTCGCAGGCCCTGAACCAGTGGAACTGCGCTGTTTTCTCAAGGCTGGCGATCAGGTCCTGACCGAAACCTGGCTGTATCAATACCATCCCTTCTAGCCTTGCGGCCAAATGTGTCGGCATACGGATTCGCTTGAGGACATGTTGAAAATGTTATGCTATAACATTTCCCGATGAACGACCGACCCGATCATTCGCACGATCATTTAACTGGGCATGGGTCTCATGGGCATGGGTCTCATGGGCATGATTCCCAGTGGCCTGACCCTCGTGGCCAAGCCAGCGCGGTGGCCGTGCCGGCCGGGGCCTCCAGGTCTCGTCTGGCGCATCAGCCAGCCTGGTCGCTGCTACGCTTGTCGGCGTTCGGTCGGCTTGGGCTGGTTTCTGGTATGTTGATGTTGCTATGGCTGGCCGTTGCCGCCGTGATTGCCTGAGAAGCGCCGAGCCGATGTCTGCCATTCGCCTGCACGACCTTACCCTCGGTTACGACCGCCATCCTGCCGTTCACCATCTCGAAGGCGTCATCGAAACCGGCGAGTTGGTGGCTATCGTCGGCCCCAACGGCGCCGGCAAGTCGACACTTCTCAAGGGGATCGCGGGTGCTCTCAAGCCCTTTTCTGGCAGGATCGAGCTGCCTTCGGGTCAACGGGTCGCCTATCTGCCGCAATCAGCCGAAATCGACCGTTCCTTTCCGATGAGCGTTTACGACCTTGTGGCCATGGGTCTTTGGGATCGTGTTGGCTTGTTCGGATGGGTCAGGGACCGTGCGCGAATCGAGGCCGCACTCAGTGCGGTCGGGCTGACAGGCTTCGAGCGCCGCCCCATCGAAACGCTCTCGGGAGGGCAGATGCAGCGCACGCTGTTTGCCCGGCTTTTATTGCAAGACGCCCGCCTGATCCTGCTCGACGAACCGTTCACAGCCATCGATTCACGCACAAGCTCCGATCTGCTTCAATTGGTTCAACGTTGGCACGGCGAGCAGCGGACCGTCGTTGCGGTGCTGCACGATATCGAGATCGTGCGCCGGGCTTTTCCCCGGACCCTTCTCCTCGCGCGCGAAACCGTGGCCTGGGGCGATACCGCAGACGTGCTCAAGGCTGATAATCTGGCGAAGGCAAAACGGATGATCGAGGCTTTTGATCAGCACGCCACCGTCTGTGAGCGCGACGCGGCATGAGCCAGCGCCCGTGACAGGCATTCTGACGGCCTTGCAGGCGCTGCTGATCGCGCCATTTACCGAATTCGATTTCATGCGACGCGCCCTGGTCGGCGTGGCTGCCCTGGCAATCGGCGGCGCGCCCATCGGCGTTTTCCTCATGCTCCGCCGCATGAGCCTGACTGGCGACGCGATGGCCCATGCGATTCTGCCCGGTGCGGCGGTGGGGTACCTGATTGCCGGTTTCTCGCTCACCGCCATGACGGTTGGCGGGCTTATCGCAGGTATGGTCGTGGCCGTCGGCGCGGGCCTTGTCGCGCGATTGACGTCGCTGAAGGAAGACGCGTCACTCGCCGCTTTCTACCTGATATCGCTGGCCCTGGGCGTGACCATCGTTTCCCTGCGGGGGTCGGCCATCGATCTTTTCCACGTGTTGTTCGGTAACGTCCTTGCGCTCGACAATCCGACGCTGCTGCTACTCGCCACAACCGCGACCGTTACGCTCGTCGCGCTGGCCGTCTTGTACCGACCACTGGTGATGGAATGTGTCGACCCTGGGTTCCTGCGCTCGGTCAGCGGGTCAGGAGGAATTGTTCATCTGGCGTTTCTGGGATTGACGGTGCTCAATCTCGTTGCAGGTTTCCACGCCTTGGGAACTCTACTGGCGGTCGGTCTGCTGATGTTGCCAGCGGCCGCGGCCCGCTTTTGGACAAGGGACATCACCCACTTGATCGGTTGCGCGATGCTGATTGGGCTGGTGTCGGGCTATGTCGGACTGACGATCTCCTATCAGTCTGATGCCAGCCTGCCTGCGGGACCGGCTATCATCCTGGTTGCCGGATCGATCTATCTAACCTCGCTGCTGATCGGATCCGAAGACGGCCTTGTCAGAAGGCTCTTGCCACAGCGACATCTAAAGGCTTAAGACATTCTGTAATGTTATAACATTACAGAATAGGTGGAACAATGATCACCCGTCGTCAATCGATCGCATCTCTGGGCGCAGTTTTGCTGATCACGTCAGGCCCGGCTCAGGCGCAATCATCCCCCAAGCTCAAGATCGTCACCAGTTTCACCATTCTCCAGGATTTCGCCCGCGAGGTTGCAGGTGATCGCGCAACCGTCACGACTTTGGTCGGTCGTGACGCCGATGCTCATGTCTACTCGCCGACACCGGCCGACGCGAAAGCGGTCGCCGAGGCGGAAATCCTAATCGTGAACGGATTGAATTTCGAAGGCTGGATGGACCGCCTGGTCAAATCTTCGGCAACGAAAGCCCGTATCATCACCATCACCGACAAAATCCGGCCTCTCGTTTCGAACGTGCATGCCGAGGGCGGGAAGCATTCGCATGGCAAGCACGGGCATTCCGAAGCGGCTGATCCACATGCCTGGCAGGATGTCGCCAACGCGAAAATTGCCATTGCGGCGATCCGCGACGGTCTGATCGCCGCCGATCCGATCAGCCGGCCGGTCTTCGAGGCCAATGCCGCTGCCTATCTGGCAAGGCTCGATGCGGTGGATTCAGATATCAAGGCCGAGATCGCGAAAATTCGGCCTGACCGACGTAAAGTGATAACCTCGCATGAGGCTTTCGGGTATTTTGCGAAAGCCTATGGCATCCGCTTCATCTCGCCGCAGGGGGTCTCCACAGAGGCCGAAGCGTCAGCCATGGACGTCGCGCGGATCATCAGGCAAATCAGGGAGCAGAAAATCCCGGCTGTTTTCCTTGAGAATATTACCAATCCCCGTCTTTCCGAGCAGATTGCTCGCGAGACTGGTGTGCGAATGGGGGGGCGGCTCTATTCCGATGCGCTTTCGGCGGAGACTGGCCCCGCGAGCACTTACATCTTGATGATGCAGCACAATATAAGGGAGCTCGCCAAGGCGCTGGGATCGGGTTCGACCTGAGCGGCGGCCTCGCAAGCCTCAAGATTGACATGTGACACCGGGCTAAGCGGCCTGGTTTCAGGAGTTCAGGATGTCCGACAAGATTCCCGTCACAGTTCTCACCGGCTACCTTGGTGCGGGCAAAACGACACTGCTCAACCGTATCCTGACGGAACCGCACGGCAAGAAATTCGCCGTCATCGTCAACGAGTTCGGTGAGGTCGGCATCGACAATGACCTTGTCGTCGGTGCCGACGAGGAAGTCTTTGAAATGAACAATGGCTGCATCTGCTGCACGGTGCGAGGAGACCTTATTCGCATTCTGGACGGATTGATGAAGCGCAAGGGCAGGTTCGACGGCATTATCGTCGAAACAACAGGTCTGGCTGATCCGGCGCCCGTGGCGCAGACATTTTTCATGGATCAGGACGTGGGCGAACTTACCAAGCTCGACGCGGTTGTGACAGTCGTCGACGCAAAATGGCTAAAAGATCGCCTCGCCGATGCTCCGGAGGCCCGCAATCAAATAGCGTTCGCCGATGTCATACTCCTAAACAAGATTGACCTCGTATCATCCGAAGAACGCGCTGATGTCGAGGCTCGCATCCGCGCGATCAATCGTTACGCCAAGCTACATTTGACGCGGAACGCTGATATTCCGATCACTGCCGTGCTTGGACAGAATGCCTTTGATCTCGATCGCATTCTCGACATCGAGCCGGACTTTCTGGAAGATGGACATCACCACCACCACGCAAGCGATATCCGTTCTTTTTCGATTCGACATGAAGGCGACGTCGATCCCGAACGCTTCATGCCCTGGATTCAGGATCTGACGCAGACTTCCGGGCCAGATATTCTGCGTTGCAAGGGCATCATGGCCTTCCAGAATGAACCGAGGCGCTTCGTTTTCCAGGGCGTACATATGATTCTCGATGGTGACCTGCAACGCGATTGGCGATCTGACGAACCAAGACGTTCGAAACTGGTCTTCATCGGTCGCAATCTTGAAGAGGCCGCCATTCGCACCGGTTTCGAAGCCTGCGTCGTGTGATAAACCGCTGAGCATGCGCATTCCGACAACGCTCGACTCGCCAGTCTCCCTGACGCAGCATGTGGCTTCGATTGACGTTGGCGCGCATGTGACAAGTATCGCATGGCTGAAGAGCGGACTCGCCCTTGCCCTTGTGGACGGACACGTGGTCCTGCATAAAAACGGCGAGAGCAGCAACTTTGTCACTCATCCTGATGCTGCGATCCTGTGCGCTGCCAGCGATGGCCTCGTCCTTCTGACGGGCGGCGACGATGGTCGTGTCGTCCGTAGCGACCAGTCAGGGTCGAGGGAGATATTCCGAGACCCAAAGCGCCGCTGGATCGACGCGCTGGCGCTGTCCTCGACCGGGTCGCTCGCCTGGAGCGCGGGAAAAACGATCCACGCCCGCGATGGCAAAGGTCAGATAAGGACATGGGAAGCGCCAGGCGCCAGCCAGGGGCTTTGCTTCGCTCCCAAGGGCTACCGGCTTGCCATCGCGCATTACGGTGGTGTTTCTCTTTGGTTTCCCAACACGGAGACGCCGCCACAATTTCTGGACTGGAAGGGCGGACATCTCGATGTGACTTGGTCTGATGACGGCCGCTTCGTGATATCGTCGATGCAGGAGAACGCCTTGCATGGCTGGCGGCTCGGCGGCGACAAGATCGCCCATATGCGCATGACGGGCTATCCAGCCAAGCCGCGCTCGATGAGTTGGTCTCATGATGGCCAGTGGCTGGCTTCAAGCGGCGCGGACGCTGTCATCATCTGGCCGTTTCATGGCGACGGACCGATGGGGAAAGCCCCACGCGAATGTGGTGTGAGGCGTTCGAAGGTCACCCGTGTCGCGTTTCATCCGGCTGCTTACGTCGTCGCCGCGGGGTATGATGACGGTTGCATCCTGTTGTTACGCCTCACCGATGCGTCCGAGCTTCTCGTGCGTCCTGCGGGCAAGGATAGCGGAATTACTTGCTTTGCCTGGGACAAGGGCGGCAAGCGCCTCGCATTCGGCTGCGCCAATGGCGAGGCTGGCATCCTCACACTGCCGACTTGAGAAAAACATGGGCGGGCGCGGCTGGTTCGGCAGAAGACCTTCGACCCCGGACGAAATTGTCGCGACCAATGCGATCAAGGACTGGATCAGGATACATTGCGCCTTGCCCGAAGACACCGTGATCGCGGTCAACGAGATTGTCTGTAGCGATGTGTCATGCCCCGGTATCGAAACGGTAATGTTGATTATGGCTCCAGGTCGAAAGACTACGGCGCATAAGATCGGCAAGGCTTTGATCGACGTCACCGAAAGCGATCTGAGTTTGACTTTGAAGGCACCCAATGCCTAGCGATGGGCGGGCGCTGTAAAGCTCGCTTCCAGATGAGAGAATAGCTAGGTACTGATGGGAAATTGCCTGCCTTGAATCTGGAATGACTGATGACAGTAGCGATTATCGGCGCGGGAATGGCCGGACTTGCCTGCGCCCGTGCCCTCGCCGACCGCGGAACTCGTGTGCAGATGTTCGAAAAATCGCGCGGTCTTGGTGGCCGATGTGCAACGCGCCACGATGCACTTCACGATCTACGATTCGATCATGGCGCTCAGTTCGTACGATCCAAGGGCGGACGCTTCGGAAACTACCTGCATGATCTCGGTGAAAAGGGTATCGTCGTGCCCTGGCCCGCCGCCAACAGAGACGGCGAGCAGGCCTACGTCGCGATCCCAGGCATGAATGCGCTTGTCAAACCCCTTGGTGCCAATCTCGAAATCGTCACGTCCTCACGGATCATTACGTTATCGCGAACACGCATCGGCTGGACGCTGATCTGTGAAAACGGTACGAGCCATGCCGATTTCGAGGCCGTCATCCTTGCGATACCCGCGCCCCAGGCGGCAGAGCTTCTGGGGCCTCACCGTTTCGCGGCCCGCCTGCGAGCCGACGTGACAACCGCTCCTTGCTTCGCGACAATGCTTCATGTCGCCGGCGATATCGCGCTACCTGATGTGTTCGTTCCGCCCGCATCGAGGGACGGAATACCGCCGACGCTCGCGTGGATTGCGCGCGATAGCGCACGGCCCGGACGCGACAAGACCAAGGTGACATTTGTCCTGCATGCCTCGACACCCTTCAGTCAGAGCGAGCTGGAGCACGATCCACCTGAAGTGGCGGTCGTGCTGGAACAGGCCTTTCGCGCCCTGGCGCGGCGGGAAACCGGGTCCGAGCCGGGCGAGACATTGTACCGCTCCGGTCACCGATGGCGGTTTGCCACAACGACAAAGGCCCTGCGCGAACCATGTCTGTGGGATCCAGACTGGCAAATCGGGGTCTGCGGCGATTTCTGCCTGGGCGCCCGCATACGCCATGCCTATCAAAGCGGAATCAGCATGGCTCACCACCTCATGGTTTGACCCGTTCACGCGCCCAGCAAATCGATCAGATGGGGAATCAAGGGCTCGTCCGCCGGCGGCATCGCGATCGTGCGGAGTTGCCCCGCGCGCAACCATCTCAAAGCCTGGCCTTCGCCTGAGGTTACGATGCCCTGCCAGCGACGGCAGACGTAAAGCGGCATCAAGAGATGAAAATCGGGATAGGCGTGGCTGGCGAATGTCAGCGGCGCGAGACACGCTTCTTCCACCGTAATCGCAAGTTCCTCGTGCAACTCGCGAATAAGCGCTACTTCAGGCCGCTCGCTTGGCTCGCATTTGCCTCCGGGAAACTCCCAAAGCCCGGCTAGCGCCTTGCCTTCCGGGCGTTGCGCCACCAGCACGCGGTTATCGGCGTCAATCAGCGCGCAGGCAACCACCAGCAAAATCTTCATGGCGCCTGCCTTCCGGAAAATCGGAGGAGACCGCCGACGATGGCAACTCCAGTCAAGACGATCACTCCTCCGACAATCTGACGGATCAGCAGAGGTTCATCGAGAACGACAACGCCAATGGTGATCGCGAAGACCGGCACCAGATACCCCGTCATCGACGCCTTGGCAGGACCAGCCGCTCGCAGCAATCGCATGAAGATGGCAATCGGCAGTGCCGTCGAAATGACGCCAAGGCCGAGCATGAGCCAGACATGCGGGCCCGCCCCTGAAAAACCAGACGCTCCAACGACAACGAGTGCCAGCGGTAGGGCAAAGATCGTGGAAAACGCCTGCTGACCGAAGGCCAGCCGCATTGGATCGACCGAGCGAATTCGCCTGACGTAAACATTAGCGATCGCATAGCATAAGGTCAGTCCGAACATGGCGAGAACCGCCAGCAAAGTTGCCCCGCCTGTCAGCGCGCTTGGGCCGATCAGAATCGCAATACCGATCAGTCCGATCAGCAAGCCAGCAACGCGGGTCGAATTCAAACGCTCTCCCGCGAGGAATTGGTGGGCGAGCAGCGCATTCATCAAGGGGCCGGATGCCTGAATCAGCGCCGCTGGCCCGGAAGCCATCCGCTCAAGCGCGAAAGCAACAAGAATATTGGGTATCCAGCCGTTCAACGTACCGATAATCGCCCAGTCCCGCCATTCGCGCCCGACCGGCCATGGATATTGTCGCATCCAGAAAAGAACCGGCAGCAGCGAAATCGTTCCGATCACGGCTCGCAGGCTGGCGACCACAACCGGCGAAACCTCGCCGTTCATCAGCTTGATGAACAGAAAGGACCCGGACCAGCTCGCTGAGCAAAGAAGAAGATGGCTGATCACGAAAAGCCGGCTGGGCGACACCTCAACAGGTGACGGCGCAAGCAAATTCACGAACGATAGTCGCCATTGATCTCGACATAGGCCTTGGTCAGATCGCAGGTCCAGACAACCGATTTACCCTGGCCTAGCCCAATATCGACGCCGATCACGATATGATCGCGCGTCATGTAGGCCGTTGTCGCCGCCTCATCGTAAACGGGATCGCGTTCGCCCTGCGTCGCGACACGGATGTCGCCAAACGAAATAGCCAGCCGATCGCGCTCGGCAGGCTCGCCGGCCTTGCCGACAGCCATGACGATCCGACCCCAATTGGCGTCTTCTCCAGCCACGGCTGTCTTGACTAAAGGCGAATTGGCGATCGACATCGCGATTTTTTTGGCGGAACGGGTCGATTTGGCCCCTGTCACGCGAATCTCGACGAGTTTGCGGGCACCTTCACCGTCGCGGGCGACCTGCTGCGCCAAGCTCATCAGCATCTTGCCGAGAGCTCGACGGAACGAAGCCAGCCGGAGATCGGCAGGATCCTCGATCGCCTTCATCGCTCCCTTGCCCGCGGCGCCGGTGGCAAACAACATCAGCGTGTCGGATGTCGAAGTATCACCATCCACGGTGATGCAGTTGAAGGTTCGCGACACCCCTTTGTTCAGCAGGACTTGCAAGGCAGATGCAGCAATCGGCGCATCGGTAAAGACGAAGGACAGCATCGTCGCCATGTCAGGCGCGATCATGCCCGCGCCCTTCGAAATGCCGGCGATGACCACCTCGGTGCCATCGATCATGATCTTCGCGGTCGCCACCTTCGGAAAAGTGTCCGTGGTCATGATGGCCTTCGCGGCCTCGATCCATGGCCCATCCGCAGCCCGGGCAGCGCAATCTGCCAATACGCCCTTGAATTTCCCCGCATCGAGCGGTTCGCCGATCACGCCGGTCGAAGCAATGAAGACCTCGGTCTCCTTGCAACCCGCGGCTTTGGCGGCGATCCGCGCCGTCATCTCGACAGCCGCCTTGCCTTTCACGCCCGTGAAAGCGTTCGCATTACCGGAATTGACGACAATCGCCCGGGCCGAACCCTGGGCAAGCACCGAACGACACCAATCAACCGGGGCAGACGGGCATTTCGAGCGTGTGAAAACTCCCGCCGCCTGCGTTCCCTCATCGAGCAGCATGAACAGCACGTCGGTGCGACCGGCATAACGAATACCTGCCTCCGCGGTCGCGAACCTGACCCCTGCGACGGGTGGGACAACAGGCACACGCTTTGGCGCGAGCGGCGAAACCGGCACATTTTTTCCAGCCATTTTTGAATTCCCGCCGCGAGACGATCAGGGCTTGCTGGCGGCTGGAGGCTCGACGGGCTGGTCCAGCCGCTCGATATTGGCCTTCTCGCGCAAGGCCAAAACCACGTCCTGCTGGCCCTTTCGCAGCAAATAGGCGTCGATTTCGCCCTTGACCTCCTCGAAGGCCGGCAGCGGCTTCACCCGCTTGTCCTCGATCTTGATGACGTGCCAGCCGAACTGGCTCTTGACGGGTTCGGAAACCTCGCCCTTGGCGAGCTTGAAGGCCGCCTCGGCGAATGGCGCCACCATGCGGTCCTTGGTGAAAAAGCCGAGATCGCCACCCTCCTTGCCGGAACCGGGATCCTTGGACAATTCGGCGGCGATCTTGGCGAAATCCTCGCCTTTCCGGAGGCGATCGAGCACCGCCTTGGCCTGGTCCTCCTGCTCGACGAGGATGTGGCGGGCACGAACCTCTTCCTCGGGAGTCATACCCTTGGTCGTATCGTCGTAGAGCTTACGAGCCGCTTCGGTGGTGACGGCCTTCTTGGCCTCGCGGGACAAATACTCGTCAAGCAGTACTTTTTGCCGGAAATACTGCAATCTGGCCTTGAACTCGGGCGTATCTCCGACTTTCGCCTCTTCGGCCGCTTTCGCGCCCAAGCGGAGATCAGCAAGATAACCGACCAGATAATCGCGCTTCTGCGCATCGGAGGCGCCTTGAGGCAGGCGATCGGCCAAATCCTCGCGGGCAAGATCAAGATCGCGCTCGGTGATGACTTGGCCATCGACGCGGGCGACGGGTTTGTCGGGCGTTGCCGGCGTCTGCGCGAGAACGGGTGTCATGCAGAAAAGGGCGGCAATCAGCGCAATTTTCGAAACCTGCATCGGACAATGCTCCGCTTGGGACGATCTGGCGGCTGGAGTGCCAGCCTGCGGGGCAATTGGCAAGTTCACATTGCGTTTCGGGTCGTTTTGCCGATCAAAATCGCGTTTCTAGCCCAAACCCAGTTATCACATTCGTCGATGACAGAGCCTCAGTCACTTCAATGCCGTGTGCGATGTGATCGCGACAGCGGATCGACAAGTATTCAAATCATTTTCTCAGTGCTCTGACCATTTTTATAATAGTAGCAGCAAGTCCAGCCATGGCCAGCCTTGCTGCTTTGTGAAGCTCAGTTCGTGGTTGAACCGGGCGCAACCGTGCCGGTTGTTGCCGGCGTACTGGTAGGATTGGCAAGATTGGTCGGTTCCGAACTCCCAAGGCGGGCAGCAGCGGCCATCGGACCCCAGATCATGACGGCGGCGACCACGAACGCGGTAATATCTCGGCCTATGTTTGCCATCTGTTAATCTCCTTTACCGTTAACGGATACGTTGTCTGTCGAGCCTGATGCGTACCGACGACAGTATTGTTTCGACTGACAACGCTCGGCTCTCAATCCTGTTCCTGATGGAAGCGCGTTTTTCGAACCGCGCCCGCCTTTCTGCGGCGAAAGCATGGCCGGGCGGCCGGAATCGCCATGGGCAAATCGCTTGTTCTGGCCCATGGCTGGCCCAATGAAGGCCCGTACCCATGAATCCTGATCCTCTCAATCCTGACCCTCTCGCCGCCCATCCGGCCATCCGTGCCGTCCGGGATACGGACGGACCCGGTCTTCTGGCCCTGATCGCCGACTGTTTCGCGGCCTATCCCGGCTGCGTCTTCGACATCGTCGAATTTCCTGAACTGCAAGCACCGGCAACGACTTACAGTCAGCGCGGCGGCCAGCTCTGGGTCGCCGAAGGCCCTCACGGCGAGATCGTTGGCAGCATCGCCGCGACGCCTGCCACCGGACCGGGACTGCATCCGCGCACGATCGAGCTGACGAAGATGTATGTCGCCGAATCCCACCGGGGCGGACGTCTAGCCCGCGCCCTTGTCGATCGTTTTCTCAGCTTCGCGGACGCGGCCGGGGCTGTCGACCTGATCCTGTGGACCGACACGCGGTTCGAGCGGGCCCATGCGTTCTACCGGCGCCTTGGCTTCGTCCAGGGCGAAGAGGTGCGCGAACTGGGCGATCTCTCCGCGACCTCCGAGTACTTCTTCTCGCGGAAAGCGCAGTCTCCGGACAGATCCTCGGAAAAATCGTCCGGAAGCGCCTCGCGCGCGGGCGATGCCGTCTCCTTTCCGAGCCTGCTGCGGGGCGATCGGCCATGACCGAGGTCGCGTTCCACATCGTCCGGCCGGTCATCGACAACCCGATCTTCCGGGCGCTGATGGGCATCGCGCTGCTCACCGGCATGGACGCGGTGATGAAGGGGCAGATGCAGGCCCAGCCTCTGGTGCAGGCGGTGTTCATGCGGTTCGCCTGCGGGGCGGCGATCATCCTGACCATCGTCGCCATCGTGCGGCCGGCGCGGCCAAGCCCCGCCAGCCTCCGGGCCAATCTTGTCCGGGTGCCGGTCGCGCTGATGGCGACACTCAGCTTCTTCCTGTCGGTGTCGATCCTGCCGCTCGCCGAAGCGCTCGCCTTCGCCTTTCTGGCGCCGGTCTTCGTCGCGGTGTTCGGCGTGATGCTGCTGCGCGAATTCATCGACCGGCGCATCGCCATCGCGCTCGCCTTCGGCTTGGCTGGCATGCTGGTCATGGTCTGGCCGCGGCTCGAAGGCCAGACGAGCCACGATCTGATCGGCATCGGCGCGGCGCTGTTCTCGGCGGTGGTCTATGCGTTCAACCTGGTGCTGCTGCGCAAGCTCGCCTTGCACGAGAACCCGGTGACGATCGTCGCCTTCCAGAATTGCGGGCCGGCGCTGCTGCTCGCCATCCCCGCCTGGCTCGTCTGGACGCCGCTCGGTCTTCGCGATCTCGCGATGTACGGGCTCGCCGGATCGCTGGCCATTGCCGGTCTGTTGGTCCTGACCTCGGCCTATGCCATGGCCAAGGCAGCGAGGCTGGCGGCGGTGGATTACACGGGCCTCGTCTGGGCGGCGCTGTTCGGATTCGTGTTCTTCGCCGAGGTTCCCAACCTGACGACCCTGGCCGGCGCGGCCCTGATCATCGCCGGCGCCATCGCCGTCTCGAAACGCTAGCGGGTTCGCGCGTTACAATCCTTGCTGGTCTCATCCCTTGCTGGTTTCACCTCCTGCGGCTTTCAGTTCTCGCAAGTTTCAAGGTCGGCCAGCGACATCGCGCTGCTTTGCCGGCAGGCAAAGTGCTGATATAGGGATGCGCTCAGACACAGGCGGAATGCCGGTTCTCACCGTAATCAGCTTTGGGTTTCAGCATATGCGGTATGTCAGTTCGTTTTTCCTCTCTTCAAGATGGTGCGGCGCGGGGGCGATCGGCCTGATCTGCGCCGTCGCGCCCCTCTTCGCCCCCCTGCCGGCGCTGGCGCAGGCAAGCGGCTGCGAAAAGGCGCAGGTGTTCGGCAGCGAGCGCGCCGCCATCGTCAGCCGGCTCAACGCCAGCGCCAAGTCCAACAAGAAAATGACACCACAGGATGCCTGCGCCATCCTCGGCAAGCTCGTCAGCAATGGCAACGCCTTCCTGGCCTGGGCCAACACCAACAAGGACTGGTGCCAGATTCCGGACCAATTCGTAGAAGGCCTGAGCGCCGACAATGCCAATGCCAACAAGGTGCGCGGCAATGCCTGCGAGGCGGTGAAGCGGCAGGCGATCCTGCTGGAGCGCGCCAAGGCAGCGCGGGAGGCCCAGCAGAGGGGCGGCGCGGGCAGCTTCGGCGGCTCCGACGCCGTGACCGGCGGGCCGATGCCCGTGCCGCGCGGCGCCCTGTGACGTCGGCTGACGGCGGGTGAGCGAAAGCCGGGCGGCGGTGCCCGATCCTGGCGGGGCGCCCTCCGCGCCCGCGCATCTGCCCGATGCCCGGCGCGACAACTGGGTCGACCGGCTGGCGCCCGCCCCGGCGCGCCCCTATCTCAAGCTCGCCCGGATCGACCGGCCGATCGGCTGGCAATTGCTGTTTCTGCCGTGCCTGTGGTCGGCCGCGCTGGCGGCGCTCGCCGAGCCACCCCGGCATTGGGGGCAGGTTGCCTGGCATCTGACACTTTTCGCCATCGGCGCGATCGTGATGCGCGGCGCCGGCTCGACCTTCAACGATATCGCCGACCGCGATCTCGACGCGCAGGTCGCGCGCACGCGGCATCGGCCGCTGCCATCCGGGGCGGTGTCGCGGCTTCAGGCCGGCCTGTTCATGATCGCTTTGTCCCTGGCCGGCTTCGTGGTGCTGCTGCAATTCAACCCGTTCGCGATCTGGGTCGGCATCGGCTCGCTGGCGCTCGTCGCGCTCTATCCGTTCATGAAGCGCATCACCGATTTGCCGCAGGCCGTGCTCGGCCTCACCTTCGCCTGGGGTGGACTGATGGGCTGGGCCGCCGCCTTCGGCCGTCTCGATGCCCCAGCCCTGCTGATTTATGCGGCAGCGGTTGCCTGGACGATAGGCTACGACACGATCTACGCCTTGCAGGACCTCGAGGATGATGAAGTCGCGGGCATCAAGTCGAGCGCCAGGCTGTTCGGCGCGCGGACCATGGAGGCAGTCGGCCTGTGCTATGCGGCGGCCTTCGGTTTCGCTTTCGCGGCGGTCTGGTGGGTCGACGGCGGGCTGCCGGCCCAGGCTGCCGCCTATGCGGCCACCCTGGCCTTCGGGGCGCATCTCGCCTGGCAGGTGCGCGCGATCCCACGGGCGCGGGCTCCAGGCGCGGGCCCGAATCTTGCCCTCCGCCTGTTCCGTTCGAATAACCATGCCGGGCTGATCCTTGGCGCCGGCCTGCTGGCGGCCGCGATCCTGCGGACCGCCTGAGGGCGAGGTCAGCCTCGGTCGAAGAGCACGGCGCCCCTGACCATCACCGGCCGATCACCGAGGCGGGCGCATTTGCGCCGGGTGAGGAAGCGCGGCCGGCGCCCCTTCAGGAACCCGTAGCGGCGGCGAAAGCTGAAGGGTCCGACCAGCACCCGGCCCAGTTGCGGATAAGGGGTGCTGAGCGAGCCATCGACCGCTTCCAGCAGCAGCGGCCGGCCCGTCGCCGCGCCGCAGCCGCGCCAGACGGCGATGGCGTCCTCGGCGGCGAGTGTGGCGATCCGGACGCCGCGGCCGTCGCCGCAGGTCAGCACGATTTCAAAGGTGTCGTCATCGGACGCGGCGCCCGGGGCGGCGTCGGCGAGGCGAAGGGCGACGCCCTTCCATTCGGCCGAGGGGCGCAGGAGACGCACGCCCGCGATCCGCTCGATGGCGGGAGCGACGGTCCGCGCGTCTGGCGATGTCGGCAACGATGAAGGAACGGCCTCGCCGGGTGGCGACCGCATCACGCAATCGCCACCCGGGACCGGCGTGAGCCTGCCCATGAATTAACGCCTCTATCTGTCCCTGCGGCACGGAACCCTCTGATTGGAACCGGGATTCTCGTGCTTGGCTGTGGATCAGAGTGCCCGAGGGAATTGGCGATCGGCCTAACGTTTTCGGTTAAAACTCCGTATTCATGGGCGTTTCCGCCGCGATGCTTCACAAAGTCTTGCGGATTTGCGCGGAATATCGCGGCAGCGGCCCAGGATGCTGGCACGGCCCGTGCTTGCCTCGGTGACCGAATCCGAACACCGTGGGTGACAGATGAGTCCGAGCCACGCCCTTTTCCCCTTCGATCTGCAATCCCTGATCCGCGACGCGGCACGCGAGGCCGGCGACATCGCCATGGACTATTACCGTCCGGGAGCCGAGACCTCGGCGCGGGTCTGGTCCAAGGCCGGCGGCTCGCCGGTGACGCAGGCCGATGTCGCGGTCGACGCATTCCTCAAGATCCGTCTCGCCGTCGCCTGGCCCGAGGCGGCCTGGCTCTCGGAGGAGACCGTCGACGACGAATTGCGCCTGCGCCGCCGCTATGTCTGGGTGGTCGATCCGATCGACGGGACGCGGGCCTTCATGTCGGGCCTTGCCGACTGGGCCGTCTGCATCGCGCTGCTCGACCGGGGCGAGCCGATCGCCGGCATCGTCCATGCGCCGGCCTGCGCGGCGAGCTACGAAGCGCTGAAGGGTCTGGGGGCGACCCGCAACGGCAGGCCCATCGCGGTCAGCGACACCGATACGATCACCGGGGCCCGCATCGCCGGGCCGAAGCCGATGCTCGATGCCCTTGCCCGACAGGCGGACTTCATCGCCGCCGAGAAGATTCCCTCCCTCGCGCTCCGGCTCGCCCGCGTCGCCGACGGCAGCATCGATGCCGGCCTCGTCTCGCCCGATTCGCGCGACTGGGACCTCGCCGCCGCCGACCTCATCCTGGCGGAAGCCGGCGGCATCGTCTCGAACCAGGATGGCGAGCCGACAGTCTACAACCGCAAGACGCCGGTCCACGGCACGCTGATCGCGACCGGGCTCAATCTACAGGCGCCGCTGATTACCGCCATGGGCCAGATGCAGGGCATGCGCGTGAAGCGCCGGCAGAACTGAAACCGGCGGCCTCGTTCGTGCCGGACCGGCTTTCGCGGTCCCTCACCGTCGCGCCGCGAAGAAATCCCTGAGCAGGCTTGCGGATTCCGCCTCGGCGATGCCCGAATAGACCTCCGGGGCATGGTGGCAGATGGGCGAGGCATAAAGCCGGACGCCATGCTCGACAGCTCCGCCCTTGGGATCGCCCGCGCCGAAATAAAGCCGTCTGATGCGGGCGAACGAGATCGCCGCCGCACACATCGGGCAGGGTTCCAGCGTCACATGCAGGTCGCAATCCGTCAGGCGCTCGGCTCCCAATGCCGCGCATGCCGCCCGGATCGCCAGCATTTCCGCATGCGCGGTCGGGTCGTTGAGTTCGCGCGTGCGGTTGCCGGCAGCGGCGATCACCACGCCGCCTTGCGTGACGACAGCGCCGACCGGCACCTCGCCGCGCGCCGCCGCCTCACGCGCCTGCCCGAGCGCCAACGCCATGGGCGACGGTCGGGTTTCACGGCAAGATGCGTTCAGGCGAGACATGATGCGTTCAGGCGAGACATCCGGACCCCCGGGGTATATGGCTCGCAACCACACGGGCCCTCTGATAGAGAAGCGATCCGCGCGAGGAGCCGACGATGAGCGACGACGATACCAATCAGAAAGACGGCGGCGCTGGCAAGGGCACGGCGGACAAACCGGCCGCGATGCCCCGGCGCAGCGGCTTCGGGCGCGGCGGTGACAAGAGCCTCGCCCGCGAGACGTCGGCCCCCGAAAAAGTGGCGCCCCCGGCGCCCGCAGCACCCTATTTTCCCCCGACCGACGCGACGCGGCCCGCGCCCGGCGGCGACGGCGAAAGGCCGCGTCGTTTCGAGCGCACTTCCGGCGAGCGAGTGGCCAACCGGAGCGAGCGGTCGGAACCCGCGTCCCGCGAGCGGACGAGTTCGCGTCCCGCCTATCGCGGTCGCGACGATGACGGCCGGGCGAAGCGCGCCTACACGCCAAAGCCGGACCGCCCGCGTGCCGCGCGGCCACCTGACGAGAAGCCGACACCTACGCCGCGTGTGCCCGGCGCCGACGAGCCGGAACGAATCGCCAAGGTGATGGCGCGGGCCGGTATCGCCTCGCGGCGCGATTCCGAGGCGATGATCCTCGAGGGCCGGGTCACGGTCAACGGCACGGTCATCGACAGCCCGGCCCTCGACGTGACCGCGAAGGACCGGATCACCGTCGACGGCGAGATGCTGCCCGATCGCGAGCGCACGCGCCTGTGGCTCTACCACAAGCCGCGTGGCCTGGTGACGACGGCCCGCGACACCGAGGGCCGGACGACGGTGTTCGAATCCCTGCCCGAGGATCTGCCGCGCGTCATCGCGGTCGGGCGTCTCGACATCAACACCGAGGGGCTGCTGCTTCTCACCAACGATGGCGGCCTCGCCCGCGTGCTGGAACTGCCGCGCACCGGCTGGCTCAGGCGCTACCGGGTGCGGGCCTTCGGCGAGATCGACCAGGCGCGGCTCGACACCCTGCGCGACGGCATCACCATCGATGGCGAGCATTACGGCCCCATCACCGCCCGCTTCGAGCGCGAGCAGGGCGCCAACACCTGGCTGACGGTCGATCTGCGCGAGGGCAAGAACCGCGAGGTCAAGCGCGTGCTCGAGCATCTCGGCCTTATCGTCAACCGGCTGATCCGCGTCTCCTTCGGCCCCTTCCAGCTCGGCGACCTGCCCGAAGGCGAGGTCGACGAGGTGCGGATGCGGGTCATCAAGGATCAACTCGGTCCCGAACTCGCCGCCGAGGCCGGCGTGGATTTCGATTCGATCCGTCGCGACGAAGGCCCGGTGCCGCCACCGGATGCGCCCCGCCTGCGCCGCGATCCCGACAGCGACCGGCCGCGCCCCGACCGGCCTCGCCAAGATCGTCCGCGGGAAGATCGTCCTCGCGAGGAGCGCCCCCGTGAGGAGCGCCCTCGCGGCGACAAGCGCCCCGATAGGCTGCGCCCCGACAAGCGCTTCGAAAAACCCGAGCGTGGCCCCCGCGAGGAACGCGCCGAAGGCCGCGACAAGCCGTGGACGAAAGTCGTCTGGCGCGATCCGGAGGTGGATGCGCTCATCCCAAAAAGCGGCGGCGGGCCCCGTCGCGGTGCCGATCCCAAGACCGAGCGGGCGACGCGGGCCGCGGCCGGCACCTCCTCCCGTTCGCGCGAGGCCGCCGTCGCCGATCCCAAGGGACGGCGCATCAAGGTCGAGCGCGTGACCTCGACCCGGGCACCGGATGCCGGCAAGCCGTCAGGTCGCGATATGCCCGTTCGCAAGCTGGGCCGCGCGAAACGCGAGGATTTCCTCGACGAGAACGGCACCCGGAAGGCGACGGCGCCGCACGGAAGCGATGTCAGACGTCGGCCACGCGACGACGCCGACCGCGAACCCCGTGGCGAGCGGCCCACGGCGTTGCCCGGCGAGCGGCCGCACCGTAACGAGCGCCCCTTCCGCGCCCGCAGCGGCGACGATCGGCCGACCCGCTCCTTCGAGCGTGGTGAGGGCAAAACGGGTGGCGCGTCGGACCGCAAGCCGCGCAGCTTCAAGCCACGGGAGGATGGCGGATTCCCGGATCGTCCTCGTGGCGAACGGCCACGCCAAGACCGTTCACGTCAAGACCGCCCCCGCGAAGACAGTCCTCGTGAAGACCGCCCCCAGCGCGCCCGGTCGTTCGGCGACAAGCCGGGCGATAGAAGCAAAAGTGGCGGCGTCAAAAGTGGCGGTGGCAGGAGCGGCGGCGGTTCCGATAGAAGCGGCGGCGAACGGAGCTTTGGCGAAAGGGGTGCAGGCAGAACGGGCGCAGGTCGGGCGGGCGCAGGTCGGGCGGGCGCAGATAAACCAAGCTCCGGCAAACCCGGCTTCGGCAAAAGCGGCCCTGATCGAGGCGGCGAGAGAAGCGGTGCAGGCAGAGCTGGCGCAGGCAGAGGCGGCCCTGGCCGTGGCGGTCCGGGCAAAGGCGGTCCGCGCACTGGCAGCCCCGGACGCGGCGGCGGCTCTGGCGGCAGCCGTGGTCCCGGTCGCGGTCCACGCGCCTGATCGCGACGGGTTTGAGCGCAGGACGATGATAGCGGGAACAGCGGCATGAGGATCGTCGGCGGTCGTTTCGGCGGGCATGGCCTGGCGGGACCGAAGCCGGGGGCCGCCGGCATCAGGCCGACGTCCGACCGTTTGCGCGAGGCGCTGTTCAATGTGCTGCACCATGCCTATGACGACCCGGTCAGCGATGCGCGCGTGCTCGATCTGTTCGCCGGAACGGGTGCGCTGTCCTTCGAGGCGCTGTCGCGGGGCGCGGCCTTCGCGCTTCTCGTCGATGACGGCATCGAGGCGCGCGGGCTCATCCGCGAGAACCAGATGGCGCTCGGGCTTGCCGGCTCGACGCGGATCTACCGCCGCGATGCGACGAAACTCGGCGAGATCGGTGCGCTCGATCCGTTCTCGCTGGTGTTCTGCGACCCGCCCTATCGACGCGGGCTGGGTGAGAAAGCGCTGATTGCCGCCCGCGACCACGGCTGGCTTCGGCCCGATGCCCTGGTGGTTTGGGAAGAGGCGGCCGACGCCAGCCTCGCCATGCCGGAGGGTTTCGGCCACCTGGAACAGCGCCTCTATGGCGAGACGCAGGTCATCCTCGCCCGCTTCCAGGCGGCTGCCGAACATCGTCCCGCATGACGGTCGTCCTGCCCTTCATCATCAATGCCGGCATGAACTTCGCGCTCGGCCTGCTGGTGGCGTTATTCCTCGGGCCGGAAGCGTTCGGCGTCTACGCCATCGGCGCGGCGATCCTGGTGCTGGTCAATGCCGCGCTGGTCGATTGGCTGAAGCTCTCCGCCATGCGCTTCTATGCGCTGGAAACGCGCGAGACCCAGCCGGAAATTCGCGGCACGCTCGATGTGCTGGCGGCCGGCATCGTCATTGTCGTCTCGGTCCTGCTGGTGGTGCTGGCGACGAGCGGCATCCGCTTCCCCGTGCCTGTACTGCTGCTGAGCGCCGCCGTCGCGGGCGGGCTGTGCGCCGGCCTGTTCGATTTTCATGGGGCGATCGCCCGCGCCCGCTATCTCGACATGGCGTATGCAAGGCTGATCGTCGTCAAGCACATGCTCTCGCTGTTGCTGATGGTCGGCGTCGCCTGGGCCAGCCGCGATCCGACGCTGGTCCTGCTCGGCGGTAGTGCCAGCGCGGCCATCGCCCTGATCACGGTGCGCAACCTGCTGGCCGATGCGCCGCTGTCCTGGCGCAACGCACGGCTCGATCTCGTCTGGACCTTCGCGCGCTACGGCTATCCGCTGGTCTGGGCCAATGTCGTCTATTCGCTGATCCCGCTGATCAACCGTTCCCTGCTCGCGGCCAGCCATGGCTATGCGGAGGCCGGCTATTTCTCGCTGTCGTCTGATATCGGCATCAGGCTGTTCGGCACGCTGGCGGCCTCCATCGAAATCCTGCTGCTGCGCGAGGTCGTGCGCATCGAACGGGTCGAGGGCGCGCAGGCGGCGCAGGCCAGAATCGCCGCCAACATGACGACCGTGCTGATGTTGCTGCTGCCGGCCGCGACCGGCCTCTGGCTGATCCTGCCGGCTTTCGAGCAGCTTTTCGTGCCGGCAAGCTTCAAGGGGCATTTTTCGACCTATATGACGATCCTGCTTCCCGCCTTCCTGGCGCTCGGCCTCATTCTCGCCGGTCTCAACCCGGTCTTCCTCATCGCCAAACGGACCGGCACCGCGACTCTCGCCGCCATGGCCGGGCTTTGCGCCACGCTGGCCATCGCCTTTGCCGGGCCGGGCGCCCTGGGGCCGCAGCTTTATGCGCTGGCGCAGACGGCCGGTTTCGTGACTGCATTCCTCGTCACCGCTGCCCTGGCCCTGCGTGCGCTCGAAGCTCGTCCGTCCCTTCGCGATTTCGGTGCCGTCCTCCTCGCCAATGGCGCGATGGTGCTCGTGCTGCTGCCATTTCGCGGAGGCGGTATGGCGCTGATCGAGATCGTCGTCCTGCCGGTCATCGGCGGACTGGTCTATGGCGCCTGCCTTCTCGCTGCCAATGTCGGCCCAAGCCGCGCGTTCGCCCGGCGTCTTCTCGGTTTCCGGAAGCGTATGGCCTGAAGCAATTCAGTTCCGGGCCGGTGACCGTTCGCCCTTGAGCGCCATCGCCAGCACCCGCGCCACATGCAGCGCTTCACGCCCCGTTCCGTCGCGGATCTGGTGGCGGCAGGAGGTGCCATCCGCGACGATCAAGTCGTCTGCGGAAGCCGCGCGCACTTTCGGCAGCAGCGAGGCTTCGCCCATCGCCCGCGAGACATCCAGCGTTTCCGCCTGATAGCCGAACGCTCCGGCCATGCCGCAGCAACTCGACTCGATCGTCTCGACGGAAAGCTCGGGGATGAGCCGCAGCGCCATCTCGACATCGCCCATCGCGTCGAAGGCCTTCTGGTGGCAGTGGCCGTGCAACAGGGCGCGACGCGGCAGGGGGGCAAGATCGAGACGGAGGCGGCCGGCCCGGCTTTCGCGGGCGATGAACTCCTCGAACAGCAGGCTCGCCCCCTTCAGCCGCTCCGCCTCGGGGCCGGGCAGCAGCGCCGGCAATTCATCGCGGAAGCTCAGGAGGCAGGAGGGTTCAAGCCCCACCACCGGCACGCCCTCGGCGATCAGCGGGCCGTAGGTCGCGAGCACGCGGCGCGCCTCATGTCGGGCCTCCTCGACCGCGCCGATCGCGAGGAAGGTGCGGCCGCAGCAAAGCGGGCGGGCGTCGCCATCGATCGGCGCGGGCTGGATGACGCGGTAGCCGGCGGCAGCCAGGACGGCGGCGGCGGCCTCGACATTCTCGCGCTCGAAATAACGGCTAAAGGTATCGGCGAAGAAAATGACTCGGGGCCCGTCCCCGGGGCCGCCGAGTTCAGCGCGCGCCGACAGGATGTCGTGCCGCCAGCGGGGCAGTCGGCGTTGCGCCGTCAGGCCGAGGGCTTTTTCGGTGAGACGCGCCAGCCCCGGAATCCGGTCGCGCAGATTGGGCAGAAACGGCAGTCTCGCCGCCAGGGGCGCATAGCGCGGCAGCCATCCCACCAGCCGATCCCGCAGGGAATAGCCCGATTTCGCCGCCCTGGCCGCCAGGACCTCGATCTTCATGCGCGCCATGTCGACGCCGGTCGGGCATTCGCGCCGGCAGGCCTTGCACGAAACGCACAGCTTCATCGCCGCGACGATCTCGTCGGAGGCGAGAGTGTCGCGGCCGGCGCTTTCAGACCCCAGTTGTCCCGACAGGGCAAGGCGCAGGCTGTTGGCCCGCCCGCGCGTCAGGTGCTGTTCATCGCCGGTCACACGGTAGGAGGGGCACATCGCCCCGCCCGCGCGCTTGCGGCAGGCGCCGTTGTTGTTGCACATCTCGACGGCGCCCTGGAAACCGGCCGCGCCCCCTTTGTAGGCCGACCAGTCGAGCGCCGGAATGATCTCCGATTTCACGTAATTTCCGTTATATCTCAATAGCTTGCGGTCGTCGAATCGGGGCGCCCGGACGATCCGGCCGGGGTTCATGAGAGCTTCGGGATCGATCCGGTCCTTCACCGCCTCGAAGGCGCGGACGATTTTTGTCCCGAACATCGCCTCGTGAAATTCGGATCGGACGATGCCGTCGCCATGCTCGCCCGAATGCGAGCCCTTATAGGCGCGCACCAGCGCGAAAGCCTCCTCCGCGATCGCCCGCATCGCGCTTAAGTCCTTGTCAAGCTTCAAATTCAGAACGGGGCGCACATGCAGGCAGCCCTCCGAGGCGTGCGCGTACCATGTGCCCTCAGTGCCGTGGCGATGGAAGATATCGGTCAGTTTCGCCGTGTATTCGGCCAGATGCGGCAGCGGAACAGCGCAGTCCTCGACGAAGGATACCGGTTTGCGCTCGTCCTTCATCGACATCATGATGTTGAGGCCCGACGTCCGCAGATCGGTGACGGCGGCCTGCAATTTAGGGTCCAGAACCTCGATGACGCCGCCCCATCTGGCCTTCGGCCGATCCCAGCCAAAGCCGAGATCACCCATCATCTGGCGCAGGTCTTCCAGCAGCCGCCGATTTTCCGCGTCGCTTTCGGCGAATTCGACAAGGAGCAGCGCCTCGGGCTCGCCCCGGACGACGGCCTTCAATATCGGTCGGAACAGATCGATGGCGCCGGCAAGCTCGATCATCGTCCGGTCGACCAGTTCCATGGCGATTGGCTTCAATGTCACCAGATGCTGGGCGGCATCCATTGCCGCGAAGAACGATCCGAAATGGCAGACGCCCACGGCCCGCCGGCCGAGCAGCGGCCACAGCTTCAGCTCGATCGCCGTCGAATAGGCGAGCGTGCCCTCCGAGCCGACCAGCAGATGCGCCATGTTGACCTTGCCCGGCGCGCCCGTGGCGGAGGGCGTGAGGGCATCGAGATTATAGCCGCCGACGCGGCGCTGGACGGCTGGAAAGCGGGCCGCGACCTCCGGCGCGATTCCCGCACCCAGGCGCAGCAGGTCGGCGTAGAGCGCATCCGGATGCGGGTTTTCGCCGCCCGTTGCCGGATCGACGTCGATCTCGCCGAAATGCCGCTGGCTGCCGTCCGGCAGGACCGCGTCGATGGCGACCACATTGTCGCGCATGGTGCCGTAGCGCAGGGAGCGGCCACCGCACGAGTTGTTGCCGGCCATCCCACCGATCGTCGCGCGGGAGGCCGTCGAGACATCGACCGGAAACCACAGGCCATGCGCCTGGAGGCGGCGATTGAGATCGTCCAGCACCACGCCGGGCTCGACCCGCACGCGGCGGCGTTCGACATCGAGATCGATGATCCGCGTCAGGTGTTTCGAGCCGTCGATGACCAGGGTTTCGTTGACCGTCTGGCCGCATTGCGAGGTGCCGCCGCCCCGGGGCGTGACGGCGACCCCGGCCTCGCGGGCAATCGCCAGCGCCGCGACCGCCGAAGCCATGCTATCGGGCACGACGACGCCGAGCGGCATCACCTGATAGGCAGAGGCATCGGTCGCATATCGACCTCGCGAGAACGGATCGAACAGGACCTCGCCCCGCGCTTCCCGGCGCAGGCGCCGCGCCAGATCGGGCTCGGGCGCCGGCATCAAGCGGCCTCGGCACCAGACGGGACACTGTCACCGGCCGGATCAACGGTCGCGGGAGGTCGCGGATGAAGGATTGCATATTGCATACAAAATACGATATCGCTGTTCGCGACGATCGCGCAAGCGGTTTTTGCCCATCGTTTCCCGCGCGCCTTCCTTGGCGCGCCCTCCTTGCCTTGGCGCGCCTTCCTTTGGCGCGTGCGTGCCCGAGCGTGACCATGACACAGACCCAACGGAGTGTGCCGACCATGACACCATCGAACCAGACGCGGATTCCTGGACGGCATTTCCTGCAGATTCCCGGACCGACGCCCGTTCCCGACCGGATCCTGCGGGCCATGGCGGGACAGGTGATCGATCATCGCGGCCCAGCCTTCCAGCGCCTTGGACGCCGGGTGCTGGAGGGCATCCGGACGATCTTCCAGACCGTGCATCCCGTCATCATCTATCCGGCATCGGGCACCGGGGCCTGGGAGGCGGCGCTCAGCAACACGCTGTCCCCCGGCGATCGGGTCCTGATGTATGAAACCGGCCATTTCGCCATGCTCTGGCAGGCCCTGGCGCTGAAACTTGGGCTGGAACCGGAATTCATCGCCTCCGATTGGCGCGCCGGCGTCGACGCGGAAGCGATTCAGGAACGGCTGCGCGCCGATGCCGGCCACGCCATCAAGGCGGTTTGCGTCGTCCATAACGAGACAGCGACCGGCGCGACCTCGCGGATCGACGAGATCCGCCGGGCCATGGATGCTGTCGGCCACCCGGCCCTGCTGATGGTCGATACGATTTCATCCCTCGCCTCGGTGGATTACCGGCACGACGAGTGGGGTGTCGATGTCACGATCGCCGGATCGCAGAAGGGCCTGATGCTGCCGCCCGGTCTTTCGTTCAACGCCGTGAGCCCGAAGGCGATCGCGGCGTCCAAAACCGCCGGGCTGCCAAAATCCTACTGGTCGTGGGAGGAGATGCTGAAGCACAATGGCAATGGCTTCTTTCCCTACACGCCGGCGACGAACCTGCTTTACGGCCTCGCCGAGGCCATCGACATGCTGCATGAGGAGGGACTTTCCGAGGTCTTCGCCCGCCATGAACGTCATGCCGAGGCGGTGCGGCGCGCCGTCCGGGCCTGGGGGCTCGACATCCTCTGCCGCGACGAGCGGCATCGGTCCCCCGTCTTGACGGCGGTGATGATGCCCGACGGGCATGATGCGGATCGATTCCGCGCTATCGCCCTTGAGAATTTCGATATCTCGCTGGGAACCGGGCTTTCCAAGGTTGCCGGCAAGGTCTTCCGCATCGGCCATCTCGGCGATGTCAACGATCTGACGATCATCGGGGCGCTGGCCGGCGTCGAGATGGCGTTGGCGCTGGCCGAGGTGCCGCATCGCCCCGGTGGCGTCCAGGCGGCAATGGACTTCCTGGTCGAGCAGAAACGGCAGGGTTGACGGCGATGCGACGCATCGTAGGTCTGACGGAACGCGCGCGAGGGAGCGAACGCACGCCATGACCCCAAAGTTGCCGATCCCGCGCCGTGTCCTGTCCGACGAGATCGCCTCGCGGCTGCGGGACATGATCGTCGCCGGCGACCTGAAGCCTGGCCAGAAGCTGAACGAGGCCGAGCTTGCCCTGACCTTCCAGGTTTCTCGTACGCCACTGCGCGAGGCGCTGAAGGTGATGGTGGCGGAAGGCATGATCGAGATCACCCCGCATCGCGGCGCGACGGTCGCGCGGCTGACGGCGCAGGAAGTGGCAGAAATCTTCCCGATCATGGGAATCGTCGAGGGGCTGGCGGCGGAACTGGCCTGCGCGAACATGACACCGGCGGCGCTGAGCCATCTGGAGGCCCTGCACGCGGAGATGCTGCGCCACTGGCAGGCGAGGGGCACGACAACAAAGGCCTGGACCGCCTATTCCAACGCGAACCGGGCGATTCACGCCGCGATCTTCGAGATCGCCGACAACGCGACGCTGTCGGCTCAGTATCAGCAGTTGATGTTTCGCATCCACGCGGTGCGGTTCGTGGCGCGCAAGTCACCCGAGGACTGGCAGCGCGCCGTCCAGGATCACGAGGACATCATGGCCGCGTTCCGTTCCCGGGATAAGGCGCGTCTGTTCCAGCTCATGCGCGACCACCTCACCCATAAGGCGGGCGTTGTCACGGCCGCGATCGAAACCCAGGACGGGGCGACGGACTCCGGCAAGATCGCGCCGACCGCGCGACGGAAGCGGTGAAGCGGAGTCACCCGGTGCCGGTTCGTGGGCTCAACCGGCCGTGACGAGGCCGAGGCGCTCGCCGGCATAGACCTTGTCGCGCAGGGGCCGCCACCACCATTCGTTCTGGAGATACCACCGCACGGTCTTCTCGATGCCGGTGTCGAAGGTTTCCTCGGCCGTCCAGCCGAGTTCGGTCTCGAGCTTTCCGGCATCGATCGCATAGCGGGCATCGTGGCCGGGACGGTCCTTGACGAAGGTCAGCAGGTCTTCATGCGGTGTCGACCGGGGAGCGAGCCGGTCGAGAATCCGGCAAATCTGCGTGACGACATCGATGTTGCGCCTCTCGTTGCGGCCGCCAACATTGTATTTCTGCCCTGCCTCGCCTTGGCGCAGGATCAGGATCAGGGCCTTCGCGTGGTCGTCGACATAGAGCCAATCGCGGATATTGGCGCCGGTTCCGTAAACCGGAATCGGCTTGCCGTGGAGCGCGTTGAGAATGGCGAGCGGGATAAGCTTCTCGGGAAAATGAAACGGTCCGTAATTGTTGGAGCAGTTCGAGATCACGACCGGCAACCCGTAGGTCCGATGCCAGGCGCTGGCGAGATGATCGGCGGCCGCCTTCGAGGCCGAATAGGGCGAACTCGGATCGTAGGGCGTCGTTTCTTGAAACAGACCTTCATCCCCCAGCGAGCCGTAGACCTCGTCCGTCGATACATGCAGGAACCGGAAACGGTCGCGCGCCTCACCCGGCAGCGCGTTCCAGTATTCGCGCGCGGCTTCCAGCATCACATGCGTGCCGACGATGTTCGTGGTGACAAAATCGCCTGAACCGGTGATCGAGCGGTCGACATGGCTTTCGGCCGCCAGATGCATCACCCCATCGGGCCGGAACCGGGCGAAGAGGCCAGCCATCGCCTCGCGGTCGCAGATGTCGGTTCGCGAGAATGCATAGCCGGGCTTCCCGTCGAGGCTGGCGAGGGAGGCAAGGTTGCCGGCATAGGTCAGCTTGTCGACGTTCAGGACCTCATGGCCGAGATCGGTCACGAGATGCCGGCAGACGGCCGAACCGATGAACCCCGCACCGCCGGTGACCAGAATGCGCATGGATCGAAAACTCCGGTAGGGCGCGACACGCCCGGCTGCCGGCGTTCTAGCGATTGTGCGGCCAATATCCAACCCATGCCGAGCATGTCGGTCCAGGGCGGATCACGCCCGGCCGCACGTGGTGCCTCGCCTGTGAAGTGGCCGCGCTAGATGCTGGTGGCCGCCCGCCTTGGCGCCGGCGTATTGCCCTTGAGCAGTTTCCAGCTATTTGGCTGGCTGACCTGCGTCTTCAGCCAGGCGACGATCTGGGTCGCCTGCTCGGGCGAATTGTCGGTTCGGGCGACCTCTTCCGCCTCGGCGAAACGGCCCTGGAGACCCAGCACCATGACGAGGTTCTGGCGGACTCGCGCGTCGGCCCGGGGCTGAGCCGCCGCCTGGCGCAGGGTACGCTCGGCTTCCGGCAATTGCTTGGCGAGGGCGTAGGAAAGCCCGAGATTGGACATCACGGTCGGTTCATCGGGTGCGATCTTCAGCGCCGTCCGGTACATGGACTGTGCGCGGGCATGATCGCCAAGCTGATCGGCGACGGTGCCGTGGGCCGAGAGAATGCGCCAATCGGGCTTTTCCGGCGAGTGGGCGCGCGCCAGCACGTCTTCGGCCTGGGCGAACTGGCCGGCATCGGCCAGGGCCTTGCCAAAGGCGCCGAGCAATTCCTGATCGGTCTTGTGGACGAGGACAGCCGCCTGAAGGATGGCGACGGCCTGCGCGTGTTGATCGAGCGCCCGCAGCGCCCTGGCGTAATTCAGCGCGTTGCCGCGATCATTCGGCCTGGCCTGGTAGCGCTGGCCCCATTTCTCGGATTCGGCGCGCCAGCCGGCCTCCGTCGTCGGCGCCGCCGAAGCTGACCGGAGCGAGCCAGTGATGTCGCCAAGGCCACGGCCCTGGCACGCACCGAGCCCGAGCGAGGCCAGAACAAGCCCGGCGATGACGGGAAACGGGATGCGCTTGCGGGGCTGGGAAACGGGCGGAGACATGGGCGGGTCGACCTCGACCTGAATGGGGTTACAGGGCGGTGATAAAGCGTTAACCCTAATGCATCGTTAATTGCTTGGCCGTTGGCCCCAAGGACATTGACCGTGCATCCGCTTCTCGTCGATCAGGCTGACGGCGCCATCCCCGTCCACGCCGTGTCCACAGCGAACTGGCCGGCGCTGAAGGAAAAGCTGACCCCCGTTCAGCGCCGCTTCGCGACGGCGCAAGGGTTCGATCCGGCGCCGGGCAAGCACCTCGTTTTGCCCCATGACGACGGGACCATGGGCTGTGTCGTCGTGGGCGTGCCCGCAGGCGATGCCAGGGGCGCCGATCGCTTCGAGGCCGGGCGCCTTTCGGCGATCCTGCCGGCGGGTACATACGAACTGCGGGGCGACATCGCCGATGCCGGCCTCGCGGCCCTCGGCTGGCTGCTTTCGGCCTACCGGTTCGACCGCTATCGCAAGCCGCGGCCGGTGGCGGCGCGGCTGGTGGTTCCGGAGGGCGTCGACGGCGCGGAACTAACCCGGCTCGCCGACGGCGTGGCGCTCGCCCGCGATCTCGTCAATACGCCCGCCAACGACATGGGGCCGGCCGAGATCGAGAACGCGGTCCGTGCCCTCGGGGAACGGCACGGCGCCATCGTCGGCAGCATCGTCGGCGATGACCTGTTGGAGGCGAACCTGCCGATGATCCATGCGGTCGGCCGGGCCTCGCCCCGGGCACCGCGCCTGATCGATCTGACCTGGGGGGACGCGGCCCATCCGAAAGTGACCCTGGTCGGCAAGGGCGTCGCCTTCGACACGGGCGGGCTGAACCTGAAGCCCGATGCCTCGATGCTTCTGATGAAAAAGGACATGGGAGGTGCCGCGACCGCGCTGGCCGCCGCCGACATGATCATGTCCGCGGGACTTCCCGTGCGCCTGCGCCTGCTGGTGGCGGCGGTCGAGAACGCGGTGTCGGGCTCGGCGTTCCGGCCCGGCGACATCCTGCCGAGCCGCAAGGGGCTCAGCGTCGAGATCGGCAACACAGATGCCGAAGGCCGGCTGATCCTGGCCGACGCGCTGGTTCTCGCCGATGAGGAAAACCCGGCCCTGCTCCTCGATTTCGCCACGCTGACGGGCGCGGCGCGGGTGGCCCTCGGGCCAGACCTGCCGCCGCTCTACAGCCATGACGAAACGCTCGCCGCCGATCTGCTGCGGCTGGCGACGTCGGTCAACGACCCGGTCTGGCGGATGCCACTCTGGCCGGCCTATGACCGGCTGCTGGATTCGAAGATCGCCGATCTCAACCATATTTCCGGCGGTCCCTTCGCCGGCTCGATCACGGCGGCGCTGTTTCTCAGCCGCTTCGTGACGCGCACGCCCGCCCACGCGCATTTCGACATCTACGCCTGGAATCCCTCGACCCGGCCGGGGCGGCCCGAAGGCGGCGAAACCCAAGCCGCGCGGCTGACCTATGCCCTCGTTCGGGACCGCTTTGGACGTCATTGAGCGCGTCGACAGCATGGGAACGCCTCGGAGGTCCCGGGGGGCCGCGGTCAAGGCAGCCTGGCGCCGGACCGCTTGATCTTCGCGAAAGGCCAGATAATGATACGGTCCCGAAACGATCTGGTTGTCGCCCGGTGTCGATCGAACTGAGACCATCGCAGGCGCTGCGTCTCTGGCAGGCGGTGCATCTCGATCTGGTGCGCGACGGCGAATTCGACCTGTCGGCCCGGCAGATCGCCATTCTGCTCACGATCTATTTGGAAATCCCGCCGCATACGGTGCGGGGCCTGGCGGACAAGCTCAACGTGACGAAGCCGGTGATCACGCGCGCCCTCGACACGATGGGCGCGCTGGGGCTGGTGACGCGCAAGCGCGACGAATTCGATCGGCGAAACGTCATCATCCAGCGCACCGTGTCGGGCGCCCTGGCGGTGGAGCGCCTGGCCGACCTGCTTGTCGAACACAGCCGGGGGCTGACATGACTTCGAGCCTCGATCGCCGCGTCAACGCCCTGCGTCCCGACCTCGCGGCAGCGCATCTGCGAGGTCTGGCGAGCGCCGGGCGTTACGCGGAAGGTCAGGCCATGACTTGCATGGCAGCATCCGCGCCGCTGCGGCGTGAGCCCCGGGATGACGCGCCGCTGGATACGCAGGTGCTGCATGGCGAGAGCCTCACCGTCTATGACGTGGTGGACGGCTGGGCTTGGTGCCAGCTCGCCGCCGACTTCTATGTCGGCTATGTGCCGGTTGATGCGCTCAACGATCCGCCGGACCACCGCGCGACCCATCGCATCGCCGTCCCGCGGAGCTTCGTCTACCCCGGACCCTCGATCAAGCTGCCGCCGCGGATGCACCTGCCGCTTGGGGCCGAAGTCGCCGTCGCCGGCCAGGACGGCGCATTCGCGGTGCTGGCGGACGGCGGTCATGTCTTCGCGCGCCATCTCGTGCCGCTGGTCGAAAACGTCGCCGATTTCGTCTCGGTCGCCGAGCAGTTCGTGCATGTGCCCTATCTTTGGGGCGGCAAGACGGGTCTTGGCCTCGACTGCTCCGGCCTCGCGCAGATTTCGCTCCGGATGGCAGGTATCGCCGCCCCGCGCGACAGCGATATGCAGGAGCGCGAAGTGGGCGAACCCGTGGTCGACTGGCAGGCGCCGGGAGCCTTGCGGCGAGGCGACCTGATCTTCTGGAAGGGCCATGTCGGCATCATGACCGACGCCGCCACGCTTTTGCACGCCAACGGGCATGCCATGCTGGTGACGGCAGAGCCGCTCGCGGTCGCCCGGACGCGAATCCTGTCCGGCAGCTTCGGCGCGATCACCAGCGTCCGGCGGCTCCGTCAGTATCCGGCTTCGACATCGACGACATAGGCAAGGTCCTCGCCCGCCTGTAGGCGCCTGATCTGGCGGCTGATGAGCATGGCGCAGGCCTCGGGTTCGCTCAGGGCCGCGTTGTGGGGCGTGACGGTGACGCCCGGATGATTCCACAGCGGCGATTCGAGCGGCAGCGGCTCGGTCTCGAAGACATCGAGCGTCGCCGCCTTCAGCGTCCCGGCATCGAGGGCACGCAGGATATCGGCCTCGACCTGAAGCCCGCCCCGGCCCGCATTGATCAGGATCGGGCCGCCAAGCCGCCCGTCCCGCGGAAGCTTGGCCAGCATGGCGGCATTGACGATGCCTTGCGTTGTCTGGGTCAACGGCAGGAGGCAGACAAGGATATCGGTTCGCGCCAGCATGGCATCAAGGCCGTCGGTGCCGGCATAGGTCGCGAGGCCCTCGATCGTCTTCGGATTGCGGCTCCAGCCCGCCACGTCGAACCCCATGACCTTGAGCTTGCGCATCGCGTCGAGGCCGAGTTCGCCGACGCCCAGCACGCCGACGCGCACCGAACGGGCGGCAGGCTGGTGGCGGTCGTCGTCCCAGACCTTCTGGCGCTGCTGCGCATCGTAGCGCTTCTGCTGCCGCAGATGGCCGAGGCAATGCAGCACCACGTATTCGCTCATTCTCGCGGTCAGATCGGGGTCGACGATGCGGGCGATCGGCACGTCAGGCCGCTTCGAGTCGCGCCACAGGTGATCGACGCCGGCACCGAGCGAAAAGATGGCGGCGAGATTGGGCAGGCCCGACAGGCTGCCCTCCGGATGTTTCCAGGCGGCGGCATAATGCACGGCGCGCCGGTCGAACGGCTCCCCAAGGGCAACGATATCGAGTTCGGGCAGATGAGCGGCGAACCGGGCGCGCCATTCCTCCACGCTCCAGTCGGGCATTGCCAGCAGCAGGGCCATGATCGCTAGACCTCGACAATACGTTCGCGGATGACGGGCTGAATTCCCGCCCGCTCTTCACCGATGACATAGGCTTGCGACAACCGCGAGACCGCTGCCTCGAACCCTGCCTCGTCACGGGCATGAATCATGCCGAGCGGTTGCCCGGCCTTGATTTGGGCACCGAGGCTCGCGAGTTCCGTCAGACCGACGGCATGGTCGATGCTGTCCTGCGGGCGCGTTCGACCGCCGCCGAGCGCGACCACGGCCAGTCCGACGCCGCGGGTGTCGATCGCCGTGACCACCCCTGATCGAGGCGCCGGAACGGCCCGGCGGATCGGCGCGGCGGCCAGATGACGATCGGGGCGCTCCAGCAGATCCGATGGGCCGCCGAGGGCGCCGACCATGCGGGCGAAGCACTCTGCGGCGGCGCCATTGGCGAAGACCCGCTCGATCATCGCGCGCGCCGCCACCAGATCGGGCGCGAGCCCGCCCAGCAGCAGCATCTCGGCGCCGAGGGCGACGGTGACGTCGTGGAACCGGGGCTCGCGCCTGCGACCCGTCAGGTGATCGAGGGCGTAGGCGACCTCTATGGCGTTGCCGGCGACGCTCGCCAAGGGTTCTTCCATGTCTGTGAGGAGCGCATGGGTCGCGAGGCCGGCCCCGTTCGCGACGGCGACAAGGCTTTCGGCCAGCGCGCGGCCCTGGGCCTGCGTGCTCATGAAGGCGCCGGAACCGACCTTGACATCCATCGCCAGGCCATGAAGGCCGGCGGCGAGCTTCTTCGAGAGGATCGATGCGGTGATCAGCGGGATCGACTCGACGGTGGCGGTGACGTCGCGGATCGCATAGAGGCGCTTGTCGGCTGGCGCGAGATCGGCCGTCTGCCCGATGATCGCCGCACCGGTCTCGCGCACCACCTGGCGGAACAGGGCGAGGTCAGGCTGGGTGACGTAGCCCGGAACCGCGTCGAGCTTGTCGAGGGTGCCGCCCGTATGGCCGAGGCCGCGCCCTGAGATCATCGGCACGTAACCGCCGCAAGCCGCGACCGCCGCCGCCAGAGGCAGACTGACCGTATCGCCGACGCCGCCGGTCGAATGCTTGTCGAGAGCTGGTCCGGGCAGGTCGTCCCAGTTCAGGACCGTGCCGGAATCACGCATCGCCAGGGTCAGCGCGACGCATTCGGCCGCGTCCATGCCCTGGAAGAACACCGTCATCGCGAAGGCAGCAGCCTGCCCCTCGGTGATCGCGCCCGAAGTCAGGCCGGCGATCATCTGGCCGATCTCGGCGGCCGCGAGCGTGTGCCCGTCGCGCTTCCGGGCGATGATCTCCTGCGGCAAGGCTTTCTGCGGCAAGGCGTTTTGCGGCAAGATTTGCATCAATAGGCTCCGTCCACCCGCTCGCCGGCGGCCCGGCCAGCGATCGCCTCGATCAGCACGCCATGCAAGCCGCTGGCGCCGAAACGGAAGGTCCGCGGCGTCGCCCAGTCTGGACCCATGATCGCGTCGGCGAGATCGAGGTAGCGCGCCGCATCGGCCGGCGTGCGCAGCCCCCCCGATATCTTGACGCCGATCGGCCGCGCGCTGGCCTTGGCCGCCTCGAACAGAACCCTTGCCGCCTCGGGCGTGGCCGATACCGCGATCTTTCCCGTCGAAGTCTTGAGGAAATCGGCCCCGGCGGCGATCGCCAGGTCACAGGCCTCCCGCAGCGTGGTTGAATCGGGAAAGGCGCCGCTTTCGACAATGACCTTGAGCAGCCGACCGTCGCAGGCGGCCTTGATCTCGCGGACCATGTCGCTCGCCAGTTCCCGATCGCCTTCCAGGAAGGCCCTGTATGGCAGGACGAGATCGATCTCGTCCGCGCCATCCGACAGGGCCTCGGCGACATCGCTCGAAATCCGGCCGACATGGGTGCCGCCGGCTGGAAAATTGACGACCGTCGCGATCCGGATCGCATCGTCCCTCAGCACGCGGCGCGCGACGCCGACGAATTGCGGCCAGACGCAAACGGCGGCGACGTGCCCTTCCGGTGACGCCGCCCGTGCGCAGAGCGCCACGATACCGCTCTCGGTCGCACCCTCGGAGAGATCGGTGAGATCGAGGAGGGCCAGGGCCCGTCGTGCCAGTGCTGCTTCAGCCATCATCGAATCCCGCCATCAATGCCTCAAGGATACGCCGCAGATCGGCCGATGACGAGGTCGCGACGTCGCGCGTTTCGCCATGCGAGGGGGACGCACCCTCGATTCCCGCCGCGAGATTCGTCACCGTCGAAAGGCCGGCGACCCTCAGGCCATGGCGGCGCGCCAGGATGACCTCAGGAACCGTGGACATGCCGACGAGATCGGCACCGAGCAGGCGCGCCATGCGGACCTCGGCCGGGGTTTCGAAACTTGGACCGGAAAACCACATGTAGACGCCTTCGTCGAGGGGGACCGCCGCGATCTCGGCCGCCCGTCTCAGCCGCTGCCGAAGACCGGGATCGTAGGCATCCGTCATCGAGACGAAACGCTCGTCGCCGGTTTCGCCGATCAAGGGATTGCGGCCGCTGAAATTGATGTGATCGCTGATCAGGACCAGCCGGCCGGGCTTCAGGTCCGCACGGGTGGACCCGGCCGCGTTGGTCAGGATCAGCGGCGGATGGCCCAGCCTGGTCAGCAACCGGATCGGCAGGCGCATGGCCCCGGCGTCCCCGGCCTCGTAGTAATGAGTCCGGCCTTGCAGAATCAGCACGGGCTTGCCGGCGAGCCGTCCGTAGCGGAGCTGGCGCGCATGGCCCGAGACATCGCCCGTGGGGAAGCCCGGGAGATCGGCATAGGGAATCGTGACTGCGTCGGTCAACTCGTCAGCGATGCGGCCAAGGCCCGTGCCGAGCACGATGGCGCATTCGATCGGGGGGCCGGCGCCCCGGGCCGCCAGCGTTTTGGCCGCCCGATCGAGACGTTCGTCCTCGGTCATTTCGCGTCTCCCCAGGTGCACGGACCCCCGGCCTCCAGGGCCGATCTCACTTGACGAGGAGGCGATGACGTTCCGGCTGGCATCGCCCCTAGCGCCCCAGATGTCCGGGGCCGAACGAGGCCGGCAACAATTCCGACACCGTGAAGACCTGGCGGATGCCGTGCCTCCCCGCGATGTGAACGGCGACCTCGCCGTCGGCGAATTCGCGGATGCGCTGGCGGCAGGCGCCGCAAGGCGTGACGAGCGCCTCGCCGTCGCCGCTGATGACGATCGTCACGATGCGCCGGGCGCCGCCGGCGATCATCGCGGCGATGGCGCCGGCTTCCGCGCAGGTGCCCACCGGATAGGCCGCGTTCTCGACGTTGCAACCGGCATAGAGTTCGCCGTCCTCGGCCAGGATCGCCGCCCCGACCGAAAACCGCGAATACGGCGCATAAGCGCGATCCTGGGCGGCGATCGCCGCATCGAACACCCGCTCCAGCATCCTGGCATCGACAGTCGCCCGCATCAGCGATCCTTCATGTTCAGCGTTCCTTGACATACGGCAGGCCGGAGGCCTTCGGCGGTGTCGACCGGCCGATGAAGCCCGCCAGCAGCACCACGGTCATCACATAAGGCAGGGCCTGGATCGCCTGTACCGGAACCTGGCCGATTCCGGGAAGGGGTACGCCTTGCAGGCGGATCGCGACCGCATCGAGCAGGCCGAAGAGGAAACAGGCCGACAGGGCACGCAGCGGCTTCCAGTTGGCGAAAATCAGGGCCGCGAGGGCGATGAAGCCCTTGCCGGCGGTCATGTGCGGCAGAAAGCTCGCCGATTGCGACACGGCCAGATATGTACCGCCAAGGCCGCACAGCACGCCGCAGATGATCACCGCCGCATAGCGCAAGCCGCTGACCGAGATGCCGGCCGTGTCCACGGCGGCGGGATTCTCGCCGACGCTGCGCAGGCGCAGGCCAAAGCGGGTTTTCGCCAGGACAAACCATGTGCCAGCGACGGCCAGGAAGGCGAGATACACCGGCGCGGAATGACCCGAGACGATCTCCTGATAGAACAGCCCAATGACGGGCACGTCGCGCAGCGTTTCGGCCAGGGGCAGCGCGATGTCGCCGAAACGCTCCGCGACCTCGAGCGACGGCGTGCGGCCGCCCTGGCCATACCAGGCATTGCCGACGACCACCGTCAGCCCCGCCGCCAACATGTTGATCGCCACGCCCGAAACGATCTGGTTGCCGCGTTGGCTGATCGAGGCGAAGCCGTGGATGAGCGCGAGGCCGACCGAAGCGCCGATGCCCGCCAGCAGTCCGGCCCAGGGCGATCCGAAGGCATGCGCCGCGACGGCGGAGGCGAAGGCCGCGATCAACATCTTGCCCTCGAGGCCGATATCGACGACGCCCGCGCGCTCCGACCAGAGCCCGGCGAGACACGCGCAAAGCAGCGGAATCGAAAGCCGGACGGCGGAATCGAGCACGGTGGCGATGAGCGCGAGCAGATCCATGTCAGGCCATCCCCTCTCAGGCTTCCCGCACCGCGCCCGGGCGCAAGCCCCCGATCGCCCAGGCGACGAGCCGCCGGAACAGCAGTTCGAGCGCCCCTGCGAAAAGGATGACGACCCCGCCGATCACCACCACCATGTCGCGCGTGATCGTCGGTTTGTCGAAGGAGAGTTCGGCGCCACCCTGATAGAGGACGCCGAACAGCAGGCTGGACAGGGCGATGCCGGCGGGGTGCCCCCGCCCCATCAGGGCGACGGCGATGCCGACAAAGCCGTAGCCGGCGGTGAATTCGAGGGTCAGACGGTGCTGCACGCCCATGATCTCGTTGACGGCGAGGCCGCCCGCCAGCGCCCCGGAAATCGCCATCGCGATCATCGTGATGCGCTGCGGCGCGATGCCGGCATAGGCAGCGGCGCGCGGGTTGGCGCCCGCTGTGCGGATCGCGTAGCCGAGACGCGAGCGGTAGATCAACAGCCAGGTCGCGACGAGCGCCAGCAACGCCAGGAAGAACGTGGCGTTGAGGGGCGTCGAGGGCATCTTGAGACCAAGCCCGGCGGCGAGCGCATGCATCGGGGGCAAGGTGGCGTGAGCGACGAAATCCGGCGTTTCCGGCGCCATCGAGCCCGGTTTTCCCATGACGTTGACCAACAGATAGACCAACACCGTCGCGGCGATGAAATTGAACATGATCGTCGTGATGACCACGTGGCTGCCACGGCGCGCCTGAAGATAGCCCGGCACGAAGGCATAGGCCGCGCCGAATGCCGCCGCGCCCAGGACCGCCGCCGGCACGAGCAGAAAGCCCGGCAGCGCGGTGAGGTGCAGACAGACCAGGGTCGCGCCGATGCCGGCGACGGTCGCCTGGCCCTCGCCGCCGATATTGAACAGGCCGGCATGGTAGGCCACCGCGACGGCAAGCCCGGCAAAAATGAAATTCGTGGCGTAATAGAGCGTGAAACCCAGCCCCTCGACGCTGCCGAGGGCGCCACGCAGCAGCAGGGCCGAGGCCTCGCTCGGGCTTTCGCCGATACCGATCACGACCAGACCCGCGACCAGGAAGGCGGCGCCGACGCTGACGAGCGGCACCAGCGCGACATCGGCCCAGACGGGGAGCGCAACGGGCGCGCTCATGCCCGCCACCCTGCCATGCCGGGGAACACGAGCGCCGGTCGGTGATCAAAGCGCGTCATGCCACCTTCTCGCCAACACCCGCCACATGCTCGCCAACGCCCGCCATGAGCAGGCCGAGGTCCCGCGCATCGGTGCGCGAAGGCAGGCGCTCGCCGGTGATGCGGCCGCCGCACATCACGAGGATGCGATCCGAAAGCGCCAGGATTTCCTCCAGTTCGACCGAGACAAGCAGGATCGCGACCCCGGCATCGCGCAATTCGATCAGCCGGCGGTGGATGAACTCGATGGCGCCAATATCGACGCCGCGCGTTGGCTGGCCAACCAGCAGGCAGCGCGGGCCGCGCTCGATCTCGCGGGCGAGCACGATCTTCTGCTGGTTGCCTCCGGAAAAATTGGCGGTCTTGAGCAGGCAATCGGCCGGGCGGATATCGTATTTCGCGATGTCGGCCCTGGCCCGTGTCGACATGCGCTCCATCGATAGGAACGGTCCATGTGCCAGGGCGGGGTCCTCGTGATAGCCGAGGATGGCGTTCTCGCGGGCGGCAAAGGCCGTCACCAGCCCGGTGCGATGGCGATCCTCGGGAATATGCATCAACCCGAGTCCGCGCAGCCGGGCGGGCTGACGCTCCGATGGTCCGAGGACGCGGCCATTGAGCCGGATGACGCCGCGCGTTGGTTCCAGCAGGCCCGCCAGCACATCGAGCAACTCGCTCTGGCCGTTCCCCGAAACCCCGGCGATTCCGACAATCTCCCCCGCGCGCACCGTGAAACTCGCATCGAGCAGGCGCGGAACCCCCAAATTATCGATGAACGTCAGGCCTTCCGCCTCGAGCACCGGCGCGCCGGCCGGCCGCGCCGCTTTCTCGACCTGCAACAGAACTTGCCGCCCGACCATCAGTTCGGCCAATTGCGCGGGCGAGGTCTTAGACGTTTCCAGGGTGGCGACCATTTCGCCGCGCCGCATCACCGAGACCCAGTCGGTGACGGCCATGATCTCCTGAAGCTTATGGGTGATGAGGATCACTGTCTTGCCTTGCGCGCACAGCGCCCGCAGCAGGTCGAACAGCGCGTCGGCCTCGGGTGGGGTGAGGACGGCGGTCGGCTCGTCGAGGATCAGGATGTCGGCTCCGCGATAGAGCGCCTTCAGGATTTCCACGCGCTGCTGCAATCCGACCGACAGATCGCCGACGATCGCATCGGGATCGATCGCGAGACCGTAATCGCGGCCCAGCCGTGCGATCTCGGCCCGGACCCGCGCGCTGCCGCCGGCCAGAAAGGGGCCTTGCTCGGCGCCCAGCAGCACGTTCTCGACGACGCTGAGCGTCTCGACGAGCATGAAATGCTGATGCACCATGCCGATGCCGCTGGCGATCGCATCCCTCGAGGCGCGCAGGCGCACGGGCTTGCCGCGCACCCGGATCTCCCCCGCATCGGCCTCGTAGAAGCCGTATAGGATCGACATGAGCGTCGATTTGCCCGCCCCGTTCTCGCCAACGATGCCGTGGATCGAGCCTTGGAGAATGTCGAGATCGACCTTCCGGTTGGCGTGCACGGCCCCGAAGCGCTTGTCGATTCCATGCAGGGAAATGGCGACGGGCGGGCTCATGACAGGATCACCCGTCCATCCGCGTCGCAATCGACGAGGATCGATAACCGATCGTCGCCGATGACGCGCGGGCAGGTGCTGAAGCGGCCTCCCGCGCCGTAGGCATCGCCCGATCCGATGATCTGGACCTTCAACGGCCCCGCCCGCGGTCAGCGCTGCTTCAGATCGGGCACATCTGATCCGACATGTAGTCATGAACCTTGACGGCGCCCGACTTGATGTCGGCGACGGCCTTCTCGGCCGCGGTCTTCATCTCGGGGGTGACGAGGGTGCGGTTGTTGTCGTCCAGCGCCCAGTCGACGCCGCCTTCGGCCAGCCCGAGCACGGAGACGCCGGCCTTCCAGGTGTTGGCGCGCGCGGCCATGAAGGAACTGTAGGTCGCGACATCGACGCGCTTGAGCATCGATGTCAGCACCTTGCCAGGTTGAAGGGCATTCTGGTTGGAATCGACGCCGATGCCGAGCTTGCCGGCATCCGCCGCCGCCCGGAGCACGCCGATGCCGGTGCCGCCGGCCGCGTGATAGATCACGTCGGCGCCGCGGTCGATCTGGCTCTTGGCGAGTTCGCCGCCCTTGACGGGATCGTTCCAGGCGGCCGGGGTGCTGCCGGTCATGTTCTGGAAGACCTCGCCATCCTTCCTTGCCGCCTTGGCGCCCTGCACGTAACCGCAGGCGAAGCGGCGGATAAGTGGAATATCCATGCCGCCGACGAAGCCGACCTTGCCCGATTTCGAGGCCAGACCGGCGAGAAGACCGACGACATACGAGCCTTCATGCTCCTTGAAGACCACGGACTGCACGTTCGGCAGATTGATCACCGAATCGATGATCGTGAACTTGAGATCGGGAAATTCGGCGGCCACCTTCGTCAGGGCCGTTGCCTGGCTGAAGCCGACGGCGATGATCGGCGAATTGCCGTCGCGGGCGAAGCGGCGCAGGGCCTGCTCGATCTGGGCGTCGTTCTGGGGCTCGAAATCGCGGAAATCGATGCCGGTTTCCTTCTTGAACTTTTCGGCACCACCAAAAACGCCCTCATTAAAGGATTTATCGAATTTTCCGCCCTTATCGTAGACGATGGCCGGCTTGATCGCCGTCTGGGCCATAACCGAAATGGTGCTGGCGATGACCAGCGCCAGGCTGGCGGTCGTGATTCTTGCAAGGCGCATCGTTCGGTACTCCCCTCGGTGCTGCTGTTGCGGCCTGTCGCGACGGATGCGAGCCCGGGCGACCGCAATTCAGAAAACACGATGGCACGATACCGCCGCTTCCGCCAAGCGTCCCGAAAGCGAAATCCTTAACATTTCCGGTGCTTTTCCTTGCCGGATGGAGGCAGGGCGCCTAGTTTCGCGGCATGTCCCTGCGTCCCGACGAAATCGAACGCTACGCACGCCATCTCGTCCTGCGCGAGGTCGGCGGGCCGGGGCAGGCGAGGCTGAAGCAGGCCCGCGTGCTGGTGGTGGGAGCAGGAGGCCTGGGCGCGCCGCTGCTCCAATATCTGGCCGCCGCCGGGATCGGTGTGCTTGGCATCGTCGATGATGATCACGTGTCGCTTTCCAACCTGCAACGGCAGGTCATCCATGGCACGCCGGATATCGGGCATCCCAAAGTTTCAAGCGCGGCCGCGGCGATTGTGAGATTGAATCCGCACGTTCGGGTGGAGCCGCATGCCCACCGGATCGACGGGCACAATGCGCGCGCGCTGATCGCCGGATACGATATCGTGGCCGATGGATCGGATAATTTCGCCACACGCTACTGTGTGTCCGACGCCTGTTTTCATGAGAAAAAACCGTTGATTACCGGAGCTTTGGGCCGTTTCGACGCGTCGTTGACCACCATTCGGGCCCATGAGACGCAGGCGAGCGGCCGGCCCAATCCCACCTACCGCTGCCTGTTTCCGCACGAGCCTCCGCCCGGAACCGTGGCGCCTTGCGCGGAAGCGGGGGTTCTGGGGGCGCTGGCTGGCGTTCTGGGTTCGATGATGGCGATGGAAGTCGTGCGCGAGATCACAGGCTTCGGGCAGGGACTGGTCGGGCGCCAGCTTCTGATCGATGCAATGTCGATGCGATTCGATGTGATCGGCTATGAGTGGGACCCGCAGAATCCGCTGAGCGGCCAGTGAACGCCTTGAAAACGTGCCGAAATTAAAAAAATTACCGCGTTCGCCTTGTATTCGAGACCGGCGTCGCCTATTTCATGTGCATCGATGGTGTCGAGACTCAACGGTCTCTGCTGTCGGCTGATACGGCCATAGATCAGGTTCAGGCGACGCCGGATGTACGCGCGCCCCACAACCTCAGTCTGTGGCCGTTGGTCGTTTAAGGGCCGGTTTCAGCCGATTTTCCACGATTTATCCCTGAATATACGGGTTTCTGGCCCGTTCCTCGCCGATCGTGCCGGCAGGTCCGTGACCGGGCAGGAAGGCGAGATCGTCGCCGAGGGGGATCAGCTTTTCGCGGATGCCGCTGATCAGCAAATCGTGGTCGCCATAGGGAAAATCGGTCCGGCCGATCGATCCGGCGAACAGCGTGTCGCCGACGAGCGCGAAGCGCGACGGCGGATGCACGAAAACCACCGAGCCCGGCGAATGGCCGGGAACATGCAGGATATCGAACGAAAGATCGCCGAGTTGGACCGTGTCGCCCTCGACCAGCCAGCGGTCGGAGGTCGCGGGGCGGGCATCCGGCATCCCGAACAATCGGCCCTGCGCGGCCAGGCCCTTCATCAGGCCCTCATCGCCGATATGCGGCCCAACCACTTGTAAAGACTGGCGTTCTGCCAGTTCCGCCACGCCGCCGGCATGGTCGATATGGCCGTGGGTGAGCCAGATCGCGGTCGCTTTGACGCCCAGTTTTTCCAGCGCCTCGACGATCCGGGGCACATCGCCGCCGGGGTCGACGATCGCGGCCTGCTTCGTCCGCCCGCACCAGACGATCGAGCAGTTCTGCTGGAACGGCGTTACCGGAACGATGGCGACCTGGAGCGCCGGCACCGGTTCGGCGGGGCTGGAACTGGGAGAGGGAGAGTTCGAATCCGACATGTGGCGATCCTGTTTCGGGGTCAGTCATGAGGCGTTTTTCCGGCCCGATCAAGCACGGAGGCGTCGGCTGAGGAGATCGCGGAACCGGGCGATCTCGCAGGCCCGAGGATGATCTTCCTCTGCCCAAACGGCATCTTCTTCCGAAGGTGACGGAAAAACGCGCCGGACGGCCGCGATCACGCCGGATCCGAGCCCGATTAGCATGCCAGGGCCGCGCCAGAGAAACCCGAAACCATAGACACGATCGGTGCCATATGATGCTCACTGTTCCCGTCATTGCGAGCGTGAGCGAAGCAGTCCAGCCTTGGTGCGCTCACCTCTGGATTGCTTCGCTCCGCTCGCAAGGACGGTGGCGAGTCTGCAAGAACGGTGATGGTGGGTTCCAGTTTCATCGCCAAGCGCCATGCCCGGGAATGACAAGGCAGGTTCCCGCGGCCTGCTCCTCTCCACCGCGCATCTTGCCAAATCGGTTCGCTTGCGGCTTGCTCTCGGCCCAACGCGTGCCGGACAAACGGCCGCGACAAAACATGAGAAGACCTGGGGAGGTTACCATCACATATTCGTCACGCGTTCATCCGTCCCGCCGGACCATCCTGACCGGCGCGCTGGCCGCGCCCGTGCTGCTGCACGCCGGCAAGGCCCATGCCCAGGCCTGGCCCTCGGGCCGCGCCAACATCATCGTGCCGTTTCCGCCCGGCGGCTCGACCGATGCGATTGCACGGCTCGTGCAGCCCGGCCTCCAGCAGCGGCTCGGCATTCCAATCGTCATCGACAATCGTGGCGGCGGCTCGGGCTCGATCGGCGCCAATGCGGCGGCGAAGGGGCCCGCCGATGGCAGCACCTGGCTGCTGGTGTTCGATACCCATGCGGTGATCCCCGCCCTCATCCCCAACGTGCCCTATGACACGGAGAAGGATCTGGCGCCGGTCATGCTGATCGGCACCGCGCCGATGGTGCTGGCGACGCAGAAGGACAAGCCGTTCCAGACGATGGCGGATGTCCTCACGGCCGCCAAGGCCAAGCCGGGCGGTCTCACCTACGGCACGATCGGCAATGGCAGCCTCGGCCATCTCGCCATGGTGCTGCTCGCCAAGCAGGCCGGGGTGCAGATCACCCATGTGCCCTATCGCGGCGGCGGCCCGGTGATGAACGATGCGGTCGCCGGCCATATCGATCTGGTGATCGGATCGAGCGCCCTGGTCGCGCCGCAGATCGCCGGCGGCAATCTGCGCCCGCTGATGCAGACGGCGAAGGAACGGGCCGCCGTGCTGAAGGATATCCCGACCGCCGCCGAAAGCGGCTTTCCCGGCTTCGAGGCCAATGCCTGGTGGGCGGTGTTCGCGCCCGCTGCGACGCCGGCCCCGATCATCGAGCGCTTCCGGGCCGATCTGGAGGCGACGTTCAAGGATGAGCGCGTCAACAAGCAGCTGGTCGAGACGCAGCAGGTCAGCCTGGTGCTCGGTGGGCCGGAGGTGCTGAAGACCTTCCTCAGCGGCCAGATCAGGACCTGGGGCGCGGTGGTGCGCGACAACAACATCCGGCCGGATTGAGCCGGGTGGCAGAGCCCAGATTGTCGTCAACGCGGCTCGCCATCGCGATCCTCGACGACAGCCAGTCGGTCGCGCTCCGCGCCGCCGACTGGTCGCGGTTGCGTGAGGTTGCCGACATCGCGGTGTTCACGCAGCCTTTCGCCGATGAGAATGAGGCGGCGGAAAAGCTGGCCGCCTTCGATATTCTGGTGCCGATGCGCGAGCGCACGGCGCTGACCGGCAGCCTGATCGCGAGATTGCCGCGTCTCAGGATGATCGCGCTGACCGGCGCCCGCGCGCCGACACTCGATCTCGCCGCCTGCGCTTCCGCCGGGATCGTGGTGTCGAATACCGGCGGCGAGCATGTGACGGCCTCGACCGCCGAACTCGCCTTCGGGCTGATCCTGGCCTGCGCCCGCACCCTGCCCCGAGCAGACGCGACGATGCGGGCGGCCGGATGGCATGATGGCTTGCCTCTCGGCACCATCCTGGCCGGCACGAGGCTTGGCGTCGTCGGTCTCGGCAAGCTCGGCGCGCGGCTGGCGCGCTATGGGGCGGCGTTCGGCATGGAGGTCGTCGCCTGGAGCCAGAACCTGACCCCGGAGGCGGCGCAGGCGGCCGGCGCTCGGCGGGTCGACAAGGCGGAGCTGTTTTCCACCTGCGACGTGATCTCGCTGCATCTCGTGCTGTCGGAACGCACGCGCCACATGGTGGGCGCCGACGAGATCGGCGCGATGAAGCCGGGCGCGATCCTCGTCAACACGGCGCGGGGCCGCTCGTGGAACCCGACGCCTTGCTGAACGCCTTGCGCGAGGGGCGTATCCGGGCCGGCCTCGATGTCTTCGATATCGAGCCGCTGCCTGCCGACCACCCGTTGCGGTTCCTGCCCAACGCGGTGCTGACGCCGCATCTGGGTTATTCGGCGGCTCCCGTCTTCGCGCAGTTCTACGGCGAGAGCATCGCCAACATCCTCGCCTTCCTCGACGGCACGCCGATCCGCGTCATCGGCTGAGATGCGCAGCACAAGCGCTGATGGGCGTGAAGGCCGGCGCGGAACACGACGGGCCGTTCGGCGTTCGTCCGGTGAATTCATCTGTCATTTGGGGGCCGCGCCAGCGGAACCTGGAACCAGTAACCACCGCATTCGCCGTGTGAGATGCACATTTTCCGTCCTTGCGAGCGTTAGCGAAGCAATCCAGAGGGTGCGCTCCCGAAGTCTGGATTGCTTCGCTTGCGCTCGCAAGGACGACAGGGAGTCGGGGAACACGGTCGTTAGGGGTTTCGGGCTGATCGCCAGCGATGCCCGGAATGACAAAGCAAGTTTTGATACAACATCTTTTTCGGCCGGTTCCGGTCGATCCTTCCGAACGCCGTCGATCACCAAACCCGCCGAGCGGCCGCTTGGCCCAGCCTCGCGCTCATTGATTGTTCATCGCAACTTGGGCATGAAGCCGGTCAAAGCACGAAGCCGGTGCCCTTTACCGGGCGCGGGATCGGCTGCGCGGAACGACGGCGCGAGACGGTGGCCTTTGTCACGGCAAGCTCGAGGAAGCATCACGACCATGGCGACACTGAAGTGGGTCTACACCTTCGGCGACGGAAAGGCCGAGGGCGAAGCGGGCATGAAGAATCTGCTCGGAGGAAAAGGAGCCAATCTTGCCGAAATGTGCAATCTCGGACTTCCCGTTCCCCCCGGCTTCACGCTCACCACGGAAGTCTGCACCGCCTATTACGACAACGGCCAGAGTTATCCCGCAGAACTGAAGGGCCAAGTCGAGGAGGCGCTCGGCGTCATCGGCAAGGTCGCGGGCAAGACCTTCGGCGATGCGGCCAACCCGCTGCTGGTGTCCGTGCGTTCGGGTGCGCGGGCCTCGATGCCGGGCATGATGGACACCGTGCTCAACCTCGGGCTGAACGACATCACCGTCGAGGCTGTGGCGGCGGCGTCGGGCGATGCGCGATTCGCCTATGACAGCTACCGCCGCTTCATCACCATGTATTGCGACGTCGTGCTCGGCGTCGAGCATCATCATTTCGAGGAGGCGCTCGAAACCTACAAGGACCGCAAGGGCCTGACCCTCGACACCGATCTCGGCGCCGACGACTGGAAGGTGCTGATCGGCACATACAAGGAGATCGTCCGTAAACAGCTCGGCCGCGATTTCCCGCAGGACCCGCACGAGCAACTCTGGGGCGCGATCGGCGCGGTTTTCGGCTCGTGGATGAACGCCCGCGCCATCAAGTATCGTGAGCTGAACAACATTCCCGCAGCCTGGGGCACCGCCGTCAACGTCCAGGCCATGGTCTTCGGCAATCGCGGCGACACCTCGGCGACCGGCGTCGCCTTCACGCGCAACCCGTCGACCGGCGAAAAGGAGCTTTACGGCGAGTTCCTGATCAACGCCCAGGGCGAGGATGTCGTCGCCGGCATCCGCACGCCGCAGGATATCACGGAGATGGCCCGCAAGGCCGCGGGTTCCCACCGCCCCTCCATGGAGGTGGCGATGCCGCAGGCCTATGGCGAACTGGTGCGGATCTACGAATTGCTGGAGCGTCACTATCGCGACATGCAGGACATGGAATTCACGGTCGAGGAGGGCAAGCTCTGGATGCTCCAGACGCGCGGCGGCAAGCGCACGGCCAAGGCCGCGCTCCGCATCGCCGTCGATCTCGCCCATGAGGGGCTGATCACCACGCGGGAGGCTGTCGGTCGCGTCGAGCCGGGCTCGCTGGACCAGTTGCTGCACCCGACCATCGACCCGAAAGCCGAGCGCCGCATCATCGCGACCGGCCTGCCGGCCTCGCCCGGTGCCGCCGCCGGCGAGATCGTCTTCAATTCCGACGATGCGGAAGCCGCGCGCAAGTCCGGCCGCAAGGTCATCCTGGTGCGGGTCGAGACCTCGCCCGAGGACATCCACGGCATGCATGCAGCGGAGGGCATCCTGACCACGCGGGGTGGCATGACGAGCCACGCCGCCGTGGTGGCGCGCGGCATGGGCAAGCCCTGCGTCTCGGGCGCCGGGCAGATCCGCGTCGATTACGCGGCCGGCACCATGACGGTCGGCGTCAACACGCTGAAGGCTGGCGATTTCATCACCATCGACGGCACGGCGGGCCAGGTGCTGCTCGGCGCCATCGCCATGCAGCAGCCAGAACTCTCGGGCGATTTCAACACGCTGATGGGCTGGGCCGATGGCTTGCGCCGCATGAAGGTGCGCGCCAATGCCGAGACGCCGCTGGATGCGCGCAACGCCCGCGCCTTCGGGGCCGAGGGCATCGGGCTGTGCCGCACCGAGCATATGTTCTTCGAGGGCGACCGCATCGTCGCCGTGCGCGAGATGGTGCTGGCCGATGACGAGGCCGGCCGCCGCGCGGCGCTGGCCAAGCTGCTGCCGATGCAGCGCGCCGATTTCGTGGAATTGTTCACGATCATGCAGGGCCTGCCGGTCACGATTCGCCTGCTCGACCCGCCGCTGCACGAGTTCCTGCCCCATTCCGACGCCGAGATCGCCGAGGTCGCCAAGGTCATGGGCGTCTCGTCGGACAAGCTGCGGGCGCGCGCCGCCGAACTCCACGAGTTCAACCCGATGCTGGGCTTCCGCGGCTGCCGGCTCGCCATCGCTTACCCTGAGATCGCCGAGATGCAGGCCCGCGCCATCTTCGAGGCGGCTGCGATCGCGGCCAAGGACACCGGCAGCCCGGTGATCCCGGAGGTGATGGTGCCGCTCGTGATCGGAAAGATGGAACTCGATCTCGTCAAGGCCAGCATCGACGCCATGGCGCGCGCCGTCATGGCCGAGACCGGCACGACCATCGCCTATCAGGTCGGCACCATGATCGAGCTGCCCCGTGCCGCGCTGCGCGCCCACGACATTGCGGAATCGGCCGAGTTTTTCTCCTTCGGCACCAACGACCTGACGCAGACCGCGCTCGGCGTCAGCCGCGACGACGCCGCCTCCTTTCTCGGCGCCTATACCGCCAAGGGCATTCTCGCCGCCGACCCCTTCGTCACCATCGACCAGGACGGCGTCGGCGAACTCGTGGAGATCGCGGTCGAACGGGGCCGGCGCGTGCGCCCCGACATCAAGCTCGGCATCTGCGGCGAGCATGGCGGCGACCCGGCTTCCATCGCCTTCTGCGAGAAGGTGGGGCTGGATTACATCTCCTGCTCGCCCTACCGCGTGCCGATCGCGAGGCTCGCGGCGGCGCAGGCGGCCCTGGGCGCGATCAAGGCGAAAGACGCCTGAGGGCCATCCCGGCGGGAGCGGCATAAAGGACCGTCGCGCCGCGCAAAGCGCGAATTCACTTGACGGATGCGTGCGCGCGGTCAAAACCCAGCCCGCGTGAGCTGAAGGCCACGCACTCGAATGCCACGCGCCTGCGACGAGCAGGCCCCACAGGACGACACGATGGCCAAGGAAGAACTGCTGGAATTTGACGGGACGGTGGTGGAAGTGCTCCCGGACGGGAACTTTCGCGTCCAGCTCGACAATGACCACATCATTCTGGCGTATGCCGCCGGCAAGATGAAGAAGAACCGCATCCGCACCATCGCCGGCGACCGGGTCGTGGTCGAGATGTCGCCTTACGATCTCGATCGCGGCCGCATCAACTTCCGCCAGAAGACCGTTGGCCCCGCGCCAGGCGGCCCGCCGCGCCCGAACTTCCGCCGCCGCTGACCACCTCCGTCCGACGCCTTGAACCCGACATCATGAGCGCGACGTCATGAGCGCGACCCCATGAGCTCCATATCATGACGTGGGCCCGGACCGACCTCGTGTTCATCGCCATCGGCCTGGGGCTGGGCGTGCTCGTGGCCTGGGCGGCCGGCATCGGCCTGCTGCCGGTCGAGGGGGCGTTCCCGCCCTTCGTCTGGGTGCTGATCGCGCTGGGGCTCGCCGAAATCGCGCTGACGCTCATTGCCCGCAAGCCCCCCGGCACGCTGGTGCCGCTCGGCGTCCGCATCGCGGCGCTGGCCGCCGGCACCATCGCCAGCCTGGTTCTCGCTCCGGTCTTCACGCCGCTCGCAAGCTGAGTCAGGGTGACTGGCGACGGCGAAGGGGGCGAGGAAGTGACTTCAGGCCGCCAGATCCGCCACCACGGCGTCGAGCACCAGCGCGCCCTCGGGCGTGACGCCGATGCGGCCGCCGGGCAGATGCTGGACCATGCCGTGGCCGACGAGATCGCTGATCTGGCCGGCATCGAGGGTGCGCGATGACAGGGCGGAAAAGCGGTCGGGGCGGATGCCTTCGATGAGGCGCAGGCCCATCAGCAGGAACTCGTCGCCCTCGGCCTCGGCGGACAGGATTTCCTCCTCGATCAGGCCGTGGCCCTGTTCGATGACGCTGGTCAGCCACATCTCGGGGTGTTTCTCGGTCGATTGGGCGCGGCGCTTGCCGTCGACCACGAGGCGGCCATGGGCGCCGGGGCCGATGCCGGCATATTCGCCGTAGCGCCAGTAGATCAGGTTATGCCGGCATTCGGCGCCGGACCGCGCATGGTTCGAAATCTCGTAGGCGGGCAGGCCGCGCTTGTCGCAGACCTCCTGCGTCAGCTCATAGAGCGCGCGGGCGAGTTCCACATCCGGCGTCTTGAGCTTGCCGGCGCGCCACAGCGCCTCGAACGGCGTGTCCGGTTCGATGGTGAGCTGATAGAGCGAGAGATGCTCGGCCGCGTGAGAAATGGCGAATTCGAGTTCGGCGCGCCACTGATCGAGCGTCTGCGCCGGCCTCGCATAGATCAGGTCGAACGAGTAACGCTCGAAATGCTTCGCGGCGATGCGGACGGCGGCCATCGCCTCCTCGGCGGTGTGCATGCGGCCGAGGGCCTTGAGGTCGCGATCGTTCATCGCCTGGACGCCGAGCGAGACGCGGTTGACGCCCGCCGCCCTGTATCCGGCGAAACGCTCCGCCTCGACGCTGGTGGGATTGGCCTCCAGGCTGATCTCGACATCGGGCGCGATGGCCCAGGCCCCGCCGATGGCATCGAGAATGGCGCCGACCGTCTCGGGCTTCATCAGCGAGGGTGTGCCGCCGCCAAAGAAGATCGAATTGACCGTGCGGCCGGGGGCCTGCGCGGCGCGGTGCTTCAATTCGGCGCGGAAGGCCGCGACATAGCGGGCCTGGTCGGGGGGGTCACGCCGGACATGGCTGTTGAAATCGCAATAGGGGCATTTGGCGGCGCAGAACGGCCAATGCACATAGACCGCGAAGCCCGCATCCGCTGTCGGATGCGAAGGGATCAGGGTCTCGCTACGAGGGCGAATCAGCGGCGCGTTCATGCCCTATCAGTGCCTTTGCGCGCGATGCGGTTCAAGACGGCCGCCTGAGAAGCGCGGCGCTGAGCTTGAGGAAGGCCCGCGCCCGGTGAGAACAGGCCAACGGCAGCTCCCGCGCCCCATCGGCCGGGATGCCGTGCTTTTCCTCCGAGGACATCTCGCCGAAGGTGCGGGTCTCGCCGTCGGGCTGGAAGATCGCGTCGTAGCCGAAGCCGTTGGGGCCGCGTTCGGGCCAGACGATCTGCCCGAACACCCGGCCCTCGAACAAAGCCTCGCGGCCATCGGGCCAGGCGACGACGAGGGCCGAGACGAAATGCGCGCGGCGCTGCTGGGGCGTCAACGCGTCCCGCGCCTGCAACTCGCGTTCGACGCGGGCGCGGGCGGGCGCGAAATCCTTGCCGGGCCCAGCCCAGTTCGCGGAAAACAGGCCGGGCGCGCCGTCCAGCGCATCGACGCAGATGCCGGAATCGTCGGCGATGGCGGGCAGACCGCTGGCTTTCGCCGCCGCATGGGCCTTGATCGCGGCATTTTCGGCGAACATGTGGCCGGTCTCGTCGGGCTCGGGCAGATGAAGCTCCCCGGCCGAAACGAGATCGATGCCGTAGGGGGCGAGCAACTCGCGCATCTCGACCAGCTTGCCGGCATTATGCGTGGCGATGACGATCTTGCCTATAAGGGGAGGCCGTTTCGCATCGGCGCTCATCACGCCACCGCCGCCTTCTGCATCTCGACGAGCCGGGTGACGCCGCCGCGGGCGAGCTTCAGGAGTGCGAGCAGTTCCTCTTCCGAGAAGGGCTTGCCTTCCGCCGTGCCTTGGACCTCGACCATGCCGCCCGAGCCGGTCATGACGAAATTGGCGTCGGTCTGCGCGCCCGAATCCTCGATGTAGTCGAGATCGAGCACCGGAACGCCGGCGACGATGCCGCAGGAGACGGCCGCCACATGATCGAGCAGGGGTTTCGGGCCTTTGAGCATGGCGCGCGATTCCATCCATTTCAACGCGTCGTGCAAGGCCACCCAGGCGCCGGTGATCGAGGCGGTGCGGGTGCCGCCATCGGCCTGGATGACATCGCAATCGACGACGATCTGGCGCTCGCCGATGGCGGTGAGATCGACGACGGCGCGCAAGGACCGGCCGATCAGCCGCTGGATTTCCTGGGTGCGGCCCGAGGGCTTGCCGGAGGTGACCTCGCGGCGGGTGCGCTCATGGGTGGCGCGGGGCAGCATGGCATATTCGGCCGTGACCCAGCCCTTGCCGGTGTTGCGCAGCCACGGCGGCGCCTTGTCCTCGACGGACGCCGCGCAGAGCACCTTCGTCTCGCCGAAGGTGACGAGGCAGGAGCCCTCGGCATAGCGCACGACACCGCGCTCCAGCGTCACCTTGCGCATCTCATCGCCTGCGCGTTTCGAGGGCCGCATGCTCATGTCGCTGTTCCGTTCCGGCTGTTTCGGGCGACGGCGGGAAGGCCCCGGTCACGCGTCCTTTGAATCTGGCGCGCTTGTATCACGCGTCCCCGCCAAGCCAAGCTTCAAAAAACCTTGCCTTTGGCGGCCGATCGCGGTGCTATGATGCCAAGATGAGCATGATCGCCCCGCCATCCCGCCCTGATCTGCCCCGGCCCGATCGCCCCCTCGTCGATCTCGACCAGCGCTCGCGCGAGATTTTCCGCACCATCGTCGACGGTTATCTGGCGACGGGCGAACCGGTCGGCTCGCGCAACATTTCGCGCCTGATCCCGATGACGCTGTCGCCGGCGAGCGTGCGCAACGTCATGTCCGATCTGGAAGCGGCCGGGTTGATCTATGCGCCCCACACCTCCGCCGGACGCCTGCCGACGCAAACGGGCCTGCGCTTCTTCGTCGACGCGATGATGGAGATCGGCAATCTCACGGCGGACGAGCGCGCCCGGATCGAGGCGCAGATGCGGGCCGCCGCCTCCACCCGCACCCTCGACCAGGCGCTCGGCGAGGCATCGGCGCTGCTGTCGGGCCTGTCGCGCGGGGCAGGCGTCGTGCTCACCACCAAGGCCAATGCGCGGCTGAAGCATATCGAGTTCGTGCGGCTCGATCCGACCCGGGCGCTCGTCGTGCTGGTGGCGGAGGATGGGGCGGTCGAAAACCGGCTCCTGTCGCTGCCGCCCGGCCTGCCCGCCTCGGCGCTGGTGGAGGCCGCGAATTTCCTCAACGCGCGGGTGCAGGGCAAGACGCTGGCGGACCTGCGGGCCGAGGTCGAGACCCGGCGCGGCGACATGGAGCGCGAGGTCGACGCCCTGACCGCGCGGCTTGTCGAGGCGGGCCTGGCGACCACCGCCGGCCCGGCGGCCGACCGGCAACTGATCGTGCGCGGCCAGGCGAACCTGCTGGAGGATTTGAAAGCGCAGGACGATCTGGAGCGGGTGCGGCGTCTCTTCGCGGATCTGGAAACCCAGACCGACGTGATCGAACTCCTGACGCGGGCGGAAGGAGGCGACGGTGTGCGCATCTTCATCGGCTCGGAAAACAACCTGTTCTCGATGTCCGGCTCCTCGATGATCGCCGCGCCCTTCCGCGACGCCGAGCAGCGCATCGTCGGCGTGGTCGGCATCATCGGCCCGACGCGGCTGAACTACGCCCGCATCGTGCCCATGGTCGACTACACCGCCAAGGTGGTGGGACGGCTGCTGGAAGGCGGGCGCTGAGAGCCGGGGTGTGAGGGCCCCCTCACCTCGTTGTCATTCCGGGGCCGCGCGAGCGGAACCCGGCGACTGTCTTGATGTGTCAAGCGGATGTTTGTTTTTTGCGGTCGAGCTGCGTGTCGCGAACGAGGG
>JAESGE010000123.1_pt1 | contig 57822 bp, 50 predicted proteins | sample 9269601 | NCBI WGS metagenome assembly JAESGE01 (sample SAMN14515569, study PRJNA621662) | algae metagenome | isolation source: Tolypothrix brevis GSE-NOS-MK-07-07A and co-occurring heterotrophs from wet... | place: USA: Grand Staircase Escalante National Monument, Utah | collected 2006-04-16
CAGCCGGCGCCTCGGGCGGTCGCCCCGGTCGCGCCGCCGCCGGTGGCGTTGCGCACCGAAGGCGGGCTTGTCGTCGTCGATGCGGTCGCGGCCGGACTTGAACACCCCTGGGGCCTCGCTTTCCTGCCGGATGGCCGGATGCTCGTCACCGAACGCCCAGGCCGACTCAGGATCGTGGGGCTCGACGGCAAGCTGTCGCCGCCGGTCGCCAACGTGCCGCGCGTGGTGGCGCGCGGGCAGGGCGGGCTGCTCGACGTGGTCATCGATCCAAATTTCCCGCGGAACCGGCTGATCTACCTGTCCTTTGCCGATCCGCGCGAGGAGGGCCGCAACGGCACCAGCGTGGTGCGGGCGCGGCTCAGCGATTCCGGCACGGCACTCGAAAACCCCACGCCGATCTTCAGGCAAATGCCGGCGATCGCCAGCAACATGCATTTCGGTTCGCGGCTGGTTTTCGGGCGCGACGGTTCGCTTTTCATCACCACGGGCGACCGCTACAGCCAGCGCGACGAGGCACAGAACCCCGCCAACCATATCGGCAAGGTCATTCGCATCAATCCGGATGGCAGTGTGCCACCGGACAATCCGAACAAACCTGGCTGGGCGAAGGAAATCTGGTCCATCGGCCATCGCAACATGCAAAGCGCCGCGCTTCATCCAGGCACGGGCCAACTCTGGGTGATCGACCATGGCGCGCGTGGCGGTGACGAGATCAACATTCCCCGCGCCGGGCTGAATTACGGCTGGCCCGTGATCTCCTACGGCGTCGATTATTCCGGCGCCAAGCTCGGCGAGGGCACGGCCAAACCCGGACTCGAACAGCCGGTCTACTATTGGGACCCATCGATCGCGCCCTCGGGCGCGGTCTTCTACACGAGTGACGTGGTTCCGGCCTGGAAAAACAGCCTGTTCGTCGGCGCGCTGGCCGGACAGATGCTGGTGCGTCTGACGATCGATGGCGACAAGGTCACGGCCGAGGAGCGTCTGCTGACCAACCTCAATGAGCGCATCCGCGACGTGCGGCAGGGGCCGGACGGCTTCCTGTATCTCCTGACCGACAGCAGCGCCGGCCGCGTGCTCCGGGTCCTCCCCGCCCGCTAGCCCGCGCTCGGATGCCAGACCGGGCGAAAGCCGGCGCGCAGGGCGGCGAGGGTCGCGGGTGGTGTCAGCACAGCGACGGGTCCTGATGGACGCGGGCGAATGCCAGCGTAGCCTGCCGGCGTCCAGACAAGGGCCGATGCCCCTCGGATCGCCAGAAAGGCGCCGTCATCATCACGGATCACCGTACCCTCGGGCAAAGCGGCGGCATCAGTCTGGTGGATGCGTTTGAGGTTGCCGTCACGCCGTTCGCCGTCGAGCAACAGGTCGATGTCGGGAAAACGAGGAACCGCAGGCAAGCCAAGTCCGTCGACGAGAGCCTTTCGAAAACCCAGCGCGTCGGTCCGGCGGCACTCCATGCAGGGACGATGGCCGGCGGCGAGTGCCGTCACCTCGTCACAGAAGAACAGCTCGGTATAGCCTCGACCCCAGACGCCGCCCATATGGTCGCGGTTGCGGCCCTTGAAGGCGGTGAGACAGATAATCCACTGGCGGCTCGCATAGGGCCGGCCCCGCACCATACGGCTGGCGGGATCGTGGAATCGGCCACCGCGATTGCCGAGAAGCAGTCCACGCTCCGGCGTGGCGAACAACCCGCCATCTGGCGCGACGCGATTGGCGAGCGGCATTGCAGGGCCTCGTCTGTCGATCAATCGCGGATGCGGGGCGACCCTCGATCGTGCCGACCGCGCGATCGAACCGGTCTCCCCGCGCCGGCGCCTCAGGCTTTGCCGATGTCAGTTACCTTTAACCATGACCGGGTGCACCGTGAAGACGTTGGCGCTTGCGGGATCGACGGTCACGCGCAACCAGTGAATAGCAGGGCTGCCGAAGGTCTGGACGCGGGTGAGGTTCGGGAGCAGGCGCGTCGGGCCATAGAGCGGCTTGTCGATCTTGAAGAAATGCGTGTCCCCGTGGACCACCATAACCTGGCCGTCGAACTTCTCGCTCTCGGTCACGATTTGCGCCAGGAAGTTCTGATAACCGCTGACAACCGGTCTCTTGCTTTCGTCGGTGTCCTCGGTTTCCGGCAGGTCGAATCCCGGATCGCCCTGCCACACCAAAACAATGCCGGGCGCCTTCTGCTCGCGGGCCACCCTGAAAGCCTCCTTCATCCAGGCGATGTTGGCCGCGTCCCGCGCCACATATTCGGCGTTGCTCGCGGCGCACTGAGCGATGGTACGGGCGCTCCTGCTGGTGCATTCCTTATCGTCGAGGACCTTGTTGTTGTTGCTGCCGGGGACATTCAGGCCGACGAAAACAATATTGTTGTGGATGAAACGGCTGTTTTCAACGAATTCCTGGTTCAGTTTACCCTGACGCTCAAGCTTCATGGTCGTCTGGCCTAGGCTGTCCATGTTCGGAAACATGACCTTGCGCAAATGGGCCAGGCGTTCCAACCCATCATAGCCACCATTGTTGATGCGGTGGCAGTCGGTCCACTCGTTGTCGCCGGGAATATAGACGACCGGCTTGCGGATCTTGCCGAACATGGCTAGCGCATCGGTATAGACATCGTCGGTGCATTTCGAACTGCCGTCCTTGATGTCCCCGTCGTAAATCGAAAAGGCGATATCGGATGCGTTGATGCTGTCGATGATCCTCGGCATCTTCGGCCCGTCATTCGATCGGGCGTACGGCATGTCACCCCACAACCCGAATGCGAAACTCTGGGCGGTGGCGGGCAGGGTTCCGCCCGCGATCAGGACCGCCGCGAGCAGTAGGGCCCGTCCTGTCTGAATCATGGGATCGTGAAGCATCGTCGCTGGCTCTCATTCGGTCGGATGACGCGGAGCGATAGATTTGTCGCACGACGATGATGTGACAACCCGGACGCAAGGCGGTTGCGCCAGCGCGGTTGCCTGCTAAAGCAGCGTGACGCTGGCAGTCATACAGATTTACCGCGACCTGGAAGGTGACGATATGGCGACCCACAAGCTCCTGCTTCTTCCCGGCGATGGCATCGGCCCCGAGGTCATGGCGCAGGTCGAGCACGTCATCGGCTGGTTCGAGAGCCAGGGCATCGCCTCGTTCTCGATCGAGAAGGGCCTGGTCGGGGGCGCCGCCTATGACGCGCACAAGGCCGCGATCAGCGAAGGCGACATGAAGCTGGCGCAAGCCGCCGACGCGGTGCTGTTTGGCGCTGTCGGTGGGCCGAAATGGGCCGATGTGCCCTACCAGCATCGGCCGGAGGCGGGATTGCTCCGCCTGCGCAAGGACCTCGGCCTGTTCGCGAATCTGCGGCCGGCGATCTGCTATCCGGCCCTGGCTTCGGCCTCGTCGCTCAAGCCCGAAGTGGTCGAGGGCCTCGACATCATGATCGTGCGCGAACTCACCGGCGGGGTCTATTTCGGCGAGCCGAAGGAAATCGTGACGCTGGAGGACGGGTCGCGGCGCGGCGTCGACACGCAGGTCTACACCACGGGCGAGATCGAGCGCATCGCCCGCGTCGCCTTCGAACTTGCCGCCAAGCGCCGCAACAAGGTGTCGTCGGCCGAGAAGAACAACGTCATGAAGACCGGCGTGCTCTGGAAGCAGGTCGTCACGGCCTTGCATAAGGCCGACTACGCCGATGTCGAACTCGAGCATGTGCTCGCTGACAATTGCGCGATGCAGCTTGTGCGCTGGCCCAAGCAATACGACGTGATCGTCACCGACAACCTGTTCGGCGACATCCTTTCGGACGTGGCGGCGATGTTGACCGGATCGCTCGGCATGCTGCCGTCGGCCTCCCTCGGGGCGGAAGACCCGACGACCGGCCAGCGCAAGGCGCTCTACGAGCCGGTGCATGGCTCCGCGCCCGACATCGCCGGCAAGGGGCTCGCCAATCCGATCGCGATGATTGGCTCTTTCGCGATGTGCCTGCGCTATTCCTTCGGCGCGCTCGATGCCGCCGACCTCCTGGAAAAGGCCATCGCCGAGGTGCTGGGCTTGGGCCTGCGGACGAAGGACATCGCGGCGCCGGGCGTCAACACGGTCGGCACAAGCGAGATGGGCGGCGCCATCGTGGCGGCTCTGCAACGCGCCCGCTGAGCGCTTTCGGTCGGTTTGATCGGCGCGACGCGGAACCACACCCCATTGTGACTTGTCCCTGACCGCGAACACCGTCAGGGTTACGCGAATTGGGAACGGAGATACTCGATCATGTTGATCAAGCCACGGCGCAGTTGGGATTTCATCAAGCCCAGCGAGATCACGCCGGAGTGCATCGCGCTCGATCGCCGCCGATTCATGGCCGGCGCGGCAGCTCTCGGCGGCGGCCTTGTCGCGGCGGATGCCGCGCAGGCCCAATGGTTCAGCAGCACGCCGGCAACGCCGGAGCCGCCGGACCCGACACTCGACCTCTACCCGGCCAAGCGCAACGCCAAATTCGAGCTGGACCGGCCGCTCACCGACGAAAAGCTCGCCTCGAACTACAACAATTTCTACGAGTTCGGCACCTCGAAGGACGTCGTCTCGGCCTCGCGCGCCCTCAAGACCCGGCCCTGGACTGTCATCATCGACGGCATGGTCGAGAAGCCGTTCGAGATCGGCATCGACGAACTGATCCGCAAGATGCCGCTGGAAGAGCGACTCTACCGCTTCCGCTGCGTCGAGGCCTGGTCGATGGCCGTGCCGTGGACGGGCTTTCCCCTGTCGGCGCTGGTCGCACTCGCCAAGCCCAAGGCCAGCGCGCAATACGTCCGCTTCGAAACCTTCTTCGATCCGAAGATGGCGCCCGGCCAGAAGCAGGGCTGGTATCCCTGGCCCTATGTCGAGGGGCTGACGATGGAGGAGGCCGCCAACGACATGACGCTGATGGTCACCGGCGTCTACGGCAAGCCCCTGCCCAAGCAGTTCGGCGCGCCGCTGCGCCTGGCGACACCGTGGAAATACGGTTTCAAATCGATCAAGTCGATCGCCCGCATCACTTTCGTCGGCGCCAGGCCGAAGGGCCTGTGGGAAGCCCTGCAATCGGCGGAATATGGCTTCTGGGCCAACGTCAACCCGGCCGTTTCGCATCCGCGCTGGAGCCAGGCGACGGAACAGGTTCTGGGCACCAACACGCGGGTGCCGACCTTGATCTACAACGGTTACGGCGAGCAGGTCACGGGACTTTACAAAGGCAAGGAATCCGAGCGGCTGTTCGTCTGATGGCGGACCGCCTGCTGTCCCACCTTGGGAGAGCAGGCTCAGCAACGGCAGTCTCGATGTTCGGTTTCTCAAGAAAAAGGGCCGGTATCCGTCGCTGGATACCGGCCCTTGAAGGTTGGTGCCGCCAGGGGGGTGGCAGCACCAGAGGGGTGTGAGTCAGACGGCCTCAACGCCGGGAGGAGGAAGCGGAAGTCGCCCGAAACACTTCTGTAAGATGCGCTTACGCTGCTTATTTTGCAATGCAACATCAGGCAAGGCAACCATGCGCGAGCCGCATGGAACCCTGGAATGCCGCCGATCAGCTGGTGCTTCAGTAGCTCCAGCGCTGGGACTTCTGGATCAGGAAATCGCGGAAGACCTGCACCCGCGCGACCGATTTCATCTCTTCCGGATAGACCAGATAGCTGTCGAGCGACGGCATCTCGACCTCGCGCAGCAGCCGCACCAGCCCGCTATCCTGCTCGACAAGGTAGTCGGGCAGCACCGCAATGCCCGCGCCCGACATCACCGAGGTCTTGAGCGCGGTGATGTTGTTGACGATGAGGTGCATCGGCCGAGGGTTCTTCGGATCGCGCCCCGCCGTGCCGAGCCAGTGGACGCCCATCAGGTATGAGGGCGAGGTGCCGCCAAAGGACAGGATACGGTGATTGTCGAGTTCGTTGACGGTCTTGGGCTCGCCGAAGCGTTTGATGTAGGACGGCGCCGCGTAGGTGTGGAAATGCACCGTGAACAGCCGGCGCTGGATCAGGTCCGGCTGGGAGGGCTGGCGCAGCCGGATGGCGATATCGGCCTCGCGCATCGACAGGTCGAGTTCCTCGTCGGTCAGGATCAGTTCGACCTTGATCTCCGGATACTGGTCCAGAAACTCCGCGAGGCGCGGCGTCAGCCAGTGGCCGCCGAGGCCGCGCGTCGCCGTGATCTTCAGGTCGCCGGAGGGGCTTTCGCGGGTTTCGGAGAGCTGGGCCCGGGTGCGCTCGAGGCGCTGCGTCATCTCGCGCGCCGCGCCGAACAGCAACTCGCCCTGCTCGGTCAGGATCAGGCCGCGCGTATGGCGGTGGAACAACGGCGCCCGCAATTCGCGCTCCAGCGCGCCGATCTGGCGGCTGACGGCCGATTGGCTCAGGCCAAGGCCATCGCCCGCCTTGGTGAAGCTGCCCGATTCGGCCACCGTGAAGAAAATCCGGATTCGATCCCAGTCCACCGCGCTCTCCCGGCTGCCGCGCGTTGCCGTTCGTGACGACAATCCATTTCACGACAGTCATGCGTTCAGTGCATGAGTTTCCCTTGCGCATTGCATTGCGTCAATACGGAGCCGCACGCTTTCCAGGGGATGGGCGACGATATTATGTGATCCAACCGATCAGCGCGCCGCATATGCGCGACCGCCGCGCCAGCCCGGACGGTCGAAGCGCCAGACTCTCGTGAAATCGACTATTCCGCCGCGTGGCGTTGAAGTTCCTGAGCCTGGAGCCATTTTTCCGCGTCGAGTGCCGCCATGCAGCCGAGGCCGGCAGCGGTGATGGCCTGGCGGTAGGTTTCATCGGTTACGTCACCGGCGGCGAAGACTCCCGGCAATGAGGTGTTTGTGGTGCCAGGTCGGGTCTCGATATAGCCCGAATCGCGCATCGCCAACTGGCCCTTGAACAGCTCGGTCGCGGGCGAATGACCGATGGCGACGAAGACGCCATCGGTGGGCAGATCGGAGAGCGTGCCGTCGCGGGTGTCGCGCAGGCGCACATGGGTCACGGTTGGCGGTGCATCGGTGCCGCAAATCTCGGCGATCTCCGCATTCCAGCGCACCGCGATCTTCGGATGCTTGAACAGCCGGTCCTGAAGCACGCGCTCGGAGCGCAAGGTGTCGCGGCGATGGATCAGCGTGACCTTGCTGGCGAGATTGGCGAGATAAAGCGCCTCTTCCACCGCCGTGTTGCCACCGCCGACGACCACGACCTCCTTGTTGCGGAAGAAGAAGCCGTCGCAGGTGGCGCAGGCCGAGACACCGAAGCCCTGGAATGCCTGTTCCGACGGCAGGCCGAGCCAACGGGCCTGGGCACCAGTGGCGATGACCAGCGCATCGCAGGACCAGGTTGCGCCTGAATCGCAGACGATCTGAAACGGGCGGCGCGCGAGATCGACCTTGGTCACGTGGTCGGACACCATTCTGGTGCCCATGTGCTCGGCCTGCTTGCGCATCTGCTCCATCAGCCAGGGGCCCTGCACCATGTTCTCGAAGCCGGGATAATTCTCGACGTCGGTGGTGATCATCAGCTGGCCGCCGGGCTGGAAGCCGGAAATCATCACCGGTTCCAGCATCGCGCGGGCGGCATAGATCGCGGCGGTGTAACCGGCCGGACCGGAGCCGATGATCAGCAGATGGGCATGGTTCACGGTTGCCTGGGTGTGGGCCATCAGGGCTTTCCCTCGTCGTTGTGCGGGGCCGGGAGGCCCAGGCCATAGCGGTGGGCTTCCCAGCCATATCGGATGGCGGCGGCGATTTCGCCAGTGGCATCCAGTGGTTGGTAACGTTCCCCGTCAAGCCGTCCGGCGAAATGGTGCACAGCTCCATGCGCCTTCAGCCCGTCGAGGAATTTGGCGATCTTGCCATGGCCGCCCGAGGGCTGAAAGACAAGAACCGGTGAGCCGCTGGCCACCGCCTCTCCGATCATGTTCACCGAATCGGCCGTGGCGACGATGGCGTCCGCATTGGCGATCAGCGCGACATAGGGGTTTTCGCCGGTGCCGTCCCACCACCAGCCGCCATGCCGGGCAAACACCGCCGCCACGGCCGCATCGAGCGCGGGCGGCGTGCGGCGCGAGCGCGAACCCATCAGCGCCACGCCGCTGCGGGCGAGGGCGTCGAGTTGCTCTGCGAATTTCGCGATATCGGCCGGCTTGAAGGCATGGTGCCGCGAATCTCCGCCGACGATCACCGCCGCGCGCGGCGAGGGCAGGGCGGCGATCAGCGCGGGAGGGTTGCGCCTCGCCTCATCCAGCCTCGCCAGGGGCAGGCGGTGCGGCGAGGTGAGCGTCACCAGCACATTGTCCCCACGCAAACGGTCATGCCGCGGCACCCAGAGCATATCGGCGCTTTTGGCACCCGTGCGCGGGTCCTTCAGAATCACGGTGTAGGTCCGGCCGCGCGAGGCCGCCTTGACGGCCCGCACATAGGCGACAGCGCGCCGGCCGGAGGCGATCAGGATATCGGGAAAGGGCGGGCGCAGCGGACTGCCCGGCTTGTCCGGCGCTTCCGCCGGATCGATCGGCCCGCGCGGCATCAGCCAGACGTAAGGGCGGCGGGGCGCGATACGGCGGATGTCGGGCACGGTGCCCAGCGCCTCGGCGACACCGACGCACTGCACCTCGTCGCCGGCCTTGCCGTCCGTTAACACCCAGACGGTCGGGACGGTCTCGCCGGTTGGCGTCGGAGGGGTGGCGTGGTCACGGAGTGCTGTCATGCCCGCCTTGTATCGCAAACCGGCGCGCTCTACACACGATTCTCGCAGGTCATTACCGCTGCCCGCCGGAGACAACCCCGCCTTGCGTTCACGTCTCGACAGCATCGATCTGCGTATCCTCGAAGAATTGCAGACGGACGGCCGCATCACCAATGTCGAACTGGCGCGCCGGGTCGGCATCTCGCCGCCGCCCTGCCTGGGCCGGGTGCGGGCGCTGGAGGAGGCGGGCTACGTCACCGGCTATCGCGCGCTAATCTCGCCCAAGGCGATGGGACTGGAGGTGGTGTGCTTCGCCTTCGTCCATCTCGCCAGCCAGGCCGGCCCCGATCTCGCGACCTTCCAGGCCCGTATCCGCGATTGGCCAACCGTGCGCGAGTGCTGGACGCTGTCGGGCGACATGGATTTCATCCTGAAATGCGTCGCGCCCGACATAAAGGCGTTTCAGGCCTTCGTCGGCGAACTCACCGCCCTGCCCAATGTCCGCAATGTGCGGACGGCGCTGGCGCTCGACTGCGTCAAGGACGATGGCATGGTGCCGCTGGGGTAGGGCGGCTTGTCTTCGGGCTTGCCGCTATCGCGCCTTGAACACCGAGAGATCCAGTTCGCGACTGAGAATTTCCAGCGCGACGAGGCCGGCGCGGGAATTGCCTTGGCTGTCGAGCGCCGGCGACCAGACGCAGATCGACATCACGCCCGGCACGATCGCGAGGATGCCGCCGCCCACTCCGCTTTTCGCCGGCAGGCCGACTTGGAAGGCGAACTGGCCGGCCGCGTCATACATGCCCGCGACGGCGAGCAGCGCGTTGATGCGCCGCGTGTTCGAGGTGTGGAGAATGCGCCGGCCCCTTGCATCTCGGCCCCCTGTGGCGAAGATCAGGCCGGCCGTGGCGAGTTGGCGCGGGCTCATGGCGATGGCGCATTGCTGGCAATAGAGGTCGAGCAGGCCGTCGACAGGCCCCGCGATCGTGCCGTAGCTGCGCATCAGATAGGCAATGGCGGCATTGCGATCGCAAGTGGCGCGCTCGCTATCGGCGACCTCGAAATCGACGTCGACATGAGAATCGTCAGCCGCGCGACCCATGAAATCGAGCAGGGCGGGCAGGGGCGTCGCCATGCGGTTCATGATCAGGTCCGTGACCGACAGGGCGCCGGCATTGACGAACGGGTTGTAGGGGTGGCCGCGTTCGGCCTCCAGCCAGCCGAGCGCGTTGAAGGCGGCATTGGTCGGCGAGCGGCCGATCCGGCTCCAAACGTCCTCGCCAAGATTGACGGCCATGGCGAGCGCGAACAGCTTCGAGATGCTCTGGATCGAGAATTCGCGGCGCGCCTGGCCGCGTTCGTGCAGCACGCCTTGAGTGGTGACAATCGCGATGCCGAACTGGTCAGGCGACACCCGGGCGAGAGCGGGGATGTAATCGGCGACCTTGCCGTCGAAGCGCAGGGGGTAGGCCTCCGCGACAGCCACGTCGAGCGCAGCCTCGATCTCGGCCCGTGTCGGGCCCTTCGCCTCCGACATTGGCGCCGACCTAGCGGCCGAGGACGCTACGTCCGATCCAGCTGGCATTGTGACGGGCGAGCGTCTGAAGCCGGCGGGTGTCGTTGTCCTGAAGATACCAGGCGCCGGAGGACGAGGCGGGCACCGCCGAAAGCACGGGGAAGGCCGCCACGATCTCGCCGCGCGGCCCGATCAGGCGGGCCTCGCTGTCGAAATAATCGTTGGTGCCGTTTCCGCCACCGCCGCCAAACCGGCCACCGCCGCCACTGTTGCCGACATAGGACGGCGTCAGGATCGAGTTGACGCGCACCACGAGTCGCGGCGAGCCGCGCTGCACCCGGCCGGCGAATACCGTCGCCAATTCGTTTTCCAGGGTGATCTTGACCAGTGCCGCGTTTGGCCCCCAGCCCTGCGCCAGCAGCGGCTCGATATCGACGCCGATGGAACCGACCGTGCCGCCGGGTCCGAGCGCCGGCGAGGCCGTCTGGCAGCCGGCGAGGCCGAGGGCGACGCAAAGCGACGCACCCAGCGCGAAGACGGTTCGACGAGAAATCAGCATGTCGCGAGGCTCGCTGTTGAGAGACATTGCGCTCAGGAATGAATTTAAGCGGTTTGGGAGCGGTTTGGCCCGCCGAAAATCAGCGGCGGCGAACACGAAACCGTCAGTGTCCGCGCCCGTCGAGCCAATCCACCGCAGTGGCTCCTAGCGGAAGGCCAGGCTGACAACCTCGTAGGATTTGCCCCCGCCGGGCGTATTGACCACCACCTGGTCGCCGACGCGCTTGCCGAGCAGGGCGCGCGCCACCGGCGAACCGATGGAGAGCTTGCCGGCGCGCACATCCGCCTCGGGCTCGCCCACGATGCGGTAGACCTTCTTCTCCTCGGTATCCTCGTCCATCAGCGTGATCGTGGCGCCGAACTTGATCGTGTCGCCGCCCGCGAGCTTGGCCACATCGATGATCTCGGCCCGGCCGATCAGCGATTCAAGCTCGGTGATGCGGCCCTCGTTGAGGGACTGCGCTTCCTTGGCGGCGTGATACTCGGCATTTTCCGACAGATCGCCATGGGCGCGCGCTTCCGAGATGGCGGCGATGATCCGCTGGCGCTCGACCTGCTGGCGCTGCTTCAGTTCTTCTTCCAGAGCCGCGAAGCCCGGAGCCGTGATCGGAACGCGTTCCATCGTCATCGTCCATTGATAGCGTTATCTCTGGAATGGCATTGCGTCGCCCAAGCCCGTTCTGGCCTGCCGTCCTCAACACTCAACCAGATTATGAACCCGCTGCGATCAGGCGGCGGGAATGAAATAGGATTGCAACGAGCGAACCTCGAGATCGCCGTCACTGTAGGCCTTGATGCCCTCGGCGGCTGCAATCGCTCCCGACAAGGTGGTATAATACGGCACCTTGTGCAAGAGGGCGGCCCGTCGGAGCGAGCGGGAGTCGTCCAGCGCCTTGGGCCCGTCGGTCGTGTTGAAGACCAACTGGACCTCGCCGTTCTTGATCGCATCGACGACGTGGGGTCGGCCCTCCAGCACCTTGTTGATGCGGTGGGCGGGGATGCCCTCCTCCTGTAGCAGGCGCAAGGTGCCGCCCGTCGCGACGATGCGAAAGCCGAGATTGGCGAGAATGCGCATGGTCGGCACGATCCGCGGCTTGTCGGCATCGCGCACGGAAACAAACACCACGCCCTTCACCGGCACTTTCGATCCAGCGCCGAGCTGCGCCTTGGCGAAGGCCATGTCGAAGGACCGGTCGAGGCCGATAACCTCGCCTGTGGAGCGCATTTCCGGCCCCAGCACCACGTCGACGCCCGGAAAGCGGGCGAAGGGAAACACCGCTTCCTTGACACCGACATGGTTGAGCGTCTTGCGGGTCAGGCCGAAGCTCGCGAGGCTTTCGCCCGCCATGATCCGCGCCGCGATCTTGGCGATCGGCTCGCCGATGACCTTTGCGACGAAGGGCACGGTGCGCGAGGCCCTGGGATTGACCTCCAGCACGAAGATGACCCCGTCCTTGATGGCATATTGCACGTTCATCAGGCCGACGACGTCGAGCCCCAGCGCCAGGGCCTTGGTCTGCGTTTCCAGCGCTGCGATCATCGCTGCGTCCAGCGAGCGCGGCGGCAGCGAGCAGGCGGAATCGCCCGAATGGATGCCCGCCTCCTCGATATGCTCCATGATGCCGGCGATGAAAACCTCGCGTCCGTCGCTCAGGCAGTCGACGTCGATCTCGACGGCATCCGACAAATAGCGGTCGAACAGTAGCGGGTTCTTGCCCAGAACCGTGTTGATCTGCCCGGTCTTGTCGTTGGGATAGCGGGCCTTCACGTCGGAGGGGATCAGGCTCGGCAGCGTGCCCAGCAGGTAATTCTCGAACTGCGTCTCGTCGCGGATGATCTCCATCGCCCGCCCGCCCAGCACGTAGGAGGGGCGAACCACGAAGGGCAGGCCGAGTTCGGCGGCGATCAGGCGCGATTGCTCGACCGAATAGGCGATGCCGTTCTTGGGCTGCTTCAGATGCAGCTTGTCGAGCACGCGCTTGAACCGGTCGCGGTCCTCGGCGAGATCGATCGCATCCGGCGTCGTGCCGAGGATCGGGATTCCGGCCTCTTCCAACCCGCGCGCCAGCTTCAGCGGCGTCTGCCCGCCGAACTGGACGATGACGCCGTGGAGCGTGCCGTTCTGCTTTTCGGTTTCGAGAATCTCCAGCACGTCCTCGATGGTCAGCGGCTCGAAATACAGCCGGTCGGAGGTGTCGTAGTCGGTCGATACGGTCTCGGGATTGCAGTTGACCATGATGGTCTCGAAGCCCGCATCCTTGAGCGCGAAGCAGGCATGGCAGCAGCAGTAATCGAATTCGATCCCCTGGCCGATCCGGTTCGGCCCGCCTCCCAGAATGACGACCTTCCGCGCATCGCTCGGGCGCGATTCGTCGGCGGGCGCGCCCGCGAAAGGGGATGCGTAGGTCGAATACATGTAGGCGGTCGGCGAGGCGAATTCGGCGGCGCAGGTGTCGATGCGCTTGAACACCGGGCGGACCTTCAGGCCGTGGCGGCGGCTGCGCACGGCCTCCTCGTCCAGACCGGCGAGGGCGGCGAGGCGCTTGTCGGAAAAGCCCATGCTTTTGAGCTTGCGGAAGGCGCCCGGCGTCTCCGGCAGGCCATGGGCGCGGACTTTGGTTTCCATCTCGACGATGCCGTTCATCTGGGCGATGAACCACGGATCGATCTTGCAGATGTCGTGGACTTCCGCCTCGGTGAAGCCTGAGCGCAAGGCCTGCGCCACCTGGAGGATGCGGTCGGGCGTCGGCGTGCCGATGGCGGCCTTGATGGCGTTGCGGTCGTCGCCCTTTCCCATGCCCTCGATCTCGATCTCGTCGAGGCCGTCAAGGCCGGTTTCGAGCGAGCGCAGGGCCTTTTGCAGCGATTCCTGGAAGGTGCGGCCGATGGCCATGGATTCGCCGACCGACTTCATCGAAGTGGTCAGCACGGGGTTGGCGCCCGGGAATTTCTCGAAGGCGAAACGTGGGATCTTGGTGACGACGTAATCGATGCTCGGCTCGAAGGAGGCCGGCGTCGCCCCTCCGGTGATGTCGTTGTCGATCTCGTCGAGCGTATAGCCGACCGCAAGCCTGGCCGCGACCTTGGCGATGGGAAAGCCCGTGGCCTTGGATGCCAGCGCCGAGGAGCGCGAGACGCGCGGGTTCATCTCGATGACGATCATCCGCCCCGTCGCGGGGTCGACGGCGAACTGCACGTTGGAGCCGCCGGTCTCGACGCCGATCTCGCGCAAAACCGCGAGGCTCGCGTCGCGCATGATCTGGTATTCCTTGTCGGTCAGCGTCAGCGCCGGGGCCACGGTGATCGAGTCGCCGGTATGGACGCCCATCGGGTCGAAATTCTCGATCGAGCAGACGATGATGCAGTTGTCGTGTCTGTCGCGCACCACCTCCATCTCGTATTCCTTCCAGCCCAGCACGCTTTCCTCGACGAGGACCTCGTTGGTCGGGGAGGCATCGATGCCGCGCTCGATGATGTCGATGAATTCCTCCTTGTTGTAGGCGATGCCGCCGCCCGTGCCGCCCATGGTGAAGGAGGGGCGGATGATGGCCGGCAGGCCGATATCGTCGAGGATGTCGAGCGCCTGGCCGAGCGTCTTGATCTGGTGCGAGCGTGGCGTGTCGAGGCCGATCCTGGTCATGGCATCGCGGAACAACTCGCGGTCCTCGGCCTTGTCGATGGCCTCGGCGGTCGCGCCAATCATCTCGACATCGAATTTCTCCAACACGCTGATCCTGTTGCCGGAGGCGTCTTCCATCGATTTCTTGTTGAGCGAGAGGGCGCAGTTCAGCGCCGTCTGGCCGCCCATGGTGGGCAGCAGCGCGAAGCCGCCGGGCACCACGTTGCGCTCCTTCTCGATGATGCGGGCGACGACTTCCGGCGTGATCGGCTCGACATAGGTGGCGTCGGCGAGATCGGGATCGGTCATGATCGTGGCGGGGTTGGAATTCACCAGCACGATCCGGTAGCCCTCCGCCTTCAGCGTCTTGACCGCCTGCGTGCCCGAATAATCGAATTCGCAGGCCTGGCCGATGACGATCGGCCCGGCGCCGATGATGAGGATGGTCTTGATATCGGTGCGCTTGGGCATGGAGGTCCCGTTCAACTGTCATTTCCGGTCGCGAGCCGGCATTCGATCACCCGAGGGACGGATCATCGACACACGCGTCACACCAGGAAGTGCTGAAACGCGGCTATAGAGCGCGGTTCGGTCTGGGGGAAGCACAAAGCGTATTCGGGCCGCGTTTCTCTGCGGATGAGGACCAGCGACGACGGGCGGACAATACACGCTGCTTGACAAGTTCGATATCGAACTATATTTAGTTAGGTATCAAACTAATAGGAGCGCAGAATGTCTTTTTCCCGTCGTTCGATCATCCTTTCAGCTTGCGGCACCCTCGGGCTTGTCGCTGCGGGGGGCGTCTGGCGCGTCACCCGCGTGCCACAAACCGCCACGCGGCCATGGTCGCTCGATCCGTCAGCGCCGGCCGATGTGCGGCTGGACGCCTTTCGCCACGCCATTCTCGCGCCCAATCCCCACAACCGCCAGCCGTGGGAAATCCGTCTGGTGGGCGAACGGGAGGCCGTCATCACCTGCGACCTCGACAGGAGGCTACCGCAGACCGATCCCTTCGATCGCCAGATCAGCATCGGCCTCGGCGCCTTCCTGGAAATCGCGGTGATGGCCGCTGCCCAGCGCGGGGTCCGCGCCTCCATCCTCTTGTTTCCCGACGGCGAACCCGGCAGCCGGCTGGACAAACGCCCCGTCGCGCGGCTGACATTCGAGCCCGATCCCGATGCGAAGCCCGATCCCCTGTTTGCCCAGGTTCTGGCGCGCCGCTCGAACAAGGCGCCCTACGACATGGAACGCCGGGTGCCGGAAGCCGCTTTTCAGGCGATCTCCGCGCTGTCAAAGCCGGGCTTGCGTCTAGCTGGAACTGCCGATGCCGGGCAGGCGCAGAAATTGCGCGACCTGATCTGGCAGGCTTTCGAGACCGAAGTTCTCACTCCCCGGACGTTTCGCGAAAGCATCGATCTTCTGCGGATCGGCGCGGCCCAGATCGATGCCAATCCCGATGGCATCGCGCTCAAGGGGCCCCTGTTCGAGGCGCTCAGCCTGACCGGCGAATCCGCTCGCGAATCGGCCGCCGATCCCGGTTCTTCCGGTTTCAAATCCACGATGGCACGCTATCGGTCGACATTCGCGGCGACGCCGGCCTTCGTCTGGCTGGTGAGCGACACCAATACACGGGCTGCACAGATCGAAACGGGACGGATGTGGCTGAGACTGAACCTGCTGACGACACAGCTTGGACTTGGCCTTCATCCCGTCAGCCAGTCATTGCAGGAATTTCCCGAGATGGCGGAGCACTACCGCACCGCCCATGCGCTTTTGTCGGAACGCGACGGTCAGGTGGTGCAAATGCTCGGGCGTCTCGGCTATGGTCCGGTTGCGGAACCCATGCCGCGCTGGCCGCTGGAGACGCGGCTCAAACGGGATCACGTCTGAACATATGAACGCAGATGCCGATCTCTTCAGGATATTCAATGAGATCAGCATCATCGCGCAGCTCTCGCAGACCGTTTTCGAGCGCGTCATGCCACCGGGCATGACCCTGGCGCAATTCACGGTGCTGAACCATTTCGTCCGGCTCGGCGGGACCCGAAGTCCGGCCGAACTGGCGAGCGCCTTCCAAGTCACGCGGGCGACGATGACGAGTACGCTCCAGCGCCTCGAAGGCAAGAACCTGATCTTGATCGCACCTGACCCCAAGGACGGGCGTGGAAAGCAGGTGACCTTGACCGAAACCGGCCGGGTCATGCGAGAACGGTGCATTGCCGCCCTCGGCCCCGAATTGGCGCGTCTTTCCGAACAGGGGGTCGGTCAGGACATCGGCGGACTGATCGATGGACTGACGCGATTACGGAAGCAGATGGATGCCGCACGATCGACACGCATGCCGACCTGACGACGGCATACGGTCGCAGAGGGCAGAAATTCAGCTATGAGACCCTCGTGAACCGCCTTATCGCCCTGATCCCGCCCGCGCGGCGCCAGTTCGTTACCTTCGCCATGACCGGGGTGGCGACGGCGGTGGTGCATTACGGGCTGCTCATCCTGCTCGTCGAGCGGTTCTCGGTCGGCGCGGTCGCGGCCTCGCTCGCCGGGTATGCGCTTGGCGGCGTCGTGTCCTACCTGCTGAACCGCTGGCTCACCTTCGACGCGACGCGCACGCATGCGGAAGCGACCTGGCGCTTCGCCGTCATCGCCTTCGGGGGCTTTCTGCTGACCGGCGTGCTGATGAGCCTGTTCGTGACGCAGGCGGGCCTGCCCTATTTGCCGATGCAGGTCATCACCACGCTCTGCGTCATGGTGTTCAGCTTCATGGGCCACAAATACTGGAGCTTCGCCGAGGGGCGCTGATGGGGAAGGGCACTAACGCGGCTCCCGTCATTGCGAGCGGAGCGAAGCAATCCAGAAAGTGCGCTCACAAAGGCTGGATTGCTTCGCTGAAGCTCGCAAAGACGGAAAATTCGAGTCGCTCGAAGTGCACCTAAACGGCCTTTCGCCCTGCGAATGTCAGGCGGTGCGGGTTGTGGCCGAGATTGGGCAGGGGCTCCACGGTTTCGAAGCCGGCATCGAGCAGCAGCGCGCGGATCTCGTCCGTCCTGTAGGTCGACAGGCCGAGTTGGCCGCGGATCGTGCGGTAATCGGAAAGCGCGGTTCGCACGAGGCCGATCACCGCGTCCACCACGAAGCCGCCCTTCCAGGCGAAGGCCAGCAACTGCATCGCGTCCGTCGCCGGGCCGACATCGGGGGGAATGACGTCGGCGACGACGAGGCGGCCGCCCGGCCTGAGCTTCGCGTGCCAGAGTTCGAGCAGGCCAGCCAGTTCATCGCGCTTCAGATACTGCACGAGCGAATGCGCCACCGCGAGATCGATGAAATCATCTGCCAGCGCCGCCACATCTTCCGGCGCGATGACCGAAATCCGCGCATGACCGGCAAAGCGGATGGCGATCTTGGCGCGGACCGTCGGCGCCGCGTCGCACAGGATCAGCCTGCCGCAGGCATCCGCCACCTTGTCGGCGGCCAGCGCCTCGCCGCAACCGATATCGAGCACCACGGAATCGCGGGACGGCACCAGGGCGGCGATGTCGCCCGCCACGCCGCGATAATGCAGCAGCTTGTGGCGCTCGCTGACATAGATCGCATGTTCGCCGTTCCAGAACTCGCGCCAGGACATCTCAGGCCGCGTGCTTTCCCTTGGCCTTGGCCATCATCGCCACGAAGCGGTCGAACAGATAGTGGCTGTCCTGCGGGCCGGGCGAGGCCTCGGGGTGATGCTGGACGCTGAAGGCCGGGCGGTCGGTGAGGGCGATGCCGCAATTGCTGCCGTCGAACAGCGAGACGTGCGTTTCGCTCGCATTGGCCGGCAGCGTCGCTGAATCGACCGCGAAGCCGTGGTTCATCGAGACGATCTCGACCTTGGCGGTGTCGTGCTCCTGCACCGGGTGGTTCGCGCCATGGTGGCCCTGCCGCATCTTCATCGTCTTCGCGCCGATGGCGAGGCCGAGCATCTGGTGGCCGAGGCAGATGCCGAAGGTCGGCACATGCCGGGCCAGCAATTCGCGGATGACCGGCACGGCATAGACCCCCGTCGCCGCCGGATCACCGGGACCGTTAGAGAGAAACACGCCATCGGGCTTCTGGGCCATGATCTCGTCGAGGCTCGCGGTCGCGGGCATCACGGTGATGTCGCAGCCGGCCCGCGCCAGCAGGCGAAGGATGTTGCGCTTCACCCCGTAATCGATGGCGACGACCTTGAAATCGGCCGCGACGCGGGCGCCGTAGCCCCGCGGCCAGACATAGGGCGTCTCGCTCCAGTCGTAGCGTTGCGTGGCGGCGACGAGCGGCACGAGGTCGAGGCCGTTCATGTCGGGCAGGGCCGCGGCCTCGCGTTTCAGCCGGTCAACGTCGAAAACGCCGTCGGGCGCATGGGCGAGGATGGCGTTCGGCATGCCGCCATCGCGGATCAGAACGGTGAGCGCGCGGGTATCGAGCCCGCAGATGCCGACGATGCCGCGCGATTTCAGCCAGGCGTCGAAATGCCGGGTGTTGCGCCAGTTCGACGGTTCGGTGATGTCGGCGTGCAGGATGACGCCGCGCGCCGCCTCGGCCGCGCCCACCGTCTCGATATCCTCGTCGTTGACGCCGACATTGCCGATATGGGGAAAGGTGAAGGTGATCATCTGCCCGGCATAGGACGGGTCGGTCAGGATTTCCTGATAGCCGGTCATCGCCGTGTTGAAGCAGACTTCGCCGCTCGCCTCGCCGATGGCGCCGAGGCCGAAGCCCTCCAGCACGGTGCCGTCAGCCAGAACCAGAAGCGCTGTCGCGCGGGGTTCGCTCCAGCCGGTCACGGCGGGGTTTCCTTCAAGGCTTGTCATGTCTATGTCAGTTCCAGGTCGAGAGTATGTGCGGGCCGAAATCCCGGCGAACGCCTTGGCCGCAAACCTTGGCGCAGGCACATTCCCGATCGCCCCTCTGGAGCGCGAGCCTTAAACAGCCGCTCGCGTCCCGTCAACGAAAGGAACCGGTCCATGACCTCAGCTCCCAGCCCCACGCCGACCCTGCGCGGGCGCTTCATGGACGAACTCAAGCTCGCGATGAAGGCCGGCGACAAGGCGAAGGTTTCGGCGGTGCGGCTGATGCAGGCGGCCCTAAAGGACAAGGACATCGAGGCGCGGGGCCTGGGGAGAGGCCAGGCGACCGATGACGAGATTCTCGCTCTGCTCCAGAAGATGATCAAGCAGCGCCAGGAATCGATCGCGATCTACCGCGCCAACGCCAGGCCCGAACTCGCGGAGGTCGAGGAAGCGGAAGTGGCGGTGATTTCCTCCTTCATGCCCCAGCAGATGGGCGAGGCCGAAATCCACGCCGCCATCGCCAGCGCCGTGACCAAGACCGGCGCGACCTCGGTCAAAGACATGGGCAAGGTCATCGCTGCCTTGCGCGCCGACTACGCCGGCCAGATGGATTTCGGCAAGGCGAGCGGCATGGTCAAGGCCGCGCTGGCGGGGTGAGAGAGGGAACAACCCCTAGTGTCATCCTCGGCCTTGCGCCGAGGACCTTGGTCTTTTTTCTGGTTTGGCAGACCTTGGTCCGCCGGCCTTTACAGCTTCACCCATGTAGGCACGCAAAACCGCGTTGACCCGGCGTTGGTAGCCTGCTCCCTGCTGCTTGAAAAATTCCAGCACATCCTCGTCGAGCCGAATGGAAATCGGCTTCTTTCGCGGGGCCGGTTGGATTACGGCCTTCGACCAGTCGATTTCCTGAAACGCGACCCAATCGGGATCGCTGGCCGCGGCGGCTTCGATATCGGCATCGCTCATCGCATCGAGACGCGCCACATCCGTCTCGTTCCGGCGGCGTTCGAGCTGTCCGTCGGGATGTTCGATAATGTAGGTGCCGTCGCCAAGGCCGGCGACATATTTCACGATGTGTTCGCGTTCCATCTCTCACGCTCCTCCCGGCGAGCCAGCCGGGCTGAAATGATCCGGATGCTCAACTCGCGGATCGTATAAATGACTGTAATGATACGCCCTTTCGCGGCGCCAATCAGAACGCAGCGGGCTTCGTCATGATCGCTGCCAGAGCGGTATTCAATGCTTTGCGGATCGCTGAAAGCTGCGATCGCATCGTCGAAATCAATGGCGTGTTTGATCAGGTTTGATCTGCGCTTGTTTTCATCCCATTCGAATTGAACGGATTTGTCGGCAGCCATTTGGTCCTCGCTGTATGTTCGGTTGCTCGCCGCTTACGGGCGTGCTGATCGTTTTTCATTGCGTTCACCTTTGGTTGTGTCCTCAGGAAATTCGAGGGCTGACAGTCAATTTGTATATACGTTTGTATTTATCGTCAATGCCTGTGTCGCCATGGCGACCGAGCCGCTATCCTCGACCCCGATGCAGCAGCGGCATCTGTCGCGGGCGCTCTAACAATCAACGAGCGAAAGGGGCGAATGCGTGGGCCAAGCCGGGCCTTGATCCCCCTTTATTCCAGCGGCGCTTCCGGTCTGGCACTTGAATTCCTATATAGGAGCGGTGATTTCCGGGGATGATTTGCTTGTATCGCGCGCAATCGCATGACGAAGATGCTATATGAGAGACAATGAAATTCCCGCCCTCCATTCTCGATGAGATCCGCGCGCGGCTGCCGGTTTCGGCGGTTGCCGGGCGGCGCGTGCGGCTTCAGAAAGCCGGGCGCGAATGGAAGGGCCTCTCGCCCTTCGGCGCGGAAAAGACGCCGTCCTTCTTCGTCAATGACCAGAAAGGCTCGTTCTTCGATTTCTCCTCCGGCAAGAACGGCGACATCTTCAAATTCGTGATGGAGACGGAAGGCCTCTCCTTCCCCGAGGCCGTCGAGCGGCTGGCCGCTGAAGCCGGCGTGCCGCTGCCGCGGATGACGGCGGAGGCGGAGGCGCAAGAGGAGCGGCGCAAGGGCCTGCACGAGGTCATGGAACTGGCGGCGTCGTTCTTCGAGGCGCAGTTGCGCTCGGAGCTTGGCCTTGGCGCGCGACGCTACCTGACAGGCCGCGATCTCGACGAGGAGGTGCGCAAGGCGTTTCGTCTGGGGTATGCGCCGGCCGAGCGGTTCGCCCTGCGCGATCATCTCGCCGACAAGGGCGTGGATGCGGCGACGATGATGGAGGCCGGTCTGCTGGTGCATGGCGAGGACATCGCCGTGCCCTATGACAAGTTCCGCGACCGGGTGATGTTCCCGATCGCCGACGCCAAGGGTCGCGTCATCGCCTTCGGCGGCCGGGCGCTCAGCTCGGAAGTGGCGGCGAAATACATGAATTCGCCCGAGACGCCACTGTTTCATAAGGGCCGGCTGCTGTTCAACCACCACAAGGCGCGCAAGGCCGCCCATGACACTGGTTCGGTGATCGTGGTGGAGGGCTATGTCGACGTGATCGCCATGACCCGCGCCGGCTATCCGCAGGTGGTCGCGCCCATGGGCACGGCGTTGACGGAGGAACAACTCGCGCTGCTCTGGCGCATGGCCGACGAGCCGATCATCTGCCTCGACGGCGACAAGGCCGGGCGCAAGGCCGCGTGGCGCGCCATCGATGTCGCGCTCCCCACCCTGGAGCCCGGCAAGTCGCTGCGTTTCGCGACCCTGCCCGAGGGGCAGGACCCGGACGATCTGGCGCGTTCGGGCGGATCGGCTGCGGTCGCCGAGGTGATCGGCGCGGCGCTTCCCCTTGTCGACATGCTGTGGATGCGCGAGGCCGAGGCCGGCCCCATCGATACGCCGGAGCGCCGCGCCGCCTTCGAGCGAAGGCTGAAGGATGCGCTCGGGGGAATCAGGGACGAAACCACGCGGCGCCATTACCGCACCGAGATGGACAACCGCCTGCAACAGGTGTTCGCGCCGGCGCGCAGCTTCGCCCGCCAGCCCTATGCCCGACGCCCGGCTGGGGCCAAGCGGGGGCCGGGGGGCTTCGTGCCGCCGCCGCATAACCGGCACGAGCCGCTTCAGATCAGCCCCGGCTTCTCGCAATCGCGGATGATGCGCGCCAAGCGCGGCGAGAACCCGCGCGAGGCCTTCATCATCGCGGGTCTCCTAGCACATCGCCCGCTGATCGCCTCGTTCGCCGACGATCTCGCGGAACTGGCGCTGGAGGGACAGGCGGCCGAATATGTCCGGCAGGCGATCCTCGATGCAGTGGGCGAGGGGGACGTCGCTGATTCGCATAACCTGTCGCGGCTCGATTCGCGGCTGGCGCAGCCGCGAATCGGCGAGGCGCTCGGGCAGCTCATGGCCCTGATCCGGGCCGGAGATCGGCAGAAACTTCAGCCCGGCGCGGAGATTGAGCGGGTTTCGGAGTCGATTCGTCAGGCCATCGTCTTGCATCATCGGGCGCGCACGCTACATAGCGAGTTGAAAGCGGCGGAGCGTGCTCTGGCCGAGGATGCGACAGAAGCCCATTTCTCCTGGATGAAGGACGTGAAGGCCCGTCTCGAGAACATCGAGGGGACGCAGGCCGACACCGAGAACTGACGGGGTCGGGTTGGCGGGTCTCCAGGCCCGCCAATATCCTGGCGGGTTTGGGGTCGACGCGCCGGCTGCGTCCGGGTGGGGCCAACCGAGGCAGCAGTCGAGGTTAACGGTTTCGCAATCGCGACCGGTCTTCAACTGTCGCTCGAGAGACATATGCCTGGTTGCGTGGGGCTCCGAGTGGAGAACCTGCGCGACCTTTTTGCGCATCGTTGCGTCGGTCCGCCCCGGACCGTCGGAACGGCAATAATGAACGGAGCGCGTCAGTATGGCGACGAAGGCGACCGAGCGGGATAAACCAGCGGCAGCGGACATCGTTCCACCTCCGGCGGACGGGCCGTTGCTCGACCTGACGGATGCCGCCGTCAAGCGGATGATCAAGCTCGCCAAGAAGCGCGGCTACGTGACCTATGACGAAGTCAACGACGTGCTGCCGTCGGAGGAATTCTCTACCGAGCAGATCGAGGACGTGCTGGCGCAATTGAGCGAGCAGGGCATCAACGTCGTCGATTCGGAAGACCCCGACGCCACGGGCGAGGAACGCGCCGCCGCCACGCGGGGCGACGACGAGGAAGCCGACGGCGAGGCCGAGCCGGTCCGCTCCGCGCTGCCCGTCAAGGTCGAGAGCAACGTCTCGGCCTCCGAGCGCACTGACGATCCCGTGCGGATGTATCTGCGCGAGATGGGCTCGGTGGAGCTGCTGTCGCGCGAGGGCGAGATCGCCATCGCCAAGCGCATCGAGGCCGGCCGCGAGGCGATGATCGCCGGCCTGTGCGAAAGCCCGCTGTCGTTCCAGGCCATCATCATCTGGCGCGACGAACTCGTCGACGGCAAGATCCTGCTGCGCGACATCATCGACCTGGAAGCGACCTATGCCGGGCCTGACGGCAAGAATACGCCGAAGGGCGAGGGCGAGGGGAGTGGCGAGAACGGTGCCATGCCGCCGGCCATCGGGCTTGTCGGCCTGAACGCGCCGGCGCCAACGCCCGAGGGCGAAGCGCCGGCTGGCGAGGAGCTGCCCTCCGACCTCGACGACGACGACATGGAGAACAACGTCTCCCTGTCGGCGATGGAGGCCGAACTGAAGCCGAAGGTGCTCGAAATCTTCGACATCATCGCCGACAATTACAAGAAGCTGCGCCGCCTCCAGGACCAGGACATCGAGAACCGGCTGGCCAACACCAAGCTCTCGCCCTCGCAGGAGCGCAAATACAAGAAGCTGAAGGAAGACATCGTCGCGGCGGTGAAATCCCTCTCGCTGAACAACAACCGCATCGAGGCGCTGGTCGAGCAGCTCTACGACATCAACAAGCGGCTGATCGGCCAGGAAACCCGTCTGCTTCGCCTCGCCGAGAGCTACGGCGTCGGCCGCGAGGATTTCCTCAAGCAGCATGTCGGCGGCGAACTCGACCCCAAGTGGCTGCTGCGGGTGTCCAAGCTCGGCGGCAGGGGCTGGCGCGAATTCGTGGCCGGCGAGAAGGACCGCATCAAGGACCTGCGCCAGGACATCCACAACCTCGCCAGCGAGACGGGCCTCGAAATCCAGGAGTTCCGCAAGATCGTGCTGATGGTCCAGAAGGGCGAGCGCGAGGCACGGCAGGCGAAGAAGGAAATGATCGAGGCCAATCTGCGCCTCGTGATCTCCATCGCCAAGAAATACACCAATCGCGGCCTGCAGTTCCTGGACCTGATCCAGGAAGGCAATATCGGCCTGATGAAGGCGGTGGACAAGTTCGAGTATCGCCGCGGCTACAAGTTCTCGACCTACGCGACCTGGTGGATCCGGCAGGCGATCACCCGCTCGATCGCCGACCAGGCCCGCACGATCCGCATCCCGGTCCATATGATCGAGACGATCAACAAGATCGTCCGGACCTCACGCCAGATGCTGCACGAGATCGGCCGCGAGCCGACGCCGGAGGAACTGGCGGAAAAGCTCGCCATGCCGCTCGAAAAGGTCCGCAAGGTCCTGAAGATCGCCAAGGAGCCGATCTCCCTCGAAACGCCGATCGGCGACGAGGAGGATTCGCATCTGGGCGATTTCATCGAGGACAAGAACGCGATCCTGCCGATCGACGCGGCGATCCAGGCGAATCTGCGCGAGACGACGACGCGCGTGCTGGCCTCGCTCACGCCCCGAGAGGAGCGCGTGCTGCGCATGCGCTTCGGCATCGGCATGAACACCGACCACACGCTGGAGGAAGTCGGCCAGCAGTTCTCAGTCACCCGCGAACGCATCCGGCAGATCGAAGCCAAGGCGCTCAGGAAGCTCAAGCATCCGAGCCGCTCGCGCAAGCTGCGGAGCTTCCTCGACAACTGAGGGCGCCTGACTCCCCATCCTGAAACAAGCCGGGCTGCTTGGCCCGGCTTGTTTCGTTTCGACTGCCGCTCAGCGCGCTCGCGATTCCTTCTTCGCCTTCGCGTCGCTGATCTTCACGACCTTGGTCTCGTTTTCATCCGGTGCCGGCCCTGTCGTCGTCGGCTGCGAGACGGCGACCGGGTCGCTGGCTGGGAACGTATCCTTCAATCCGCGCTCGAGCTGCTTGTGCATTTCGGCCTGCTGGGGATCTGGCACCACGCTCTTCTCGGGATGAGTATCCTTGAGGTCGAACGGTGATTTGACCGATTCTCCGGGCGTCTGGCTGATGTCCTTCGGCTCTGTCATCGGATTTCCTTTTCTGGCCGGCGATAGCCGCCGGCAATGTCGAATCGCGCCCGTCCAGAAGGAGGGGTCGGTGACAACAACGTCTGGCCGGCCTCGCTGTTCCGGAAACGGGGACAGGCCGACGGGTGCACAAGCGCGAGATCAGTCGATCTCGTCGCGCCGCATCTGCACGTCGACGGGCATCGTCGCGTCGATCTCGACGACCTGCTGCTCGACGTCGATGTTCTGCTCGTCGACATTGATGTCGGCCAGTAGATCCTCGCCGTTGACGGGCTCGTCGTCGCCGATGGCGGTGCGGACCGCGCCTTGCGTGATCGCGTCGGGGTCGTCGCTCAGTGCCGCGCCGGAGAGACCGCTGGCGGGTTCGTAGAACGCCGCCGAGGTGCCGGCTTGAGCGCCGGAGCCGCTATTCGATCCAGCGGACGCATCGATCGCATCCTGCATCCGGTCTTCCTCGTCCATCACGTCGTCATCGGCCACCGGGCGGATCGTCAGGGAATCGTCGGGATCGCTATCCTCGGGATCGGTCTGGTTTGGGGAAGGAGTGCCGGCACCCGCCTCCGCGTCATCGGTTTCGTCCTGGCGCGGCGGCACGGGCTTCATCATGCCGGGCGCGTCGAAGTCGCGATCGTTCTTCCTGTCGTGATCGTTCATGGTCGTCGGCCTTCCGCTCAGGGGATGAGCGATCAACGCCGGCCCGCGATTGCGGTTCCTGCCGCGAGGCGACGCATCCGTTGCCATTGACCGGGCGGGCCGGAGCGTGGAAGTTTCGAGACCTGACCGACGACCAAGCCGCATCGAACCGGCCATATCGACCCACCCGCATCAACCCATCGCCCTGGAGCGAACGATGAGCCTCGAATTCTTCCTGACCACGCTGATCGTTGTTGCTTCGCCTGGCACAGGCGCGATCTATACGATCGCGGCCGGCCTCGCACGGGGCGTGCGGGCGAGCCTGCTGGCGGCTTTTGCCTGTACGCTCGGGACGATTCCCCATGTCGCTGCGGCGCTGACGGGACTTGCGGCCTTGCTGCATGCGAGCGCGCTCGCCTTTGAGTTCGTGAAATATGCCGGCGTCGCCTATCTCGTCTACATGGCTGTGCAGATGCTCCGCGACACCGGCAGCCTGCGTTTCGACGGTGTTTCGACGCCGGTCACCGCCGGCCGCGTGCTGCGCGACGGAATTCTGCTCAATCTTCTCAACCCCAAGCTTTCGGTGTTTTTCGTGGCTTTCCTGCCGCAATTCATCGCGCCGGGCGACAGCCAGCCGCTGCTGACAATGGCCGGCCTAAGCCTGGTCTTCATGATCGTTACGTTTGTCGTTTTCGCGCTTTACGGGGTTTTTGCCGGCGCGATGCGTAACGAGGTGGCGGCCCGACCGCGGATCGTCGCCTGGCTGCGCCGCAGCTTCGCGGCAGCTTTCGGCGGGCTGGCGCTGAAGCTCGCCCTCACCGACCGGTAACACCTGCCGCCACCTATCGACGGAGCCTCAATGTCGTTTTTCAAGAAACTGTTCGGGGGCGGAAGCGCAAAGCCTGAGGAGCCGGTGATCGGGCCAACGCTCGAATATGCGGGTTTCCTCATTCGGGCGACGCCCTACCGCGAGGGAACGCAGTTCCAGCTTTGCGGCATCATCGAAAAAGAGATCGGCGGCGAACTGAAGCAGCATCGCTACGTCCGCGCCGACAAGTTTCCCTCGGCCGAGGATGCGGGAAGCTTCACCCTGGCCAAGGGCCGGCAGATCATCGACGAACAGGGCGACCGCCTGTTCGGGTAGGCGTTTCTTTCCGGATAGGCTCGTCTTGGCACAGGCTGCGAACCTGTATACAAATGCTGCAAATGAAAACAAAGGCGCGGTGATGTCCTCTGTCCTTTCCGTTCGCGTTCCCGAAAGCCTCAAGGCCGAACTGGAATTGCTGAGCGCCTCGACGCGGCGCTCGAAGGCCTTTCTCGCGCAGGAGGCCCTGGGGGAATATCTGCGTCGCAATGCCTGGCGAGCCCGGGCCTTGCAGGAGGCCTTGAGCGAGGCTGAAACCGGTGCCTTCGTTTCGCACGATGCCGTCGCAGCATGGGCGGAGTCGCTGGGCACGGATGTGGAAAAACCCGTTCCTGACGCGGATATCCATCTGCAAAAACGCTGATTTCGGTGCAGATCGTTTGGCTGCCCCTGGCGTTGCAGGATCTCGTCTCGATCCGGCTCTGGTATGGCGAAGCCGCCGGCGAACCGACAGCCAATGCCGTCATTCAGAACATCGTTCGTTCAGCCGGTGGATTGCGCGACAACCCGGCGCGAGGCCGCCCTTCCCAATCGACCGACGGCATCCACGAACTGGTCGTGCCGCGCAGCCCTTATGTCCTCCCCTACCGCGTCGTGGCGGATCGCATCGAAATCCTGCGTGTCTTCGATGGACGACGCGCGCCCCTGGAAGACTGGGACGCCTGACGGTATCCACCAACGCTGCCGTCCCTTGCAACCTGCGCGCTTGTTGCGCCTGGCGACCGGCCTTATTGCTCGAAACATGAGCACCGCCACAGCCGCTTCCGCCCCTATGCCCGACAGCCGCTATGCCTGGTTCAGGCTCGTCCTGTCCCTGTTGCTTGGCACCACGGCCTGCGTGGGCACCTGGTCGGTCGTCGTGGTCCTGCCGACGGTGCAGGCCGAGTTCGGCACGCTGCGCTCGGGGGCTTCGCTGCCCTACACCTGCGCCATGCTCGGCTTTGCCTTCGGCAGCGTCGTCATGGGCAAGGTCGCCGACCGTTACGGCATCAGCGTGCCGGTCGCCATCGGCGCGGTGCTGCTGCTGCTGGGCTACGGGCTTGCCGGAATGTCGGGCTCGCTCACCCAGTTCGCGCTGGCGCATGGGCTGTTCGTCGGCATCGGCTCGGCCGCCGGTTTCGCGCCGCTGATCGCCGACCTGTCGCACTGGTTCGTGAAGCGGCGGGGCCTTGCCGTGGTCATGGCCGCGACGGGCTCCTATCTCGCCGGCGCGATCTGGCCGCAGGTGATCACCTGGGGCATGGGCGCCTATGGCTGGCGGCCCACCTATATCGGCATCGGCGTCTTCGCCTTCGTGGTGATGCTGCCGCTCGCCTGGATGATGCGTGTTCGCCCGTCGGCGGCTTCGCTGCACGAGGCGGAAACCGCGACCGGCCTGGCGCGGGGGAATGTCGGCCTCTCGCCACGCGCGTTGCAGGGCCTGCTGATGTTCGCAGGGTTCGCCTGCTGCGTCGCCATGTCGATGCCGCAGGTGCATATCGTCGCCTATTGCGGCGATCTCGGCTACGGCGTGGCGCGGGGCGCGGAGATGCTGTCGCTGATGATGCTGCTCGGGATCATCAGCCGGCTGGCGTCCGGCGTCGTCGCCGACCGGATCGGCGGGGCCGCGACCTTGCTCATCGGCTCGGTGATGCAGGGCGTCGCGCTGTTCTTCTATCTCTGGTTCGATGGATTGAGTTCGCTCTATGTCATCTCCGGCATCTTCGGCCTGTTCCAGGGCGGCATCGTGCCGATGTATGCGGTGATCATCCGCGAATTCCTGCCGCCGCGCGAAGCCGGCGTGCGGATCGGCCTCGTGATGATGGCGACGATCCTCGGCATGGCGGCGGGCGGCTATCTCTCGGGGCTGATCTTCGACATCTTCGCCTCCTACCGCATGGCCTTCCTCAACGGCCTCGCCTGGAACCTGCTGAACATCGCCGTGGTCGCCTGGCTGCTGCTGCTGGGCCGCAGGCGGCGGTTGCAGATGGCGTGAGGGCGTCGGCATTCCTCAAGCCGGCCTTGACGCCAGCCCCCGCCTGGCCAATGACCGGCGCACCAAGAAACGGGGAAACGACCATGCTGCTGACCACCATCGCCGGAAGCCTGCCGAAGCCGATCTGGCTTGCCGAGCCGGAGCGCCTCTGGGCGCCGTGGCGGATCGAGGGCGCGGCGCTGGAGCAGGCCAAGATCGACGCCACGATCCTCAGCGTGAAATTGCAGGAGGATGCCGGCATCGACATCGTCGGCGACGGCGAGCAGGCGCGGGTGCATTTCGTCCACGGGTTCCTCGCCAATCTCGATGGCATCGACTTCCAGAAGAAGACGGTGATGGGCATCCGCAACAACCGCTACACGGCGGAGGTGCCGACCGTCGTCGGGCCGATCCGCCGCAAGGGCGCGGTGCATGCGGCGGAGGCGGGTGCCGCGCGGGCGCATACCAGCCGCAAGCTTAAATTTACGCTGCCTGGGCCCATGACCATCGTCGACACCATCGCCGACAGCCATTACGGCCGGAAAGAGGACCTCGCCATGGCCTTTGCCGAGGCGCTGAACGCGGAGGCGCTGGAGCTTCAGGCGCTCGGCGTCGACGTCATCCAGTTCGATGAGCCGGCCTTCAACGTCTACATGAAGGAGGTTTCGGACTGGGGCATCGCCGCGCTTGAGCGGGCGGCGCAGGGCCTGACCTGCACCACCGCCGTGCATGTCTGCTACGGCTACGGCATCAAGGCCAACAACGACTGGAAGGAGACGCTGGGGTCGCAGTGGCGGCAATACGAGGAGACGTTCCCCGTCATCGCCCGCTCGTCGATCGACCAGGTTTCGCTGGAATGCCGCAACTCGAAAGTGCCGCTGGAGCTGATCAAGCTGCTCGACGGCAAGGACGTGCTGGTCGGCGCCATCGATGTCGCGTCATCCGAGATCGAGACGCCCGAGCAGGTGGCGGCGACCATCCGCGCCGCGATGGCCTATGTCGATCCGGCCAAGCTCTATCCTTGCACCAATTGCGGCCTCGCGCCGATTCCCGGCGAGATCGCCTATGGCAAGCTCGCGGCCCTTGCCGCCGGCGCGGCGCTGGTGCGCAAGGAGCTTCGCGGTCACTAAAGGGTCGGGGGCCTTTGCCCGCGCAGATGAGGAAGCCCACGACGATGACTGACACCGCCACGGCCCCGGATGCGAAAGACGAAACCGTCCATGAACTGCCGCGCGGCGTCCTCGCCCTGCGGATCAGCGCCATGCCCGCCGACACCAACGCCAATGGCGACATCTTCGGCGGCTGGGTGATGTCGCGGATGGACCAGGCCGGCGGCATCGCGGGCGTCGAGCGGGCGCGGGGGCGGGTGGTCACGGTCAAGGTTGACACCATGACCTTCATCCGTCCGGTCAGGGTCGGCGACGTGCTCAGCGTCTACACCGAAGTCGAGAGCATCGGCCGCACCTCCATGAAAATCCACATCGAGGCCTGGGCGCATCGCTTCCAGACGCTGAGCCTCGACAAGGTGACGGACGCGACCTTCACGTTCGTGGCGATTGACGACGAGGGGCGGCCGAGGGTGATTCCGCCGCTGGTGTGAGCGTGCCGCTCCCGTCGACCCACGGGCTACAGGGCGTTACTCTGGTAACGCACAATGCATTCAATGATGCAAATTCGTCGTCCTGCCCAATGTGTTCAGGGGCGGCTTCGCGGCACCAAAATAAAAAAGCCTGGAGGAGCTACCGATAAACCTCACGCCGGTTTCCAACCATGACCACAAGCACACGCAATGCCTGATCCTGAATATCGCAGATCAAGCGATAATCTCCGACACGGTAGCGCCATAAGGTTCCAAGCGGTCCGCTGAGGGCCTTGCCGGCACTGCGCGGGTTATCGGAAACTGCGACCCGCTGCTGCAGGAAATCGGTAATTCGCCTGGCGTTTTGCCGATCTATTTTGGCCAGTTGTTTCGCGGCCGTTGCGGTCAGTTCAATCGTCCAGACCAAGGCTTTTCACCACGGCTTCAAGCGGCGAGGTTTCCTCTTGGCCTATGCGCAAGCGCTCCAGGACATCAGCGGCAAGGTAATAATCTTCTATGTCCTCGATGCCGCTCTCGATCATATGGCGCAGGTAAAAGGCCTTGCTTCGCCCAGTCTTGCGGACAAGCGTATCGAGACGCTTTTCGATGTCCGCCTCAAGCCGGATGGATGTTGCCACCACACGAACTCCAATTGATATATTGAATACCGAGATTGAGCATATAACAGATTCTACACGGCCGTCAGCGAGTTCACATCCCGCAACTTAACCCCACAATCGCCTGCGCGCCGCGTTCGGCCACCGCGCCGGTGCTGAGGGGTGGGGTCGCGGCCGACGAGCCGAGCCCGATCCCGGCCTGCCCGAGCAGCGCGTTGATGCCGCCGATTTCCGCCATCGCGTAGCTGCGGGGCGGGGCGACGCCCGCCACGAGATAGCGCTCGGAGGGGTTGGCGGTGATCAGGCCCCGCAAGCGGCCGTGAGTATCGAACACGGCGGCACCCGCACCGTCGGGCTGCAACGGCGTCAGCACCCCGCCATCCCCGGTGGCTGTGGCCGGCAGGACGAGGGGGCCGCGCTTGCCCGGCGCGGTTTCGCCGATCGCGACGATAAGCAGCGCCTCGCCGGGCTGGATGCTCGCCTCGCCGCTGGCGAGGGCCCGCGCATCGATGCCGTCGACATCGAACAGCGCGAGGCCGGCCTTCTCCTCCGTGGCGCGCAGGCGGGCCGGCTTGCCGTCGACCCGCACAGGTGTCCTGCATCCGGCCAGCGTGGCGCTGGCGACCAGCACCCGTTCCCTGCCCACGATGAGGCCGGTGCCGAAGCGCTCAGCCGGTTTCGGTGCGGCGGGTTGAGTGGTGGTTGGGCTCGCCGCGACGGAAGGCGCGGCGGGCTGTGGTACCGCCGGGAACGGCTCGTAGCTGTTGGCGATGGCGATCACCACTTTGTCGAAGCTCGGCCCCAGCGCCTTGTCATAGCCGATGGAGAAGCCGCGTAGCGTAAGCGGCGAGGAAGAACTCGCGGGCGTGGGCAGATTTGCCGCCATGCGGCTGTAGAACTTGCCGCCGGCCGTCTCGCCGCTGACCACGTAGAAATCCGGGCGCAGCAATTTGTAGCTGACCGTGCGGGTGGGGGTCGTGGCGCTGATCTTCTCGAACAGCGCGGGCAGCGTGTCGGTGGCAAGGCCGATGCGGCTGTCGACGGTGATCCTGCCATCGGCGCTCTGCCAGCGCGTGCCGCCATTGGGGACGGCTTCCGATTTCGTCAGGAGGCCAAGCGGCAGGCCGATGCGGGCGCCGGTGCGGGCATCGGTGACGATCTCGAAGCGCAGGGCGGCGCGGGCCTGCGCGGCGGCTTCGGCCAGAGCCTTGCGGTCCGCCGGGGTCAGGATGCCGTCTTGCGGCCGTGACTGTCGCGCCTTCAGGGCGTTGACGGCGCGGAAGGTGAGGGGCCCGTAACCTCCCGTGGCGGCGCTGTTGAGATCGCCGGTCCAGACCAGATCGGTCTGGATCGCCTTGCGCTCAGGCTCGGGCAGGCGGTCGAAGGCAGCCTGCGCCGCTGCGATCGCCGGGTTTGGCTGGGCGGGATTTGCCGGAGGCGTGGATGGCCGGGCCGAGGCCGGAGCCTGCGCCATCGCATCGGTGGCCGGCAGGAGCGCAAGGCCGAAGCAGGCGGCACGGCAGGCGCGGCGAATTTTGAGAAAACGGCGGTCGCTCGCGGTCATCGTGCCCTCCGTTCCGCCTCCGGCCGCGCATCATTCGGCGCGGCCTATTCAGAGGCCAAAGGCGGTCGGGAGGCAAGCGCCGGAGAATTGAGCATCAAGCGGAAACCGGATGCCGAAAGGTTGCAGGACAACACTCGTCTTTGCGAGCGCAAGCGAAGCAATCCAGCGTTGGTACGCGCACCCTCTGGATTGCTTCACTCCGTTCGCAAGGACGAACTCTCCGGATCGCTCCCCTCGCAATGACGGTAGCGGCGCGTCCCGTCCCTAGAGCGGGCCGACAAGCCGCACATATTCGCGTTCCGGCGTTCCGTAGGCATCGTTCGCGAATACTTCCAGCGCCGCGCGGTTTCGCACGGTGATCCGCCCGCGCTCGGCCTGGATGAAGCCGTTGCCTTCCAGGACATGCAGGGCGGTCGTCACGCTCGGCCGCCGCACCGCCAACATGATCGACAGGAAATCGTGGGTCAGCAGCATCTCGTTGCCGTCCATCCGGTCGTGGCACATCAGGAGCCAGCGCGCGAGCCGTTCCTCGATGTGGTGTATGGCGTTCGACATCGCGGTGTAGGCGACCTGCGTCCACAGCGCCTGAGCATAACGCGTGAGCAACTTGCGGAGTGAAACATGCGCGTCCATCAGCGCGACAAGCCTCGCGCTTTCGATCCGGTGCCCCGCACCGCCGACCTGCATGAAAATCTCGAAGGATGAGGTTTTGGCATCGAGAACGGCAGCGATCGGACTGACGCCGTCCCGTCCAAATATGCCGACTTCGACTTTCTGGCCCTCAGGCGAGACCGCCAGGATCGAGCCGATGCCGGTTTCGGGAAAATAACAGTAAAAATCAGGTTTGTCCGGCTCTGCCAGAACGAAATGGCGCGGCAAATCCACAGGTTCCAGATGGGGATATAAAGCGGCAAAAACTGTCGCATCCAGAAGTCTGATAATGCGATTCTGGGCGTTTGATTGTAGCAACCTATCCATCTGGCTCTCGGGTCTGTCCAGGAGTGGGGGGGTTCCTTGATCGATTTCACCTCGATTGACTGTAGATACCACCATATAGTCTTGAGTGACGTTTTTGATGCTGCTCGGTCTCATACCGTACGAACCTGAAACCTTGGTACGGTCGCTGACAAAAATCGTTATCGCTACCAATACGCGTATAAGTTTGGATCTAAAGCTGGGGCGCGAACTTATTGCGGGTCAAATTTATGTATTATCCAAGCCGAAAATCCGTCCTCGTTCTGGAAGACCAGGCCATCATCGCGATAGATATCGAGGATATTCTGACGGAAGCCGGCTTCCAGGTCGCCGCCATCATTTCGTCCGGCGCGAGGGCGCTCGCATGGTTGGAGTCACACAGGCCCGATGTCGTCATCGTCGATGTGGAACTTGACGACGGTCCCTGTATCGAGGTCGCCAAGGCGCTCGTCTCGAAATCCATTCCCTTCGTCGTCTTTTCAGCCAACATGCCGTCCGCAGCACTCGACCCGGTCTTCTCCAAGGGGCGGTGGGTCGAGAAGCCGGCTGCCTGTCGCGAGGTCGTTTCCGCGCTTGGGGCGGCGGTCGGCCGGAACATGCACTTCCCGGTCCATGCGACATTCCAGTAATGGGCGGCACGGGCGCCGGTTGAACCTATTCGGCGACTGTCCCTGACAGACGGCGTCGGGAACCGGATGTTTTTGTTTTCCGGACATCATCGTTTTGAGGATCGCGCCGTGGCATCTTCCCCGCATTGCTGCGACCATGCGCCCATAATCCACGTTCTCCCAGACGTATTGTCGCTTTTCCATGGCGCGGGCGCTGCGATACCTGGTGAAAACCTTCACGATAGACGGCCTCGCCCGGCCGGCGAGGGCTGGGAAGATTTGTCTTTTCGGCATTTGCCGCATGTCATGGGCTCTGCCGCTGACGCCCGAAAAAATTCCGGTTCTTCATCGCCGATGGCGTCGCTGCGTTCGCATCGATGCCTGACGACGCGTCTTTCGCCGCTTTGCCGTTGCGTCGCGGGCAGGCGGTGGTAGCGTCCGGCACGGGCGTTCGCCTTGCCGCGATAGACCTTGCCACGATGGAACCTCGCCATGGCCCTTTTCCGCCGCCTGCTCGTTCTCGTGCTGCTGGTCTGGGGAGGCGGGCAGGCCCTCGCGCCGCAGGATGCGCTGGCGCAGAAGGCCTATGTCCGCGCCGATCTGCTCGCCGACGGGCAGCGGCTTGAGGAACGGCTGAAGCGCGAGGTCGCCGCCTCCGCGCGCCCCGTCCAGCAATTGCTGCGCGAGGGCGAGGCCGCGCTGGCGAAGGGCGACGGACGGGCGGCCCTGCCGCTCGCCAATGCCGCTGTCGTCGCCGACGGGTCGCTGTCCGCCGCCTGGCGCCTGATGGCGAAGGCCGCCGCCGCGATCACGCCGCGCGATTATCGCGAGCGCTACGAATTGCGCGAGCGGGCCATCGCCGCCGCCTATCTCGCCTATCAGCGCGCCACCGGGCGTCCCGATGAGGCGGCCTCGCTGGCCGTGATCGCTTCGGTGTTCCAGCGCGCCGAGATGTGGCGCCCGGCGCTCACCACCTATCGGCTCAGCCTCGATCTCCAGGACAATGCGGAACTGCGCGCCGCTTACGAGACGCTGCTGGAGGAGCGCGGGTTTCGCCTCATCGACAACAAGGTCGATGCCGATGCCGCCAGCCCGCGTGCCTGCTTCGAGTTCTCCGAGCCGCTGGCCCGGGGCCGGATCGATTTCACGCCGTTCGTGGCGATCTCGGGCGCGCAAGGGTCGAGCATCAGGGGCGACTTCGCCGTCACCGCCGAGGACAGGCAGCTTTGCGTCGACGGGCTGAAGCATGGCGAACGCTATGCCTTCGTGATCCGTCAGGGCGTGCCCTCGGCCATCGCCGGCGAGACCTTGCGGAAATCCGGCGATTACGAGGTCTATGTCCGCGACCGCACCCCTTCCGTGCGCTTCACCGGCAAGAACTACGTGCTGCCGCGCAGCGGCCAGCAGGGCATCCCGGTCGTCTCGGTCAACGCCACGCGTCTCGATCTCGAGGTGCTGCGCATCGGCGACCGCAATCTCATCAACTCGGTGCATTCCGACGATTTCCTCGGCCAGCTCGGCGGCTACAGCGCGAAGCAGATCGAGAGCGAGAAGGGCGCCAGCGTCTGGAAGGGCGCGATGGAGGTGAAGCCCGAACTCAACAAGGATGTCGTCACCGCCTTCCCGGTGATCGAGGCGGTAGGCAAGCTCGAACCCGGCGTCTACGTGATGTTCGCCCGGCCGGCGGGCCTCGTGAAATCGACCGACGGCGACGATGACGGCGAGACCCGGGCGACGCAGTGGTTCGTGGTCTCCGATCTCGGCCTCACCAGCTTTTCCGGGCCGGACGGCGTGCATGTGCTGGTGCGCGCGCTGAATTCCGCCGCACCGGTCGCGGGCGTCGAATTGCGGCTGGTCGCCCGCAACAACGAAATCCTCGCCACCAAAACCAGCGACGCCGCCGGCTATGTCCGGTTCGACGCCGGCTTGGGCAAGGGCCAGGGCGGTCTTGCGCCCGGCCTGATCGTGGCGCTGATGGGTGAGGATTACGGCTTCCTCGACCTGAAGCAGACGGCGTTCGACCTCACGGATCGCGGCGTCAAGGGCCGGGTCGCGCCCAGCGGGCTCGATGCCTTCGTCTTCACCGAGCGCGGCGTCTACCGCTCGGGCGAGACGGTCCATGTCACGACCCTGCTGCGCGATGCGCGCGGCGCGGCGGTGTCGGGATTGCCGCTGACGATCGTCGCCAAGCGCCCCGACGGCGTGGAATACCGCCGACGCGTCGTCGAGGATCAGGGGGCGGGCGGACGGGCTTATTCCCTGCCGCTGCTCTCGGGCGCACAGACCGGCACCTGGCGCGTGCAGGTCTTTTCGGACCCCAAGGGCAGCGCCATCGGCGAGGTCTCGTTCCTGGTCGAGGATTACGTTCCCGAAAAGCTGGAACTCACGCTCGATCCGCGCGCGAAGCTGCTGACCATCGGCCAGCCGGCCGAGATCGACCTGACCGCCCGCTATCTTTATGGCGCGCCCGGCTCCGAGCTTCAGGTCACGGGCACGACGACGGTGCGGGCGGCCGATGCCAGCGCCATCCCCGGTTTCGAGGGCTATGCGGTGGGGCTCACCGACGAAACCTTCGAGCCGGTGCAGGCCGACATCGAGGACACGCAGACGACCGATGCGGCCGGCAAGGCGCGCGTTGCCGCCGAGATCGCCGCGCCTGCCGCATCCCGCCCGCTGGAAGCCGAGATCACGCTGCGCGTCGGCGAGCCGGGCGGTCGGGCCATCGCCCGGTCGGTGACGCTGCCGATGGTGCCGAAAGGCGCGGCGATCGGCGTCAAAACGCTCTTCAACCCCGAGCAGTTGGGCGCGGGCCAGACGGCGACCTTCGACGTCATCATGGCGACGGGCGACGGACGGCGACTGGCGCGCGGCGGCCTGAAATGGACGCTCTCCAAGGTCACGCGCAATTACCAGTGGTTCTTCAGCGACGGGCGATGGGCCTATGAGGCCGTCAAGACCACGCGCCGCGTCGCCGATGGCGACATCGCCGTCACGACGAGCGCCCCCGCCCGGATTGCGGCCGGCATCGACTGGGGCAACTATCGGCTGGACGTGCAGGCCAGCGGCACCGACGCGACGGAAACCAGCGTCAGCTTCACCGTCGGCTACGAGGCCGCCAAGACCGCCGAAACGCCGGACGTGCTCGATGTCGCACAGGACAGGAGCGCCTATGCCGATGGCGAGACGCTGAATGTCCGGCTGTCGCCGCGCTTCGCCGGCAAGGCCACGCTCGCGGTGGTCAGCGACCGGGTCAACCATGTCGAGGTCGTCGATGCGGTCCAGGGCGGCTCGACGGTGTCGATCCCCGTCAAGGCGGAGTGGGGTGCCAGCGCCTATGTCATCGCGCTCAGCCACCGGCCGATGGATGTCGGCGCGCAGCGCCTGCCGGGCCGGGCCATCGGCCTGTCGTGGTTCTCGATCGGCAAGGCGGCGCGCACCCTCAGCGTCGATCTCGGTGCGCCGAAGCTCGTGAGGCCGCGCACCACGCTGTCGCTGCCGGTGAAACTCGCCGGGGTCAAGCCGGGCGAGGAGGCCTTCGTCACGGTCGCGGCGGTCGATATCGGCATTCTCAACCTTACCCGCTATGAGACGCCCGACCCGTCCGCCTGGTTCTTCGGCCAGCGCCAGCTCGGGCACGAGGTGCGCGATCTCTACGCCTACCTGATCGACGGAATGCAGGGCACGCGCGGCGCGATCCGCTCGGGCGGCGATACGGTCGCAAGCGTGCAGGGCGAAGCGCCAAGCCAGGAACCGCTCGCCCGCTATTCCGGCGTCGTCAAGATCGGCGCGGACGGCACGGCGCGCGTCGATTTCGACATGCCGGCCTTCAACGGCAGCGTGCGGGTGATGGCGGCCGCCTGGACGCAAAGCGCCACCGGCCAGGCCAGCGCTGACGTGATCGTCCGCGATCCCGTGGTTTCGGTCGCGACGCTCCCGCGCTTCCTCGCCATCGGCGACCAGTCGCGTTTCCATCTCCAGATCGACAATGTCGAGGGCGCTGCGGGCGAATATCTCGTCGATCTCGACGTGCGCGGGCCGGTCGTCCTGCCGGCCGACGCGACGCGGCGGCGCCTCACGCTGGCGGCGGGCGCGAAATCGCAGATGATCATTCCGGTGACGGCGGCGGGGCTTGGCCTCGCGACCTTCGACGTGCGCATTACTGGTCAGGGCGTCGAGACGCTCCAGACCCTGAGCGTGCGCGTGCAGCCGCCCTCGGCCACTATCGCGCGCCGGGTCGTGCGGCCGATCGAGGCCAATGGCCGGCTGAGCTTAAGCGGCGACCTCGTCGCCGATCTGGTGCCGGGTTCGGGCGCGGTCTCGGTCTCGGTCTCAGCCCTCGCGGCGCTCGATGTGCCGGCCTTGCTGAAGGCGCTCGACCGCTACCCTTACGGTTGCACCGAACAGACGATCAGCCGGGCGATGCCGCTGCTTTATGTCAACCGGCTCGCCTCGATGGAGCAGCTTGCCCTCGATACGACCGCCAGCGAGCGGATCGAGACGGCCATCGAGCGGGTGCTGTCGCGCCAGGGCGGCAATGGCTCCTTCGGCCTCTGGAGTGTCGGCGGCGAGGACCTCTGGCTCGATGCGCTCACCGCCGATTTCCTGACGCGGGCCCGCGAGAACCGCTTCGTGGTGCCGCAACTCGCCTTCAACCTGCTGCTCGACCGGCTGCGGAACAGGATCGTCAACACCGGTGACGTGCGCGAGGAGGAGGCGGCGGGCCTCGCCTATGCGCTCTACGTGCTCGCCCGCAACGGCCGGCCGGTGATGGGCGACCTGCGTTATCTCGCCGACAACAAGCTCGCCGATTTCGCGACGCCGCTGGCGCGGGGCCAGATCGGCGCGGCGCTCGCCCTGCTCGGCGACCGGGGCCGGGCGAAGGCGGCATTTGGCAGTGCGCTCACCCTGCTTCAGGAGACGAAGGACGACGGCCTCTCGCGGCCCGATTACGGCACCAGATTGCGCGATGGCGTCGGCGTGCTGACCTTGCTCGCCGAGAGCAACGGCGACCGGCCCGATATCGCGCGGGCCGGTTCAATCGTCGAGACGGCCCGGGCCGCGGCCCGTTCCACCTCCACGCAGGAAAACATGTGGATGGTGATGGCCGCGCAGGCGATGTCGCGCGAGGCGGAAAATCTCAGCCTGACCATCGACGGCGCCGAGCACAAGGGCGCGTTCTACCGCACGGTCTCGGGCGAAGCGATCAGCGCCAAGCCGCTCGTCATCGGCAATCCGGGCAATGCCACGGCCCGCGCCGTGGTCACGGTGTCCGGCATTCCGACCACGCCGGAGCCAGCGCTCGACCAGGGCTTCGCGCTGGAGCGGACGCTCTACACCATGAAGGGCGAGAAGGCCGATCCCGCCCGCCTGCGCCAGAACGAGCGCTATGTCGTGGTCCTGACGACGAGCGAGGCGACGGCCAAATACGGCCGGCTGCTGCTGGCCGATCCGCTGCCCGCCGGGCTTGAGATCGAGAACGCGGCGCTGACCGACGGCGCATCGCTCGAAGGGCTGGCCTGGCTGAAGCAGGAGGTTGCGCCCGTCACCGTGCAGGCCCGCGACGACCGGTATGTCGCCGCTTTCGACCGCGACACCGGCCAGCCGGCCCGCTTCACGGTCGCCTACATCGTCCGCGCCGTCTCGCCCGGCCGCTACGTCCAGCCGGCGGCGGCGATCGAGGACATGTATCGCCCCGACCGCTTCGGCCGCACCGCTTTCGGCACGGTCGAAATCATGGCGGCGCGGTGAGGGGGAACATGGTGAGGGGTGGTGAAAATGGTATTTCGCCGTCCTGCTCGGGCTTGTCACGAGCATGACGCGTGAGTGGACCGCCCAAAGGCGTTTGGCATGAAACGCAGGCACAAATTCGCGCTAGGTGGTTGTTTTGTTGCCATGTTTGGCATGGCGGCCTCCCTCGCGCTCTATGCCCGCCAGCTTCCGCCACTCGACATGACGACGGCGCTCGATCGCTCGGCGGTGGTGCTCGACCGGGAGGGTAGGCTGCTGCGGCCGTTCCTGACCGAGAGCGGGCGCTGGAAGCTACCGGTGCGGCTTGCCGACGTCGATCCGCGCTATGTCGCGATGCTGAAAGCCTACGAGGACAAGCGCTTCGACCGGCATCTCGGCGTCGATCCGCTGGCGCTCGGTCGGGCGGCCTGGCAATTCGTGCGGCACGGGCGGGTGCGGTCCGGCGGCTCGACGCTGACGATGCAGGTGGCACGGCTGCTGGAGCCGCAGGAGACGCGCAATGCGAGCGCGAAGCTGCGTCAGGTTGTTCGCGCGCTGGAACTGGAATGGCGCTTTTCCAAGACCGAGATTATCGATCTGTATCTCACGCTCGCGCCCTTCGGCGGCAATCTCGAGGGCGTGCGGGCGGCGAGCCTTGCCTATTTCGGCAAGGAGCCGGCGCGGCTTTCCACCGCCGAGGCGGCCCTGCTGGTGGCCCTGCCGCAATCACCGGAGACGCGCCGGCCGGATCGTGCGCCGCAGGCGGCGAGCTTCGCGCGGGGCCGCGTGCTGGCGCGGGTGCGCGCCGCCGGGCTTGCCACGGACGGCGAGGTGGACATCGCCCGCGCCGAGCCGGTTCCGCAGGGTCGCCAGCCCTTTCCGCTGCTCGCCCCCCACGCGGCGGAACAGGCGCTGGGCGAGCGGCCGCAAGCCCGGAGCCAGCGCCTCGCCATCGACGGGCGGCTTCAGGCCGGCCTCGAGCAACTGGTGCGCGAACGCAGCGTCAGCCTCGGCGCGAAGCTCTCCATCGCGATCCTCGCGGTCGATCACGCCACCGGCGAAATCCGCGCCTCGGTCGGCGGCGTCGATTATTTCGCGGCCGACAGGGCGGGGTCGCTCGATCTGACGAAGGCGCTCCGCTCGCCCGGCTCGGCGCTGAAGCCGTTCATCTACGCCCTCGCCTTCGACAACGGCATCGCCCATCCCGAAACGCTGCTGGAGGACCGGCCGACGCGCTACGGCGCCTATGTGCCCGAGAATTTCGATCTCGGCTTCCAGGGGCTGGTCAGCGCGCGCAAGGCGTTGCAACTCTCCTTGAACCTGCCGGCTGTGGAGTTGCTGGCGGCGCTCGGCCCCCAGCGCTTCATCGCGCGGCTGCGGGACAGCGGCGCGGACATCGCCATGCCTGGCGACACGGCGCCCGGCCTCGCGGTCGGTCTCGGCGGACTCGGCATCACGCTGCACGACCTCACCTTGCTCTATGCCGGCCTCGCGCGGGGCGGGGAGGTGACGCCGCTGCGGCTGCGCGCCGCTGGAACCGATGAGTCCGCTGTCGGGCCTGCGGCGAGTTTCGTCGGGCCTGCGGCGGTGTTCGTAGGGCCTGTCGCGGCTTGGTACATCGCCGATATCCTGCGCGATGCGCCGGTCCCGCTCAATGCCTCGCCCGGCCATATCGCCTTCAAGACCGGCACGTCCTACGGCTATCGCGACGCCTGGGCGGTGGGCTTCGACAAGCGCCATACGGTCGGCGTCTGGGTCGGGCGGGCCGATAACGGCGCGGTGCCAGGGCTCGTCGGCCGCGTCGCTGCCGCGCCGATCTTGTTCGAGGCTTTCGCCCGGCTGGGCATCGAACCGGGCCGCGCGCCCCCGCCGCCGGGCATCATCGTCGCGCGCACGTCGGAGCTGCCGCCGCCGCTGCGGCACCTGCGGCAGGATGTGCCCAAGACCGCGGCGGCAATGGCGACGGCGAGCCTCAGGCTCGCCTTCCCGCCCAACGAGGCGCGGATCGATCTGGCCGCATCGGCCGGCGCGGATGGCAAGCCGGCGGTGAATTTCAAGGTTTCGGGCGGAGCACCGCCCTTCACCTGGCTGGTCAACGGCGCGCCCGTCGCCGGGCCGGTGACGCGGCGTGAGACCTCGTGGGCGCCGGACGGCGCAGGCTTCCTGCGGATTTCCGTGATCGACGCGTCAGGCGCGAGCGACAGCGTCGCGGTGCGCCTGCAATAGCGGCCCGTTCAAGGGCGCGGGCTCGCGGAGAGGGCGCCCCAGGGCGCCATCTGCTCCATGCTGCGCTGATAGGAGGCCTGCACCCGCCCCGCCAGCGGGCTGGAGGCGGCGAGGTCGGCCATCACGGCTGCGGCATGTTTTCGCGCCTCCCGCAGCAGATCGGCGGGGGCGGGGGCGGGGCGCGCGCCTTCGCTCACGAGGCGGCGGAGCGCCAGCGCGTGCGCCTGCGTCGCCTCGGCGAGCGCGGCGGCATGTTCGAGCGCACAGGCCATCCGCACCGCCTGGCGCAGGGCAGGGGTGAGCGCCTCCCAGACGCCTAGCGACACCACGAATTCCGAAGCGCCGTTCGGCTTGTTGAACGCCGGATAGAAGGTGTGCGGCGCGATTCTGTGGAGGCCGAGCGGCAGGTCGTTCATCGGCCCGAGCAACTCGGCCGCATCGATCGTGCCGCGTTCCAGGCTGGTATAGACATCGCCGGGCGGGATCGACTGCGGGATCGCGCCGAGCCGTCGATAGACCTCGCCGCCGAGGCCCTGCACGCGGATGCGCAGGCCGTTCATATCCTCGAAGGATCGGATCTCGCGGCGGAACCAGCCGGCGAGCGACGGGCCGGTGTTGCCCGCCATCAGCCCGCGCAGGCCGACATCGCGGTAGACCTCGTCCCAGAGCGCCTGCCCGTCGCCGGCCTCGATCCAGGCCTGATGCTCCAGCGGCCCCATGCCGAAGGGAACGGTGGTGAAGAAGGCCGCTTCCGGCTTGCGCGCGGCGAGGAAGAACGCGGCCGTGTGCCCGCAATCGACCGTGCCGTTGGCGACGGCCTCGTGGACGGCGAAGGCCGGAACGATCTCGCCGGCGGCGAAGACATCGACGACGATCTGCCCCTGGCTGAGTTCGCCGATGCGCGCCGCCAGCCGCGTGGCCGACGTGCCCGGACCCGCCAGCGTGCGCGACCACGAGGTCACCATGCGCCAGCGCCGGGTGGCGGTGGTCGAGGTGCTGTTCTGCGCGCGCGCCGCGATGGCCGGGATCGTTAGCCCGGCGGCCAAAGCGGTGATCACGGTTCGGCGCGACGGCATGCTCGCGCGTCTCGTCGTGGCTTCGGCTTTCGTGAACATCGTGAGCGAGCGACTCAAAAGGTTGTTTCCGCAGCAATCAAGTTGTTGTCATTCCGGGGTCGCGAAGCGGAACCCATAAGCACAATGCGATCCGGATTGTGCCCGCTGTCTCCGTCATTGCGAGCGGAGCGAAGCAATCCAGCCTTTGGGCGCGCATCCCCTGGATTGCTTCGCTCCGCTCGCAATGACGATGGTGATTCTGCAAGAGCAGGGGCTATGGGTTCCGGGTTCATCGCTGCCGCGATGCCCCGGAATGACGACATTGCACGGTGAGGAGTGCTGTCGAACGCACCCACACCGATTGTTCCCGATCCCTCACTCGGCGGCGGGCAGGTAGAGCCGGCCGCCGCTCGCGAGGAACTCCTTCGATTTCGCCTCCATGCCGGCCGCGATCGAATCGGCGGCGTGGCTAAGGGCCTCGCGCTTCTCCGGGTCCATGGCGAGCACTTCCTTGCGCAGATCCTGGGTGATCTTCATCGAGCAGAATTTCGGCCCGCACATCGAGCAGAAATGCGCGACCTTGTGGGCGTCCTTGGGCAGGGTCTCGTCGTGGTAGGAGCGCGCCGTGTCCGGATCGAGGGCAAGGTTGAACTGGTCCTCCCAGCGGAAATCGAAGCGGGCGCGGCTGAGGGCATCGTCGCGCATCTGCGCCGCCGGATGGCCCTTGCCGAGATCGGCGGCGTGGGCGGCAATCTTGTAGGTGATGACGCCGACCTTGACGTCGTCCCTGTTGGGCAGGCCGAGATGCTCCTTCGGCGTGACGTAGCAGAGCATGGCGCAGCCGAACCAGCCGATCATCGCCGCGCCGATGCCCGACGTGATGTGGTCGTAGCCCGGCGCGATGTCGGTCGTCAGCGGCCCGAGGGTGTAGAACGGCGCCTCGCCGCACTCCTTGAGCTGCTTTTCCATGTTGACCTTGATCTTGTGGATCGGCACGTGGCCGGGCCCCTCGATCATCACCTGGCAGCCCTTGCCCCAGGCCACCTGCGTCAACTCACCCAGCGTCTCCAGTTCGGCGAACTGCGCCCGGTCGTTGGCGTCGGCGATCGAGCCGGGCCGCAGGCCGTCGCCCAGCGAGAAGGAGACATCATACTTGCGCATGATCTCGCAGATCTCGTCGAAGCGCTCGTAGAGGAAGCTTTCCTTGTGATGCGCCAGGCACCAGCGCGCCATGATCGAACCGCCGCGGCTGACGATGCCGGTGACGCGGCTCGCGGTCAGCGGCACATAGGCGAGGCGGACACCGGCATGGATGGTGAAATAGTCCACGCCCTGCTCGGCCTGCTCGATCAGCGTGTCCTTGAACACCTCCCAGTCGAGCTTGACCGGATCGCCGTCGACCTTCTCCAGCGCCTGATAGATCGGCACCGTGCCGATCGGCACCGGCGAGTTCCGCATGATCCAGGAGCGGATGTTGTGGATGTTGCGGCCCGTCGACAGGTCCATGACCGTGTCGGCGCCCCAGCGCGTCGCCCAGACCAGCTTCTCGACTTCTTCCGCCGCTGAGGAGGTGACCGCCGAGTTGCCGATATTGGCGTTGATCTTGACCAGGAAGTTGCGGCCGATGGCCATGGGTTCGAGTTCGAGATGGTTGATGTTGGCCGGGATGATGGCGCGGCCGCGCGCGATCTCGTCGCGGACGAACTCGGGCGTGATGAAGGCCGGAACGCTGGCGCCGAAGCTCTCGCCATCGGCGATGCGGGCTTCCGCATCCGTCACCATCGCCTCGCGGGCGAGGTTCTCGCGGTGGGCGACGTAGATCATCTCCTGCGTGATGATGCCGGCGCGGGCGAATTCGTATTGCGTCACCATCTGGCCGTCCTGGCCGACGCGCAACACGCGCGACGCCGGGCAGTCGGGCACCAGCTTCTCGGGCGAGACGTTGCCGTTGTCCTCGGGCTTGACGTCGCGCCCTTGGGTGGTCGCGAAGCCGCGCGCCGCGATCCAGGGTTCGCGCACCAGCGGCAGGCCCTGTTCGAGATCGATCACCGTGTCGGTCTGGGTGTAGGGACCGGAGGGATCGTAGACCCGGACGGCGGGCTCGGCCGGATCGGTCAGCAGGATTTCGCGGAACGGGACCGCGATATCGGCATGGCCGGCGACCGGCGCATAGATCTTGCGCGAGCCGGTGATGGGTCCGGTGGTCACTTCCGAATTCAGGACCATGAAGGGGTGTTTCGACGGCGCGTTCATCGGCATTTCTCCCGGCAGGTTCTCGTTGAACCCGGGACCATGCGGCTTTCAGGATACGAATCGGCCTTGCGCCAGTTCCCGTCCCTCCGCCGGCATGACCCGGATCAGGTTCAAAGGGTCCGGCTCGACGCCGTCTCAGCTTCGTGAAGAAGCACCCCTCGGATGGACGAAAGGTGGCGGAGGCCGGCGCCGATGTCAATGGCGGCGGAAAAGGTGGCCGCAAGGGGCTTCGGCTTCGGATTGTTGTTCGAACAGGCTATCGCACCCGGCCGCCATTGCATTCGGTCTCCAGTCTCCCCACAGTGGAGAGGCAGGCCGCGCATCGGCGCGCTGCCGCGAGGCTTGGGTCCGTTCGGGCCGAAAGGATGACTCCATGGCCAAAGGTCAGATGCGCACCAACCGCGAAACCAAGAAGCCGAAGGCCGTCAAGGCGCCCGTCACGGCCGCCGCGCCCGCGCTCGCCAGCAAGGCGACACTGGCGCAGATGTCGGGCAAGAAAAAGGACTGAGATCGCGCTCACGGCGTCCGGTCACAGGACCCCGTGCGCCTGATGGGCGGCGCTTCCTTCGTCGCTGGCCTGATGTCAAATGATAGGGCGCGTCCAGATGTCACTCGCTAAGGCGGCGTCATGCGCCGCCCTCGTTCAATGCAATGTCTCCGTCGTTCCACCCTCGGCAGCTTTCGCTTCCGCAGCTTTCGCCTCACGGTAATCATGACCCCGCCGCATTCGAAATCCGACCGGCAAGACCCGTGCGAATCTGTGCCATGAAGGCGCAGGCCCATGGCAGCGAGCGGCAACGCCTTGTCGCGCTGCGCGATCTCGACATCCTCGATACGCCGCGCGAGGCCCGGTTCGACGAACTCGCCGAACTTGCGGCCGATATCTGCGGCACGCCGATCGCCGTCATCAACCTGATCGACGAGCGCCGCCAGTGGTTCAAGGCGGAGGTGGGGCTGGGCGTGCGCGAGACGCCGCTCGAAAGCTCGATCTGCGCGCACATCATCCTCGGCGAGGATTTCACCCTTGTCGAGGACACGCTGGCCGATCCGCGCTTCTGCGACAATCCGCTCTGCATCGACGAGCCGAACCTGCGTTTCTATGCCGGTGCGCTGCTGAAGACCGAGGAGGGCCTGCCTGTCGGCACGCTCTGCGTGCTGGGTCATGAGCCGCGAACCCTGAGCGACCTCCAGATCAAGAGCCTCAAGATCCTGGCGCGGCAGGTGATGGCGCAGATCTTGCTCGGCCGGGCGCTGGCGCGGGCGCGGCTGCTGCGGATGGAGGTCGACCACCGCACCAAGAATTCGCTGGCGCTGATCGCCAGCCTGCTCAGCATGCAAGTGCGGCACTCGAAGCTGCCGGAGGTGCGCGAGCAGCTCAGCATGGCGCGCAACCGGGTGCAGGCCGTCGCCGCCCTGAACGAGCACCTGCACGCCACCGGTTCGATCGACAAGGTCGATATCGCCCGGTTCCTGACCACCCTCGCCGAGCCCCTGCGTGCCCAGCTCCAGGAGGGGCTGACCCTTACCGTCGAAGGCGACACCGCGCTGCTCGCGGCGCGCGATGCGGTCAATGTCGGCATCGTCGTCAACGAACTCGTCACCAACGCGGTGAAGCACGCCTTCGTCGGGCGCCAGACGGGGACCATCGTCGTCGGCCTCGCGGTCGAGGGGGATGAGGTGGCGCTCAGCGTCGCCGATGATGGCATCGGTATCGGCGCCGATTTCGATCCCAAGGGGGCGGGCGGCCTCGGCATGAAGGTCGTGCTCGCGCTGGCGACGCAACTGGGCACCAGCCTGACCTGGACGAGCACGCCTACCGGCACCCGCTTCGGCCTGCGCTTTTCCGCCACCTGAGCCGCGACCCTCGACCCCACCCCGGCGTGACGCTGAACAACCGGCCCGGCGCGGCGTTAGGCTCGAAAGCACGGATGCGTGGGTGGTCCCGGCCGCTCTTGCGCCGGCGCGCGCATCCGGCCAGAACAGGCCGAGGCGGCGGGGGATTTATCATGAGCAGCGGATTGATCGCGCTTCTGGACGATGTGGCGGCCATCGCCAAGGTCGCGGCCTCCTCGCTCGACGACATCGCCGCCCACACCGCCAAGGCGGGCGCGAAGGCCGCCGGCGTGGTGATCGACGATGCCGCCGTGACGCCGCGCTACGTCACCGGCTTCAGCCCGGCGCGGGAACTGCCGATCGTCGCGAAGATCGCCATCGGCTCCCTGCGCAACAAGCTGCTGGTGCTGCTGCCCGCCGCGCTGCTGCTCAGCCTGTTCGCGCCCTGGGCGATCACGCCGCTGCTGATGGCGGGCGGGGTCTATCTCTGCTTCGAGGGCGCCGAGAAGGTGGCCGAGGCGGTGGGCCTGCACGGCCACGCTCCTGGCAGTGAGGCGGCGGAAACCGGCGATCCCCTGCATCTCGAGCAATCGCGCATCGCCGGGGCGATCAAGACCGATTTCATCCTCTCGGCCGAGATCATGGCGATCACGCTGGCCTCGGTGCCCGATTCCGGCTTCGCGACGCAGGCCACCGTGCTTGCCGTCGTCGGCATCCTCATCACGGTCGCGGTCTATGGCGTCGTCGCGCTGATCGTGAAGGCGGACGATGTCGGCGTGGCGCTGGCGGCCAACACCTCGCGCTCCGCCTTTGGCGCGCTGACGCGGACGGTCGGGCGCGGCCTCGTGCTCGGCATGCCGAAGCTGCTGGCGGCGCTCTCGATCATCGGCACCGCCGCGATGATCTGGGTCGGCGGCGGCATCCTCGTCCACGGCCTCGCCGGCTACGGCTATGCGGGCATCGAACACGCCATCGCGGCGCTGGCCACCAACGCCGCCACTGCTGCGCCGCAGTTCCCCGCGATCACCGAATGGCTCGTCACCGCCGCCGCCTCCGGCGTGGTGGGGCTGGCGGTGGGACTCGCGTGTGTGCCGGTGGTGAAGTGGGTGGTCAGGCCGGTGGCGGCGAGGTTGGGGTGAGGGGGGCGGGGTGAGGCAACTCGTTCAGACTCAGCCGGTACTGCGGTGCCGAAGTTCGGGAAACTTCTGCATCTTAAAGGTTGTTTATGAGTCTCGAATTAATGCATGGTTTCTTAAACACCCGAAAGGTGACTCATGCTCGCACGCCCGGATCAGCCTTTCGATGCGAACACCGATTTCATGAATTTTGTCGGTCGCAAGCGCTTTGCGACCATCATGGCTGATCCCCCATGGCAATTTGTCAACCGTACGGGAAAAATTGCGCCCGAACATAAGCGCCTTAATCGTTATGGCACTATGGATTTGGCTGCAATTAAGGCATTGCCAATTGCTGATGCAGCCGCCGCGACGGCACATCTCTATCTTTGGGTGCCAAACGCTCTTCTTCCAGAAGGGCTAGAAGTCATGAAAGCTTGGGGCTTCAAATATAAGTCCAACATAATTTGGCATAAAATTCGCAAAGACGGTGGATCAGACGGCCGAGGTGTAGGCTTTTATTTCCGAAACGTAACTGAAGTTATCCTATTCGGTGTGCGCGGGAAGAATGCTCGGACATTGGATCCCGGCCGAACCCAGGTTAATTACATCGGTACTCGAAAGCGCGAGCATAGCAGAAAGCCTGACGAGCAATATTCCCTAATCGAGAGCTGCTCGCCCGGCCCTTACCTAGAAATGTTTGGTCGCGGCGTCAGGAAAGGTTGGTCAACCTGGGGCAAGCAAGCTGCGGAAACCTATGAACCCACTTGGGAAACCTATTCACATAACTCCAAAACATCTCGGCTGCTTGCCGCCGAGTGATTTGACTAGACTTTAAAGTGTTCTCGCTCTTAGGTATAAGCTTCGACAACCTCCTCAGCCTCGTCAAAGGCGACGAAGGTATTCGGGATGCCGGATCAGCACAGAAGGCACGGGTCCCGACAATACGGTGAACGGGCTTCTTCAGCTTCCGCAGGGCAAAGTCGGTGTACTAACTTGGAGTCGACAAGACTCTTTACCCATGCATCGCGAAAGGGCGCGGGGTCGCCTACCTCTTCCGTCCGATTACCGAGTGCCGCCTTCTGTTTCGGTGTCGGTAGGTCTGATTTTATCGAACGAATCCATATTCTAGTCTTGAAACTATAAGGGTGCACGGCGATGGTGAGGGTGAAACAAGCCGGGCGATTGGGGCACGATGGTCGATCACACGGAAGAATGGCGTCCTGGTAGCTTCACGAAAAATTTTTCGTGGGGCACTGAGAAGGGGTTCGCTCAGCTCTATGAGAGCATCCGTATCGGATATGACCTGAAACTTGAAGACGTTTCGCGACAGGTCTTCCGGGACCGATTGAAGCATCTCAATAGGCCCGATTATATACCGATTAATTTCTTCCTGTTCAACCGACCAAAAGGCGGTGTGGACTACCTTGTTGTTGACGAACTCGTCTATCAGGCGATCACGGGCAATCACTCGCCGCGCTTCGATAAGCTCGCGCTGTTCGCCTTCAATTTCTCCTATACTGGAGTATTTGGCGGCGCGAAGGCGTTCCAAAGGCGCCCGGCTCTTTGGGCCACCCGGTACATCCAAGAGCGTATTGCCAAGGTTTTCGATTGGGATACTAGCCGTGTAAATGCGGACGATATCGAACGCTTCCTCCACGATGAGTCTAGGTTCGTCGCCAAGACCGAGCGAAAGGTGGCGACAAACTTAGCGCATCTCTACAAAATTGGCCGGATTGGCGATCTAAAGTCGGACCGTGTGGATCGCTGGTGGGTCGACGCCCTTTTTTTGGCGCTGGACCGACTGATTGAAGACCGATCGCTCAAACGCATCCAGACCAGCGAAAGCGAATTTCTCGGCGTCCTCCGGCAGTCTGAATTCGCGGATGTCTCTGGGCGTGGGAGCATCGAAAAAGACTTAGCGGTTAAGCACCTTGTAAGGCTCTATGCTGCCTGTGGGGCGCGTGAGCGCTTCTCAGAGCAGGCTGTTAAATCGCGCACCGAGTTGCTTGTCGAGGATCTTCAGCAATGGGCCAATTCTAATGACCCTGATCCTATCGGCGCAATACACCCGACAAACGTGCGCATTTTAAAAAGCATCCCTCCAACCTGCGCGATGCTCGCGACTTACGCAGGTTTCGACCTTCTTAGCTCTATGGCGATCGATGAGTTTGATGCCGACGACTTCATTCGAGGCAGCGCTAGAGCCGCGCTTGACCGGCTAAAGGCGCAGGGCATTCGACCGACTATGTCCGCCGAGGATCTATTGAAATTGACGAGAGGCGAATGACAACGTTCTTTGATACCAGCGCGTTGATCGCCCTCACTAACGATACGGAGCAACATCACGCATGGTCGCTCGCAGAATATGAGGCGGGTCGCGGGCGTGGCCCAATCGTGATCAATCCAATTGTGTTCGCGGAATATTGCGCCGCATATTCCACCTTAGATGAGGTGCAAAAGAGCCTTCATGAGTTAGGGATTGAAATACTAACCGATGAGCAGATGTCCCTATTCAGAGCTAGTAGAGCTTACAGAAAATATAAAGGTGTGAATAACGGTCCAAAAAATTCCCTATATCCGGATTTTCTGATAGGTGCAGCAGCAGAAACAACCAGAAAACCATTGGTAACCTTGAATGAACGTGATTTCATAAAATATTTCGACGCAATCACGCTCATTTATCCCACGTGAGCCGAGACTGCATTCTGGCCTCCCAGCTCCACGGCACTAATGCTCCTTCGGCGCGCATCGCACACAGGGACTATTCAAACGCCAACGTGCAAGATGTTGGGAAAGGCTAGGAACTGCGGAATCCGCCGGATATTAAGCGTCATTTTTATGGCCAGTTCAACTATGCCCACGTCCCCCACACCCCACCTTTTCCCAATCGCGTTAACCTTTTCGAAAGACCTTGCTGGCGGTCGGCGTTAACGGACCTTAAGACTTGGGGTGCGCCACGCCCCTTGGGCTGTCGGCGCGCGAAATGGTCCTGCGGCTGATCCGTCGCGCGGCCTGCCGCCCGAGTGCCTGCGAAATATGAAGTGCCTGCCCGTCCTGTGCCTGCCAAGTCCCGAGTGCCTGCCAAGTCCCGAGTGCCTGCCACTCTTGAGTGCCTGCCAAATCCTGCGTGCCGTCCCGCGTCCCTGCCAGTCCCCCCGAGTTCCTGCCGATGTCGCTGCCGCCTGAAGATTCGACGAGCGATCCGCTGGTGGCCGAGGAGGGCGGGGACTATCAAAGCGTCGCCGCCACCTATGTCGAGGAGGCCTTCGCCGAGGCGCGGCACGACGGGCTGGACGGCGACTGCCTCGCCCATGCCGCCCTCTATGCCGCCTTCCGCGAACTCGTTGCGACCTATGGCGAGGACGCCGTCGCGGTCTATGCCGAGGGGCTGCCCGCCAAGATCAAGAGCGGCGTCTATTCCATCGGCACCCGCCACTGAGAGCAGGCGGCGGCCGCGCGGAATCACGGGTTTCGCGCAGGCAGCGGGCGGGGTTTCGGCTGCGAATCGCTGGGTTTTGCGCGAGGATGCGTCTTCGCCCCGAGGAGATGCGGCGAAGAGGCTGCGAGCATGCCCGGTTCGGCGATCTCCTCGGCGATTTGTCGCGCGTTTTTTGGGCGATTTTTTGGGCGATTCGCGGGGCCCGGTTCGGGTTCAGGCCGTCTCCTGGAAGCGGGCGGGCGCGCCTTGCGCCGGCGTCACGAGGTCGCCTTCCCACATCACCCGACAGCCGCGAACGAGCGTTCCGACCGGCCAGCCGGTGACCGTGACGCCGTCATAGGGCGTCCAGCCGCAGCGCGAGGCGATCCAGGAATTGGTGATTTTTTGCCGCCTTTTCAGGTCCACGATGGTGAAATCGGCATCGTAACCCACTGAAATGCGGCCTTTTCCGGCGATATTGAACAAACGCTGCGGGCCGTGGCTGGTGAGATCGACGAAGCGCTCGAGGCTGAGACGCCCGGCATTGACATGGTCGAGCATGATCGGAACCAGCGTCTGCACCCCCGTCATGCCCGAATGGCTGCCGGGATAGGGGTGCTGCTTCTCCTCATGCGTATGCGGCGCATGGTCGGACCCCAGCACATCGACGATGCCCTGATCCACCCCCTCCCAGATGCCCTGCCGGTGCCGGTCATCGCGAATCGGCGGGTTCATCTGGGCATAGGTTCCGAGCCGGTCGTAGCAGTCCGGCGCGACCAGCGTGAGATGGTGCGGCGTCGCTTCGGTACTGACCAAATCCTTGTGATATTTAAGAAATTCGATTTCCTCGGCGGTCGAGATATGCAGCACGTGAATGCGCGCCCGCGCCTTTTCGGCGATCGCCACGAGCCGCCTTGTGCAGTTCATGGCGACTTCGGGCGACCGCCAGACGGGATGCGAATGCGGATCTCCGGCAACCCGCAGCGGCATCCGCTCACGCAGCATCATCTCGTCTTCCGAATGAAATGCCGCCCGCCGCCGTGTTCGTCCGAGAATCGCCGCGACGCCTTCGTCATCCTCGACCAGCAGCGATCCCGTCGACGATCCCATGAACACCTTGATGCCAGCCGCACCCGGCAAACGTTCCAAATCGGCGACAAATCGTGCATTTTCGTGCGTTCCACCGACCCAAAACGCGAAATCGCAGTGCATGCGCCCCGTCGCACGCCCGAGCTTGTCGGCCAGTGCGGCCTCGTCCGTCGTCAGGGGATTGGTGTTCGGCATTTCGAAAACGGTGGTGACGCCGCCGAGCACCGCCGCACGAGACCCGGTTTCCAGATCCTCCTTATGCTCGAGGCCAGGCTCGCGGAAATGCACCTGGGTATCGATGATACCGGGCAAGATATGCAAGCCTTTGCAATTAATTAGCGCGCCTGCCGAGGCCTGTGAGAGATCGCCAATGCGGGCGATTCTGCCATCGTTCAGCCCGATGTCGCGCACCGTTCGACCGTCATGGTTGACGATGCTGCCCCCGCGCAGAATCGTGTCGAATGTCGCAGGCATCGCGGTTCTCCCAACCGCTTGAGATGCGGCTCACGCGGGATTACGTAGCTTGTGACCCAAACTCAAGCCGGACCGACGCGGAGCCGCAGGAGCCAGCCCATGCCAATCGCCTTCTTGCCCGAGCGCGGCGTGATCAAGATCGAAGGAAACGACGCGCGAGCCTTCCTGCATGGTTTGATCACTTGCGATATTGGCAGGGTTTCACCGGAAAAGGCTGGATTTGGCGCCCTTCTGACGCCCCAAGGCAAGATTATCGCCGACTTTCTGATCTGCGAGGCTCCGGAAGTCGATGGTGGCGGCTTTTTTCTCGATTGCGTCGTCACGCGGATCGCCGAGCTCCTCAAACGGGTGAAGCTCTACAAGCTTCGTGCCGATGTCACCGTCACCGACATGACCGAAACGCTGGCCATTCTAGCTTTATGGGATGGATCAGTGATCGCGAACGAACATGGGCTTGTCTTTTCTGATTCTCGAAATGCCTCCCTGGGCGACCGGGCCATCGTCGAGCGCTCGCGGGCGGAAGACCTGAGCGATTCCGGGTCGAAAGCCTACCATCTGCATCGCATCGCGCAGGGCGTGCCCGATGGCGGGAAGGACTATAGCTACGAGGACGCTTTCCCGCACGAAGCCCTTCTGGATCAGCTGGGGGGCGTCGATTTCCGCAAGGGCTGCTATGTCGGGCAGGAAGTCGTTTCGCGCATGGAGCATCGCGGCACGGCGCGTACCCGGATCGTTCCGGTGCGTTTCGCGGGCGGCTTCGTCTGCGAATGGGGCATCGAAGCGACTGCGGGTGGCAAGTCGATCGGGCGCATGGGGTCGACCGGAAAAGGAAGAGGTTTGGCCTTGTTGCGCCTGGATCGGGTCATCGATGCAATCAAGGCGGAACATGCGCTTATGGCCGGTGGTCTGGAATTCACGGTCGAACCGGCAGCGCTGGCGCGCTTCGCACCTGTCGCCGTCGCATAGCCAGCCTGCTGACATATCGGCTGTTTGCTGTTGCGCCCAATGTCGCGCGGTTCTAGAAGCGCAGCAATTGGGGCGTCGCCAAGCGGTAAGGCAGCGGTTTTTGGTACCGCCATCCGGAGGTTCGAATCCTCCCGCCCCAGCCAGCCGAAAATTCCGATCACAAGGCTAGGCTCCGTGACCTGCGCTATGTGTTCTTCGCGATCGCTGTCCTGCCTTTATCCGTTTTCAAAATGTTGCCCGGCCGCTTTTTACCAATCTTTCCAGAAGGTAATCGACTTCGCTGCGTGCCTTGGCCGTTAACGATTGACCGGGTTTTCGCTGCGTGTCCGAGGCAATGAAGCCCCGTTTCATCATCACATATTTGCGTACCGCGAGCCCAATTCCCTGCTGCTGCTCATAACGCAAAAGCGGCAGATGGGCATCAAACACGTCATGAGCCTCGTCCCGGCTACCGGCTTTCATTAAGCGAACCACTTCGCTCAACATTTCGGGGAAGGCATACCCGGTCATCGCGCCATCCGCGCCGCGTTCCATTTCAAAATCGAGAAACAAACCGCCATTTCCGGTCAGGATCGAAATGTGCCGCATCGTTCCCTCCGCTTCAAAGCCACGCAGAGCAGAAATTTTCTCCAATCCCGGCCAATCCTCATGCTTGAGCATGATGCACGAGGGATTGTCCTGAACGATCTTTCGAATAACATGCGGCGTCATCTGCACCATCAAGGTCAGCGGATAATCCTGAATGACGAACGGAATGTCCGTGCCAATGGCCTCGACGGCCTGCCGGTAGTAGGTTGTGATCTGGTCATCCGTCCGAAGTGAAGGCGGCGGGGCGATCATCACGCCGGCCGCGCCCATCTCCATCACAGAGCGGGCCAGCGTCCGCATCGCGGCAAAACCGGGCGATGACACACCGACCACGACTGGCAGTCGCCCCATTCCAGCAATGAACTGTCGCGTGATCGCAAGCGACTCCGCCGCCTCCATTTTCGGAGCCTCGCCCATGATACCAAGAACGGTGATGCCGGTCGCGCCGGCAGCGATGTACCGCTCGATCAGCGTGTCGATGGAGCGTTCATCTATTCGCCCGTCAGGATGAAACGGTGTCGGTGCGATTGGAAATAGGCCAGCTGCGGTGGCATCGATGGGCATGGCATGTCCTTGAAGGGAAAGGAATCGTCAGCGCCAGACAATCGCGTGCTCGTCGATGCTTGTCCACGCATGTCAATGTCTCGGGTCGCGCCGGCCCTGCGCTTGGCGGTCAATCTCAGCGCAGGCGGAACGGCCAGTCCTCGTCATCTGCGGGCAAAGGGCTCTTGCTGACCGCGTCCGCGATCACACGCCGAAAATCGCCTGATTCAAACAGGCGATTGATGAGATCGACATCCGGCCCCGTGGCACGATCTTCGATCAACTGCGGTACTTTCGCTCGGATCGCGTCATAGAGCAGCTGTGTCATCGGTGCGAGGCGCGGCCGCTGACCGATATCAACTGCCTGTGCCGCGACAAGTGCTTCGATCGCGATCATCAGGCGAAGTGCCACCATCTGTTCCTCAAGTTTCCTGATCGTCAAAGCCGTTTGCGGTGCGTGATCCTCGACCGATTCCGAAACTGGCAGGCAATCGAGACTGCCGGGCATTGCTTTCAACCGCACCTCGCCATGCAGGTACGCAACCGTTTTCTGTAGCGAGTTGAAACCGTTCGAGACTCCGCCGATGGGCGAGAGGTATTTGGGTAGGCCCGAAAGCTGGGCATTCATCATCTTGATCGTGCGGTAAGCCGACGCAGTCGCAAGATGGGTGTTGACGATTGCCAACGTATCGAACGCAAGCGCGATCGCCGGCGTATGGAAATTGGCGGTCGACAGAATCAAGCCGTCTTCGATCAGCACGAGAGGATTGTCCGACGCTGCATTGATCTCCGTTTCGACGCTTTCGACCGCTGTCTCAAAGCTTGTCAGCGCAGGTCCGTAGATCTGCGACAGGACGCGAAAGCTCAATGCGTCCTGAATCGAGCGGGCCGCCCCTTTGTCATACAGGAAACTGCCCATCAGGATTCTGCGAAAAAGCGAAGCCGCCCGTTGCTGTCCGCGTGCTGGCCGGGAACGCGCGAGCCGCTCGTCGAAAATGCTCGGATTGGCCGCGAAGCCTTCGTCTGCCAAGCACGCTGTGACAACCGACAGGGTCAAAATATCGCCAAGCGACGCCAGAACCTGACAAGCATGGCCACATGTCACGGCATTTGAATTTAGAATCGACAGACCGTCCTTCGGCCCCAGCGATGCCGGCTGCAGGCCAACCGATGCCAATGCTTCACCGGCAGGATATTGCTTTGCGTCAACGAATATGTGGCCTTCTCCAATCACCGTGGCGCCAAGATGGGCGCAAAGCCCCAAGTCACCCGCGCCGATCGATCCACGACCGGGAATGACCGGACTTAATCCAGCGTTGAACATCGCCAGCATCAGATTGAAAACGGATGGCGAAAGGCCGGAACCGCCCTGCGACAGTCCAATCAACCGGCAGAGTAGGATCATCCTCGACGTAGTCTCGGAAAAAGGCTCACCGACGCCAATGCAGCGCCCTCGGATCATCTGAACCTGGAAAGCGGAGATATCGGCCTTCGACAGCCGGAAACCGACGTTTCCGCCAAGTCCGGTGTTCAATCCATAAATCGGTTCATCGCCCTCGGCGTATCGATCGACGATCGCGCGTGCATCGACAAGACGTTTTCTGGCGCCCGCCGACAAGCTAATTTGGCAACCTGGTGCACAAGCACCCATAATTTCACCAAGAGTGAACTTTCGGTCGCCCAATTCGAGATGGGACAAGGCTTATTCCTCAACTGATATGCGGCCTGGCGCGGTGGCTGGCGATCGTCCGACTATATCGATTGCAAGTAATTTCGTCTGGTCAAGACGCTTTGAGCAGAGCAGGCGATCAATGTCCGACTTCGGGAAAATTTCATGCGCCGCCGTGAATACAACCTTCAATCCGTATCGAGGCTTCGGATATGCCAGAATCTGACTCTGATCATGCGACGACACCCATCAGCGCGCCCTTAGTGAAAACCATGAGGGTGAGCTTGTCTCTTCTCCGCCAAGCGGAGAGCGCTTTA